>Ga0066376_10001824_pt1 | contig 20294 bp, 24 predicted proteins | sample Knorr_S15_td_Bot_FD_77009 | JGI IMG/M metagenome (GOLD analysis project Ga0066376, IMG submission 77009) | Marine microbial communities from Southern Atlantic Ocean transect - Knorr_S15_td_Bottom_ad_5009_LV_A | ecosystem: Environmental > Aquatic > Marine > Oceanic | place: Southern Atlantic...
CTGGATGCCGTAGCCCAGCACAAGCTGGCAGTGGCAGCTAAACGGACTGCCCATAGACCGGACTATCCAAGCCGAGATGTACGACATCGACCTCTTCGATAACGACACGGCCACGGTGTCGGCGCTGCATGCCGAAGGCCGGAAGGTGGTCTGTTACGTCAATGCCGGGGGCTGGGAAGACTGGCGGCCCGACGCGGCGTCGTTCCCCGACGAGTTGATCGGCGAGAACCTGGATGACTGGGCCGGGGAGCGGTGGCTGGACATCCGGCGCATCGACCTATTGGCGCCCATCATGGAAGCCCGGATGGACTCGTGCCAGGCCAAGGGTTTCGACGGCATCGAGCCCGCTAACATAGACGGGTTCCTGAACGACACCGGGTTCCCCCTGTCCTATGAAGACCAGCTTGAATACAACATCTGGCTGGCGGATGCGGCCCACGCACGGGGACTATCCATCGGCCTCAAGAACGACATGGAACAGATACCCGACCTGCTGGCCCATTTCGACTGGGCGCTGAACGAGGAGTGCTTCCAATATGAAGAATGCGAGACCCTGCTGCCTTTCATCGAAGTCGGCAAGGCGGTCTTCAACGTGGAATACGATCTCGAGACCGCCGAGTTCTGCGCCGAAGCTAAAATCCTGGGATTCAACTCCACGAAAAAGAATCTAGACTTGGACAACCGGCGCGAACCGTGTGACTAGTCAGCATACAGCTGGGTCTTAGTCACAATAATCGGACGTAGGCCCTTCCTTCCCGGTGGGGAGCGAACGCATCTTGTCGCCATCGCTGCCGGGCAGGTAGTCGAAGAAGCAGACCCCGTAATGCCCGAATTCTTTGTCCTAGGCGAATAAGTCGGCCCAGGCCGGGTTCGGGACGACATTGTTAGGTTGTCTGACGTCGTACAAGCCAAAGTCGACAAAGATGTTGGAAGGCGGGATTCCCACCGAAGTGCCAACGATTTCACCCTGCTCGACCCACAGAGGTGGGTTCATGAATGTCGTCCGGCTATCGCCGGTCACGGGGCCTGCAATGACTTTCAGCGCCTCTTCGACCTTGGCAGACAGGCCGCTCACATGGTCAAAGCGGTAGAAAAAACCGCAGGGCGCGGAGAAGAACAGCAATATCTGCTCCTCGTCGCCCTCAAGATATTTAGCGGCCTGCACCAGATGGGCGCCGATCGGAGCCCGGACGGTTATGTTGTCCCCAGGCGTGGAATCGAAGCGGAACCCACCGTGGCCTTTATACCCGCCGCGCGATTGTCCGGGCCACAACGCCGAAGTAACTATGCTCATGTCGACCGGCGTCTGCAGACCCAGGGGCTCCGGGCAAGTTGGGGCGGCGCTGTTGGGCGTCCACTCGGTCCCCTCGAACCTCCAGATCGGCCTTGGTTCGCCACTACCAGAATCCACGGGTGGGTCGAGCTTTGCGAAACGCGGCGTTGGCCCAGGCGTCGGCGGCGGCTCAGGTGTAGCGGTTGGTTGTTCGGCACTTGGCGCCTGCTGCTGCACGATCGCCGGCGCCAGGGTAGGAGTCTCGCCAGTTGGTTCAACAGTCACCGGCAGGGGAGTTGCCGTGGGCTGGGCGGCCCGTGTTGACGGTGGCGCATCCGTGCTCGGGATGGCAGTCGCGGTAGCCGTCGGGGGCAGTGGCCGGAGTGGACGTGGCGGCTGGAGGGACCGGTGTCGGGGAAGACGCCCCTCCGCAAGCAACCGGGAATAACGAAGCACCAACAACGGCCAGTCCAAACACGAAACTGCGAAATCTCATGAACCGATGCTAGCAAACTCAGGGCGTTAGTTCGAACCGCGGTCCAGACAGATCGTGGCGACTAATCTGGCCCACTCCACACCCCGCGGGCTCCGGGTGCATCGAATTTAATGGTCGGCTTCGCCAAAACCGAGCCGGCCATATATACCGATGTTCTGACGGAGCGTGATCTATGCCCAATAAACGACTTCGCATCCTGGGACTGATCGCCGAGGGCGCTGGTGACGACGAATTTGGTCTACAGGCCTCCATGGCGTCGGACTCCGGCGGAGTGATCCACCTGACCTTCGCTGACGTCAGCCGAAAGACACAGCCAGGAGTCTTAGGTTCGGTCATGTACGCCCGCGGGATCCCGTAACCTGGTGATCCATTAACAGCGTCCAGATTCCCAACTCTGCTCAAAACAAGGCCCCGGTTTCGTGACCGAGGTCTTGTTTTTTGGTCTGGCTTGGTTTAGCCCTAATACGTCAGCAGCGCCCAGATCGGAAGGGTTCCGGAAAATGGAGGCCTCACCCAACCCTGTCATTCTGGGGAGGACCGAACGCCGACGAAGAATCTTCCAATCACAACTTTGGCAGACCCTTCTCCTTCTGCGGAAGGATCAGGGTGACATGCAGGGAGAGTCGTTCGAGTCCTAAACTAGGCTAAGATTAACCGTCAAACTCGAACCAACCCTACGGGAAGCAAAGTGGCCAAAACGATCATATTCGACCTCGGAGGCGTCCTGGCGCACCTGGACTGGGACAAGGTCTGCGCCCCCCTGGCCCGCCTCTCGGACCAGACCTACGACGCCGTGATGGCGGAGGTCCAGAACGGGCCGATCGTCGAGCTGTCGATGCTGGGCCACCTAACTCCCGGGGAATTCCACCTAGCTCTCTGCGCCAAGATCAGCGCCGACATCCCCTTCGACCCTTTCGTAGACATCTGGAACGGGATCCTCAGCGCAGACGACGACATGGCATCTCTAGTTGAAGAATTGGTCTCGGAACACACATTGGCCCTCGCCTCCAACACCGACGCCATCCATCTCGCGTTCGCCAGGGAGAACTTCAGTGTCATGGGGGCCTTCGAACGTTCTTTCCTGTCCTACGAGATGGGACTGTTGAAGCCGGACCCCGCCTACTTCCACCACGTTCTGTACGGACTCTGGGCCTCTCCCGAAAACTGCGTCTTCATCGACGACCGGCCGGAAAACGTCCGGTCGGCCAAAAACCTAGGCATCAACGGCCTGGTATTCGAATCCATAGACAAGCTCAAGTCGGACCTTGAATCAATTCTATGACCGACAGCCACCGGCTTGATAGGAGACAAGATGCCCCAATCGAACCCCGTCCATTACGCTGACGCCGCCCCCGCTGTCCGGGCTGTCTACGACGACATCAAAACCACCCGCGGCGTTGACGATGTCAACAACTTCTGGAAGCACATCGCCAACCATCCGCCGACCCTCAAACGCACCTGGGAGAGCGTCAAGGAAGCCATGGCGCCGGGGGCGTTGACCTCATTGGTGAAAGAGATGGTCTTCGTGGCGGTCAGCGTCAGCAACGGCTGCGAATACTGCCTGCGCTGCCACACCGACGCCGCCCGGAAGCAGGGCATGACCGACGACATGCTGGGCGAACTGATAGCCGTGGCCGGCGTGGCCACCCAGTCAAACATCCTGGCCACCGGGTACCAGATTCCCTTGGATGAAGACTTAAAGGGCTAAGCTATGCTGTTGCCTCCAATATTCAGCCCGGAGGTCCAACCATGGTTGAGGTTTTTGTCCTGGGAGGAGGCACTCCCACGCCCACCGAGTTCCGGTTCGGCAGCGCCCACGCCCTGCGCATCGGCGACGAGGTCTTGATGTTCGACTGCGGCCCGGCCGCCACCCACAAACTGGTGAAGGCCGGCCTCTACCCCACCCAGGTGGACAACCTCTTCTTCACCCACCACCACTTCGACCACAACATCGACTACCCCTGCTTCCTGCTCTGCCGCTGGGACCAGGCAGCCGGGCGCGGCCAAGAGCTGAACGTCTACGGCCCCAAGCTGACCGAGGAGATCACCCAGAAGATCATCGGCGTCGGCGGGGCCTTCGAGTCCGACTGGCAGGCCCGAGTGAACCACCCCTACAGCCAACAGGTGTTCGTGAACCGGGGCGGCACGCTGCCCCGCATCCCACCCGCGCCAAACGCCAAGGACGTTGGGGTCGGTGAGGTTGCCTCGGGGAAAGACTGGCAGGTCACCGCGGCGCTGGCGGAGCACGTCCAGCCCTACCTGGACTCGCTGGCCTACCGGGTGGACACGCCCGAGGACAGCGTGGTTTTCACCGGCGACACCCAGCCCTGCGACACGGTTCGCGAGCTGGCCCGCGACGCCGACATGATGCTCTGCATGTGCTGGGACGAGCAGTCGGTGATGGAGAACATCAACGAGGCCAACGGCCAGTGCGGCACCACCGGCGCCGCCCAACTGGCCCAGGACGCCGGCGTGAAGAAGCTGGTCCTGGTCCACATGGGCCCCAGCCTCTCCCAAGACACCCCCTTCGACCGCCACATAGAAGAGATGACCTCCATGTACGACGGGGAGATCATCTTCTCAGAAGAGTTGATGCGGATCGAGGTTTAGGTCGCCCATGCTAAACTACGCCAAATCTTCCCCTGAAACTGCACTGGAGTAAAAGATGCAAGCAGAGATAAAGCACCTGACTCTGGCCGACTTGGAAGCAGGCCTGGATAACATACGCAATTCGCCCAAGGACCAGAGCGTTCTGGACTTGATCGTGAGCCGGCCTGAAGAGGATGCCCGCGAGGTGATGGAACTGGCGGACCTGGACGTCAAAGTCGGATTGGTCGGTGACACCTGGCAGGACCGGCCCAGCGCCCGGAGCGGCGACGGCAAGGCCCACCCCGACATGCAGATCACCATCATGAACTCCCGGGTCGCCAACCTAGTGGCCCAGGACAAGTCACGTTGGCAGCTGTCCGGCGACCAGTTGTTCGCGGACATCGACCTCAGCAAGGCCAACATGCCCACCGGCGCCCGTGTCTCCATCGGCGCGGCCATCCTGGAGGCCACCGGCCAGCCCCACACCGGCTGCAAGAAATTCTCCGCCCGCTTCGGCATCGATGCCTTGGAGTTCATCAGCTCCCCCATCGGCAAGGAACTCCAACTGCGCGGCATCAACATGAAAGTGGTGCAGAGCGGCGAGATCAAACCCGGCGATGCGATCAAAAAGCTCTAGGAAGAAACTCTAGCCAAAAACCAACCAACAACCCCCGTAGGAGGCATCATGGCCATGCTCACCAAGCCCGACGCCGTTGCGATGGATAGCCAGAAGCTGGAACAGGTCAGGCAGCTTTTTCAGCAGCAGATTGACGACGGCCTCCACCCTGGGGCCGGGCTGGCAGTGTATCGCTACGGGAACCTGGTGCTGGACATTCATGGTGGCTTCGTCAACGGCGGGGGCGGCGCCGGCACGCCGGAACCCGTGACCGCCGATACCATGTTCGTGCTGATGTCCTCCACCAAACCCCTGACCGCATCGTGCCTCTACATGCTTAAAGAGCGCGGCAAGATCGCCTGGGACGACCTGGTGTCCAAACACTGGCCCGAGTTCGCCCAGAACGGCAAAGAGACAGTAACGATCGGGCACATCCTGACCCACCGGGGCGGCTTCCCCGAGACCCCGGCGTCCCTGCCCCCGACCGACTGGCCAGATTGGAGCAAGGTCACCCACGCCATGGAACAGGCGACCCCCATCTACACCCCCGGCGAGACCATGGCCTACCACCCCATCAACTACGGCTGGGTCATCGCCGAGATCGTCCGGCGGGTCGACGGCCGCACCTTCGACCGGTTCCTGGCCGAAGAACTCACCGCCCCCTTGGGGATGAGCAACACCTACGTGGGCCTGCCCGCGGGCTTGGAAGGCCGGGTGTCGCGCATGCACCTGATGGAAGCAGACGCGGACGCCAGCGGCTACAGCGGCACATTCAGCGAGCCGGCGGTCCTTCGGTGCATCGTGCCCGGCGCCAACGGGGTAGCCACCGCCGGAGACCTGGCCCGGTTCTACGCCATGATGGAGCGCAAGGGCGTTATAGATGGAGCCATGGTACTCCAACCAAAAGCTGTAGAGGAAGCGGTCGAGCTACAGGTTGAAGGCACCGACCAATCCCTTGGCCTCTTCGCCCAGCGTTCCCTTGGTTTGGCCTTGGCCGACATGCGCATGGGTACACCAACCGGAGACCCGCTGAAGACCTTCGGCCACGGCGGCGCGGGCACGTCCATCGGGTGGGCCGATTTCGACTCGGGTCTGGCCGTAGGCTACATCACCAACGGCTTCCGCGGCTCTGCCACCAACAACGCCAGACTGGCCGCCGTCTCCCAAGCAATCCGCGACGCCTGTATCTAGGACTTAGAGTGCGGTCTGCTCTCAGCGTTCCCACGGTCTAACTGCGCCCTCGATCGACGGGCCGCGGGCGGCGACATCCGTTCCGGTACTGCCTTCGTATCTAATCCAGATGCGCATCATCTTCGATTGTAATTTTGCCTTTTGGCGGAGGAACTGACTGTGGAAAACACCGATAAGTTACTGGGCGGCAGCCTGTCCCGGCAGGCTTTTCTCAGCCGGTTGGCCCTGGTCGCGGGCGGCTCAGCCGTTGCCCTGGCCTGCGGTTCCGAGGCCACAGCCCCAGCTCCCACTGCCCCTGCCACTTCTTCGCCCAGTCCAACGGCCGCGCCCACGAACCCGCCGGCACCCACGGGAGGCGACTCCATCGAAGCCGGCCCAATCGAGTTTGACGCCGACGGCGAGACACTGCTGGGGTATCTGTCTCGGCCCACTCTCCCCGGGCCCCATCCGGCCATCGTGGTGGTGCATGAGAACCGGGGTCTGCTGCCCCATTTCCAAGACGTCACCCGCCGTTATGCCAGGGAAGGTTATGTCGCTCTGGCCGTTGACATGCTCTCCCGGCAGGGGGGCGCGGACGCCTTCGCCGATGGCAACGAGATGCGGGCCGCCCTCAGCCGCATCCCGCAGGACCAGGTGGTCTACGACAGCAACGCAGCCGTGAAGTGGTTGCAAGACCAGACCTACGTCCGGAGTGACCGGGTGGGCGCCACGGGGTTCTGTTTCGGCGGCAGCGTCGTCTGGATGATGGCAGTGGGCAACCCGGAACTCGGGGCGGCGGTCCCCTTCTACGGCAGCGCCCCGCCATTGGAGGACGTGGCCAACATGCAGGTCCCGGTGCTGGGGATCTACGCGGCAGAGGACTCACGCATCAACGAGGGGGTGCCCAGCCTGGAAGCGGAACTGATGGCGCGGCAAAAGGAATACAAGTTCGTGACCTATCCGGGGGCCAACCACTCCTTCTTCAACGACACCGGCAGCCGCTACCACCCTCAGGCCGCCGAGGGCGCTTGGATGGAAGCCCTAGACTGGTTCGAAGACCACCTCATGGATACTTAGGCGGGCGACAGTAACTCGTCCGCCACGCCTATTTCGATGGCTATATTGCCGGCAGGACGAGCTTGCGACACTAGATGCCTAACGCAGCCCGCTCTTCCAGGGTCGCGATCTTGAATATGGTCCAGTGTCTTAGTTGCGCGATGTCAGAGCCGTTTTGGTCCACCATGAGGACATCGAAATTCACGAAATGGTGGGCTTTGCGTTCATAGGCATCGAGAAGGTGCGCCCCTCCGGTGACCGCTGTGCCGGTGGCTATCTTGTTGAGGTGCTGGACCCAGCTCCTGGTGTGCATCGAGGTTGGGATGTCAAAATTGTGCCGCAGTAGTATCTCGGCCCACCCGGCTGTCCATGAAGGATGGGCGATCGCATCCGCGCCGAGGAACAGGGGATTGTCGGTGAGCTGTTTGGTAGTCGTGAATTCCCTGGATTCCTCCTCCGAGAATTCAAGCTTCATCGCCGACCAATCGGTTCCGGTCCGGGCGTTCTCCAAGGTCAAAGGGCCCTTTTGCGGGGACTCGTCTGTCGGGCCCATCTGTCCCGGCCGTACCAGTTCATCGGCCCATTCAGCCCGGCCAAGGCCCACTCTGCCGGCGACGCATACCTCGCCCGACTGGTTGATCATTTCCACGTTCCACGACCCAGACGGCGGACCTGAATTCAGCGCGGCCTTAATCGTCAGAGTGTCTCCCGGAAACGTTGGTTGCCGGAAAGAATATTCCGCCCAGCCTTCTTCCAGCCAGTCCTCGCCCAATGCCTCAAGGACCGTGTCGGTTGCCCATCCCCAAACGGTCACTCCGCCGACCAACGGCCCCGTGAACCCATAGGCTTTCGCAACCTCCGTGGAATGAATCGGGTTGTATATATCCGGGTCGTCTTCATTGCCTAGATATGCAACAACGGTGTTTTCTACGGATGTTCGCGGCATCGTCTGACCTTCTTTCTGCTATTTTGTGAGCTCTCTGACTAAGTTTCCGGCCCGACTCTAACAAGCTGTTTGCCCAGATTCTTGCTGGTCAGCACCCGCAAAAACGCGTTTGGAGTGTTCTCCAACCCATCGGCGATATCGTATTGATACTGCAGTTTACCGGCTCGGTGCCACTCGGCAAGGCGTGTCCGTGCCTCTACGTAGCGGTGCTGATAGTCCAAAACCAGGAAGCCCTCGATTCGGGCGCGGGCAACTAAAATTTGGCGCATGAACCGTGGGCCGATATCCGGCTGGCCGAACGTTTCCGCTAGGGCTACCGTGCCGCACACGATGATGCGGGCATGGGTTGCCAGGTTCTGCAACACGGCGTCGTGGATCGGCCCGGCGGTGTTGTCGAAGAACACATCGACTCCATCGGGACACTCTCTGGCGATGGCCGCCGCCAGGTCGGGCTCGGTGCGGTAGTTGATGCCGGAGTCATAGCCCAACTCGCGGCACCGCGCGATCTTTTCTTCGGAACTGGTGACCGCGATTGCCCGGCAGCCGGATAGCTTGGCGATCTGGCCAGCGATCTGGCCGACCGAGCCGGCTGCCGCGGAGATCAAAACCGTATCCCCGGGTCTCATCCCGCCTGACTCGACCAACCCAATATACGCAGTCAGGCCATTGAGGCCCATGAAGTCCAACCAGCAGGGCAAGGGCGCCAGATCGGTGTCGATCGGGCGCGCGGCCGAAGGCGAGATAACGGCGTAGTCCTGCCATCCGAATGTGAGGTCGGAAACCACGTAATCACCCGGTTTGTAAGAAGGTGTGTTGGAACGGACGACTTCGCCGATCGCCCCGCCCAACATGACATCGCCCAGTACGACACCGGCGGCATAGTTCTTCTGCGGGCTGATGCGGGCGCGCATGTATGGCGCAACGTCCAGATAGATCGAGCGGACCAGCATCTCGCCGTCACCCGGCTCCGGTATGGGGCCCTCTGACAACTCCCAGTCGCTTTCCGATGGCATGCCTTCGGGGTAAGACACCAGCCGCCATTGACGGTTCACATCGGGCATTTCAAAAGTCCTCCCCAACAATCAACTGGCAGAAGGGTAGCACCGATTCGATTTCAGGAGAAATGGCCAACGGAGACGTAGGACGCTCAGCCGGAGTGTAGTTAGCGGCTTGTTTTACCGGATGTCTTTTGCGACTCCGCTAGGCGTGGTCACTATGGTGTATAGTTTCATATCTGCGCCTACCCCAATATAAGTTGGCGTGATCTTCGACGCCACAGGCAGCTATTTTGGGCTCTGGCCTTGTTCCCCGTTATATCGTTTCTATCCCGAATATGACTCTGGACTGCTAGAGGCTGACCGATTCAACACAACCTCCGTCAAGCCGATGGACACTCGAATTGAGATTTAGTAAACCCAGCGCCGCCGGCGCGGAGCGAAAATCCAGTCCTAAATTCTACGGCTGGCGCATGGTGGTCTTCGCCCTCCTGATCAACACTTCCGCCAGCGGGCCCATCTGGGGCGCTACCGGGGTCTGGGTTAAGGCGTTGGAGTTGCAGTTTGCCTGGAGCCGAACCCAGCTAACCGGAGCTTTTTCGATCGCGCAGTTCCAGGGAAGCATCATCGGGCCGGTTGTGGGCTACTTGATCGACCGGCTCGGACCCAGGCGCATGGTCTTCCTCGGTCTTCTTTTGATCGGCGCGGGATTCACGTTGTTTAGCACCACCTCAAACCTGGCGGTCTTTTATATTTCTTTCGCCGTGCTGATGGTGGGTTCGTCGGCCGGGGCCTGGCTCCCGTTGATGACCGCCCTCAACCGGTGGTTTCGCCGGAGGCGTGGCGCGGCCATGGGGATCGCCGGTTCTGGCTATTTTCTTGGCGGGGTGATAGCTGCGCCGCTTCTGGCATGGTCCGTAGACCCGGACCACCTTGGCTGGCGCGCCACGGCGTTTTGGATCGGCGTGTTATTTTTGGCCGCGGCGTGGCCGCTGTCCCGGTTGATCAGAGACCGCCCAGAACAATATGGGCAACTGCCAGACGGTGATACGGCGCCGCCCGGTGAGGAACCTGGGACTTCAAACGCTCCAACCGCCTCCAACGAGACACGCCCCTTGGAAGGCTTCACCGTGCGTCAGGCGTTGCGGACCCGCGCTTTCTGGCTTATCACTATGGGCCATGCCATGACATCGATGCTCATCGCAACGATGACCGTGCATATGGTTCCCATGCTCACGGACCAGGGTCTATCGCTTCAGATGGCTGCGAACGCATGGGCCACGTTGATGTCGGTCGGCTTCGCGTTTCAGTTGATCGGCGGCTTCATCGGCGACCGGGTGCCTAAGAACCTGGCCATAGCGTTTTTCTCCTTGGTGCAGGCCATCGGGTTCACCATGGCGGTCCTGGTTGAAAGCACAGCCATGGCATTCGTGTTTGCCGCGGTTTACGGCGTTGGCGTGGGAGGCCGTAATCCCTTGACCATCTCGATCCGGGGAGATTATTTCGGGGAGAAAGCCTTCGCAACCATCACTGGAATATCGATGGCCCCGCTGTATGGGTTCATGGTGGGAGCGCCTCTGTTCGCAGCTTACATCTTCGATACGCGGGGCAGTTATACAGTTGCCATCTTGGTCCTGGCGGGTCTGGGCGCTTTCGGCGCGTTATTATTTGTCTTCGCCACAAAGCCCGCTCTTCCTCCAGCCACGGAGCATCCACCGGTGTATTGACCCACAGGCTGGCCTCAAAAGGCAGCGGCCGCAAACCCAGAAAAAGCGCCCTTCCGTTTCACTCGGTGTGGCAAGCGCGCAACCACCTGATCGTCTCGTGGACACGCTGTCCCTTAACCCGTTGGCCAGATGGCGCCTAGTTCCCCGTTACGCCACCAAAGGCGCTCTCGAACTCTTCAAGTGTCATATTGCCGGCCTGGGCGATCTGGGCTATGAACCCTCGGTCTATCCAGTCCTCTGGGTCCAGCCTGATCATGTATTCACGCGCGACGGCGTAGTACTCGGACTCAACGTCGACCGTCCTCACCCGGATGCGGCCCGTGGCTGGGTCTCTCAGGTCGTCAAAGGCCAACACCTTCCGCTGGCCGTCCAACTGGCAGATCAGGCCCCCGAACTTCAGCCGTTCGTCGTCCGTATCCGAAAGCAAGAACCGGACCGCGCCGTAGCCCAAAGTACGGGTGTAATCGATGTCGAACGGTATCGGGCGAGCGCCCCGAAGCTGGTACCCCAAAGTCACATCCACGATAGCGAGGTCTTCGCCCCTTGCGGCGAACGCCTGCTGGACCTGCCGCCGCAAGATGATCGCCAGAGGGATGTCGTTCAAGGCGATGTGGCCGTAGGAGTCATGCTCCACGGTCACTCCCGGCAGGTTCTTGAGCTCATCGACCGACAGCTTCTCCGCGATCCCCTCCCCGATGACAGCAACACCGTGCTCGTTGCCCATGACCCGCCGCTTCAATATCGCGCCTTCCAGCACCTTGGATACCTGGTCCAAGGTCGGCCCGCCTTCGGGGAATTCCTCCGGGATCAGCGCCAGGGTGGCCCCGGCGGCTTTGGCGATTCCCAATGCCAGGTGTCCTGCCTCCCTCCCCATGACCACGACGAAATACCACCGGTTGGTGGTGCGGGCCTCCTCCATCAGATTGAGCACCGCTTCCGTCCCAGCCTGGCGCACAGTCTCGAATCCAAAGGTCGGCTGCCCACCAGGCAATGGCAGGTCGTTGTCGATGGTCTTGGGCACGTGGGCGACCTTCAACCTTCCACCGGCGGCCCTGGCGATCTCCGATGCGCCGTACGCCGTATCGTCGCCCCCGATGGTGACCAGGTATTCGATGCCCAGGGCTTGCACGCTATCCACGGTCCGCTGCAGGTCCTCTGGGTTGCGGGCGGGATTGGTGCGGGACGTCCGGAGGATCGAGCCGCCCTGGGCGTGGATGCGCGAAACGTCCGAGATGCCAAGCGGGCGGACCATGTCGGTCCGGCCACTGACCAGGTGCTTATATCCGTCGAGGATGCCCACCACCGACAAGCCCGAATTCACAGCTTCAATCACCGCCGCGCTGATGGCGCTGTTGATGCCGGGCGCCGGTCCGCCGCCCACCAATATACCCATCCGGGCCGTCAAATTCGTGGACATGTTACCCCCGTGTGCCGGGTTGAATCGCCTACTTCTTGTCTAGTCCGATGCCTGGTATCGATCTATCTACTTATGGTCTAGTCCGGTCCGTGGGCCACCGGAATCGCTCTATCTACTTAGGGGTGAACGGCCAGGCGGTCAATCGCCGCCCGGGTAATTTAGAGGCCTGTTTAGTCCATGATAATGACGCATTTCCCTGTTGTCGCGCCGTCGAAAACTTTGAACGCCTCCACCGCCTGGTCCAGGGTGTAACGGTGGGTGATCAGCTTGTTCAGCGGGGCCTTGGTGTCCACGAAGAAGCGCTCGATCTCGATCAACTCGGCCTTACTGAAGGTCCAGGACCCAAATATGGTCGCCACTTTGAAGATGACATCGCGGTTGAAGTCGATCTCCGCCGGGCCGCCGATGCCCACGTAGCAACACCGGCCAAAGGGACGCAGAGACTCCAGCACCTGTTGCCTGGCCTTGGGGTTTCCCGAGGTCTCCAGGGTGGCGGTGGCGCCCAGGCCGTTGGTCAGTTCCCGGATGGCCTCCACCGCGTCGACCTCCGAGGGATTGATCACGTGGTCCGCGCCCAACTCTTGGGCCAATGCCAGCCGCTCCGGAACAACGTCCACGGCGATGACTTTCGCGCCCATGGCCTTGGCCGATAACGTGCCGCTGGCCCCCACCGGACCCTGGCCGAACACCGCCACGGTGTCCCGGCCGGATATCTCCATCTTCTTAAGTCCGTTCCAGGCGGTGCCGGTGCCGCAGGAGATGGCCGCGCCCTCTTCGAATGACAGCTCGTCGTCGAGAATCACCAGGCTCCGGGACGGCACCACGATGTAGTCGGCGTTGGCCCCGTGGCCCGTGCCGCCGCCGAAGGTGATGCGCCCATGAACGCAGAGCTGCTCGTAGCCCATGGCGCAGTTCTCGCAGACACCGCAGCCGGCGTAGTGGTGGCAGATGACCCGGTCGCCGACCTTGATGCCGGGAGGGGCGCCGGGGGACAGTTCTTCGATGACTCCGCAGGGCTCGTGGCCGGTAATCATGTCCGTCGGCTCGGAACCGCGGTACCGGTGGAGGTCGGTCCCGCAGAGGCCCGACGCCCGCACCTTGAGCACAGCCTCGCCCGGCCCGGCGTGGGGGTCCGGAAACTCCCGAATCTCGGCCTGCCTGTTCCCCAGAAAGGTCACTCCGCGCATATCTTTGCTCCTGCCCGCCGTTTTTGTTAAATCGATATTCGGAACATTCTACTGCTTCGCCCACACGAGTGCATCGCCGGGTTAAGATTGGCTCATGGATCGGACCAAAGTTCGCACTTTAGCCATGCTTACCGCAGGAGTTGTGGCGCTGGCGATCGCAGCTTGCGGAGGAGAAACTACTCCAAGCCCAGTCCCGCCCACCCCCGACCAATTCGACGGCCCAAGGCCCAGAGCGCCGCTGCCTCCACTCGAATTAGCCGATGTGATCAGGGTGTCGAGTTCGGGAGTGCCAGGGGACTATTCACTGTCGGTGACGGTGTCCAGCCCGGACATTGGGTGCGAATTCTACGCCGATTGGTGGGAAGCGGTCTCCGAAGATGGGGAGTTGCTGACCCGCCGGGTTCTGCTCCACTCACACGTGGAGGAACAGCCGTTCACCCGCTCTGTCGGCGGCTTAAAAGTTCAACCCGGAGACACAGTGATCGTCCGCGCACACATGAACGTCGGCGGCTACGGCGGTTCAATCATGCGGGGAACGGTCGCCGACGGATTCTCAGCCGCCGAGATTTCACCCGACTTTGCGGCAGACCTGGAGACCCAACGTCCCCTGCCTGCCAACTGCACGTTCTAGGCAATCACCCCTCAGGCGTGAACGTATAGCACCAGGCCTCGCCCTCCACCACCGTCTCCCCGGTCTGGCGGGTGATGGTCATCTTGAGTTTGGTGACCGGCTTGGTGGCGTGGACTTCAAGCACTTCGGCCTCGGCGGTGATCGTGTCTCCTATGAACACCGGAGCGATAAATTTCAGGTCCTGGCTCATGAATACCGTGCCTGGTCCGGGCATGTCCATGGCCACCAGGGCGTTCAGTATCCCAGAGGTCAACCCTCCCTGCACCACCAGTTCTTTGAACTTGGTCCCGGCGGCAAACGACCCGTCGAAATGGAGCGGGTTGTAGTCCCCCGTTATCTCGGCGTAGGTCTTGACGTTGTCAAAGGTCAGGGTGTTGCTGCGGGTGGTTTTCTGGCCGACTTTAAGTTCCATCCGGTACCTCTTTGCTGGTTGGCCTGTGGTCCCAGCCTCGATTCTATCAACTTTTACCTTTGGCCCACGCCCTTCCAATCTGCGATAATGGCCGCAGCCTAACTCCGGCCGCAGGAAACATGAAGCAGAAGCCCATTGAAGACCGCTTTCACAACGCGCGGAACGACCCGTCACTGGTGGTGATCGAGGGGTTCCACCCGTTGAAACACGCCATCCGGTTCGGCGTGGAATTGCTGGAGGTCGTCAGTCCCGACCTGCAAGAGCTGGCGGCGCTGCAAGCCGAATATGCGCCGGACATCGGCGCCAAGATCGCAGACCAGACCGCGGAAGTTTCCGGCGATGTATTCGGAAGACTGGGCCCTGCCAAGCCGCCCACCGGCGTGATGGCCATCGCCCGGCGTCCGATCGTTGACCTTGCCGCCCTGTTGGACGACCCGGCCCCGTCCCCGGTGGTGCTGCTGGAGAACCCACGGAACCTATTCAACATCGGCGCCGCCGTCCGTGCCGCCGCAGCCGCCGGGGCCGCCGGGGTGGTCAACACCGGGAACCTGGACCCCTGGAAGCCGGCGGCCTTGACCAGCGGAGTCGGCCTGCAATTCGCCCTTCCAGTCGCCCGCTCGGAAGACCTGCCCAAGTGCGGCCGTCCGCTGGTGGCCGTGGACCTGGGCGGCGAGTCGCTGTCAGACTTCCATCTCCCCGACCGGGCCTTGCTGGCCTTTGGCACAGAGCGTCAGGGCCTCAGCCAGGAACTGCTGGACTTGGCGGACCACCGCGTGTCCATCCCCATGGAGAACGGCGTCTCCAGCCTGAACCTGGCGACCTCCGTGGCGGTGGTGTTGTACCACTGGAAACTGAGCAACACCAACCAATAACTCAACACGGCGAGGAAGAAACCATGAGCACGAGAGACCTGATCGGCTACGGCGCCAATCCCCCGGTGGTCAAGTGGCCCAACGGGGCCAGGCTCGCCATCTCGGTGGTGGTCAACTACGAGGAGGGCTCTGAGTATTCGATCTTGGACGGAGACCCCAAGGGCGAGTCCGGGGGCGAATCGCCCTCGCCCGCGAGCCCCGGAGAACGGGACCTGGCCAACGAGTCTTTCTACGAGTACGGCAGCCGGGTGGGCGTGTGGCGGATCATGAACATCCTGGACAAATACGACATCAACAGCACCTTCTTCGCCTGCGCCCTGGCCTTGGAGCGCAACCCCGAAGTCGGTCCCGAGATCGTGCGCCGGGGCCACGAGGTCATGGGCCACGGCAACCGCTGGGAAGAGTACTACAAGATGGACATCGATTCGGAGCGAGAGGCCATCCGTCAGGCAGTCGAATCCATGACCAAGACGACTGGGCAGCGGCCCATCGGCTGGTATTGCCGCTACGGGCCCAGCGTTAACACCCGCGAGTTGGTGGTTGAAGAAGGCGGGTTCGAGTATGACTGCAACGCCTACAACGACGACCTGCCCTACTACACCCAGGTCCAAGGCAAACCCTGGTTGGTGGTGCCTTATTCCCTGGAGGTAAACGACTTCAAATTCTGGAGCGGCGGTTTGATCTCCCCCAACGTTTTCTACGAGACCGCCAAGAACTGTTTCGACGTGCTCTACGAGGAAGGGGCCACCCACCCCAAGATGATGTCGGTGGGCCTGCACTGCCGGGTCATCGGCAAGCCTTCCAGGGCCTACGCGCTGGACGAATTCCTGAAATATGCTTCTGAGAAAGAAGGGGTCTGGTTCGCCCGGCGCGACGAGATCGCCCGCTGGTGGAAAGAACAGTACCCGGCCTAAGGCAAACAGGAGACGACCTTGATAAAGCTGACTGACGAGATGATCGATCTGGTTAACAACGCCCGGGAGAGCGGCAACCCCTGCATCGTCGCCACCGCGTCGACCGATGGCACGCCCAATTGCGGCTACATCGGCACCGTGTTGGCCCTGGACGAAGGCTCATTCGTCTACCGGGACCGCAGCGGCGACACCCCTTTGGAGCATATCGAGGAGAACCCGAAACTTGTGCTGCTGTTCCGCCACGCCCAACAAACGACGGGTTGGAAGTTCCGCTGTACCGCCTCGGTTCACCGGGAGGGTCCGGTCTACGACGACGCGATCAAGAGGCTCTTCGAGTCAGGCCTGATCACCGACCCTGAATCCAAGACCGCCGCCGTGGTGCTGCAAGTCGACCAGGTTTTAACTCTCTTTGGGGAGGTGCTGCAGGAACGGGAGCCGGGGCTTAGCTGGTAGAACGCCTACCCGTCCCCGAAATCTGGCTTCCGCTTCTCCAAGAAAGCCGACATGCCCTCATGGGGGGCTCCAGTATTGAAGATGCGGGAGAACTCCTTGATGGTGAACGCGGCGGACTCCTCTTCCCCCAACTCCAGCCACTTGGCCACGATATCCTTCTGAGACGCCAAGACGTCCCGGCTCATGCCCACGAAGGTGTTGGCGGTCTCGTGGGCCACTTTCATCAACTGGTCGGCCGGCACCACCCGGTCCACCAGCCCTATGGCCAGGGCCTCTGAAGCATCGACCGTCTCGCCGGTGAGCAGTAGGCGTCGCGCCCGGCCCAGGCCGATGGTCGGCGGCAGCAGCGATGCCTCGATCACCGACGGTACCCCAACTTGGACCTCCGGCAGACCCATTATTGCGTCCTCGGCGGCGATGCGGATGTCGCAGGCCAGTATCAACTCCAGCGCCCCGCCCAGACACGGGCCCCGGATGGCGGCGATGGCCGGAATGGCCATGGTGAGCAGCTTCCTGGCCGGGCCGTGGAGCGCGGTGATGAACGATTCGGCGTCCGCTGGGTCCAGGTCCTTCATCTGGCGCAGGTCCACACCGGCGGAGAACGCCCGGTCTCCGGACCCGGTCAGGATCACTGCCCTGGCGCTCCGGTCCCGGTCCAGCCGGTCCAAATCAGCCTTCAACGCCAGAAATACTTCCCGGCCCAGCAGGTTAAGCGGACCCCGGCCCTCCAGCTTAATGACTGCTACTGCTGGGTTTCCTTCATCTTGATCTGTCATCGTTGCTCCCGCCTGATTGGGGCTCGTAAAAGTCGGTTTTATTTCGACCAGAGGCACCCATCGTCCATCATTCTGGTATCTTTTTCGAGGCCCACCAGAAAATCGCGGTGCTGGCCGTCTTCGGTCCAGGCAGTCCCAAGCCCCTCCCGGACCAATATTTCATCGATACTATAGCCGTCCTCAGTGTAGACGTAAGCCAGCCGCCGGCCAAACTGGTCGGTCAACCTAGGCCCATCCTCCAAGCGGACCGAGTTGCCTGCAAGCTCGTTCATCCGGCTGGTGGCCTCCGCTGCGCAGCGCTCGCCAATCTCGGGTGTATCAACTCCAAACAATCGGACACGGCCGGACGGTGTATCGAGGGTATCGCCGTCAATCACCCGGCTCACGCGGACCTCTTCGCAGTCGTCACATTGGAGCAGCGTTTCCTTGACGGTAATGGTGCAGGCAACTATGGAGGCTAAGATTACGATCAGGATGAATCTCATATGCCGATAGGCTAACATCCAGCAGTTCAGATTAACGTCGGCGGTCGCTCCTAGCGCACGTTCCACGGGTCAGACGGCATCTCCACACCTCGTTCCGTGGCCAATTTCGCGGCATTCTCCGCTCCGGCTTTGGCCCGTGTGGTCTGCCATTCATCGAGTTCCAGGCCCAGTCCGTCGACGATCCTAACCCGCATGTTGAAGTAGGCGCACACCTGGGCGATATCCAAGACATCCCTATCGGTCCATCCCACTGCCCTCATCCCTTCGATGTCGGCTTGAACGCAGGTTGACGGAGCGACGGTCAGCTTTTCGACCCATTCAAGCATGACCCGCTCTGCCTCGGTGAGGTCCATCTGCCGCCAGTCCGACTTGATGCGTTCCACCTCCAGGTCGTCGCCGCCTTCTTGACGCAGATACTCTGCGTGGGCGACGGTTCAAAACCGGCAGTTAAGAGTGGCGGACGTTACAGTGGCGATCATCTCCCGCTGTGCGGTGGTCAGCCCCGACTCGCCCCGCATGATCTCCCACATAAGCTCAGCCGTGTTCCACATGGCCTTGGGGTTGAGACTGTGCAAAGTAGGCGGCGTTATCGGAGGTCCACTGGCGGAGCTGTTGCGGTCTTGGTTGATCTTCTCGCCCGCCCTCTGTTCACGAAGCTTTTTATAGACTTCTTTGAGCTCGCCCTGAGCGTCCTGCTCTCTGATCACATCTATCCAAGGCATTGGGGTCCTCCGGTTGTCAGGCTCTGGGTTGCCTGGTTGCTGCGGGGCAATTATTGCACATGACATCGAGCGGTTCTCCAGTTGTGCAATGGCCCTGTATTACCAAGGCAATTTTCTTCGGATATTTAATAGTATTCCTACCTGCCTACAGGAAACCGCCGGTATTGGCGAATTAAACCAAAGCTTCAACGCCAAATCATCGCCGCCGCATCCAAAAAAAATGACCTTCCTGCAAGAGGCTGGTCGGCTTCGTGTCACGATTATCTGGCAGGCTTGAACGCCCGCTTAATCGATGATTGTGTATGTTAAGAGTCAGCGTGTGGCTCCTAACAATATATCGGATCCAATCGACAGGCAGCGTCGGAGTCGACATTCATTTGAGTGTACATGCCCAAATAATACCAGGTATTTGGTCGATTGCCGTAATAAATAGCCTAATTCCCGCCTGAAATCTGCACCGCCTGCGTGTAATCATCTACTGCTTCCCGGTAGAGACCCAAGGTGTGATACACGTTCCCTCTGTTGTTGTAATAAGCCGCGATTGGGATCGTGGACAACCTGATGGCCAAATCATACTCGGCAAAAGCAAGATAATTTTGGCCGCTCGTGTAGTAAAAATCTCCCTGCAAAAAATGGTCACGGGCTGATGGCGCGGGCGTTGGACTTGGCCAAGGTGTAGAAGTTGGCCGCGGAGTCGCTGTCGGAAATGGAGTTGGGGTAGGAAACGCAAACCTGAATCCACTCTTCAATTGCTGAATTTGACTAGCGACATCGAACCCCGGGACCAAAAACCCTATGTTATCAGCATCCCGCAACTTCGACGTTGGTATCCCGATAAATCTTCCTTCTCGGTCGATTGCTGCCCCACCACTGTTTCCGGGATTAATGGGGGCGTCAATTTGGATAACGATCTGTCCCAAGAAATACCTGGTAGCAGACACTACTCCTTGGGTCGTCGAACTTCCGCCTGAGAGAACAGAGGATTTCGGGTAGCCAATCGTGGTTATTTCCTCGCCGTCGTCCGGACGCCGAGTAGATAGAGGTACGAATGTCAAACGACGCGACCCCGCGTTTACTTTAACAATTGCGATGTCTTTTGATTCATCAAATCCGACGACAAACCCGGTTAGCGTATAAGCGTCTTCTATGCGGACATTCATATTCGTATAACCACTAATGACATGGTGGTTGGTAAGGATATGCCCGCTAGAATCGATTATCGTACCTGACCCACTTCCTACAGGGGTTTGTATCAGGACAACGGCAGGTCGCACTTTCGCTGTAATCTGCGCCCCTGTAGGCGTAGATGTCGGGCGCGGTGTATAAGTTGGTGTTGGTAGCGGCATAGGATTGGGAGTGGGGGTGGATATAGGTGTGGGCGTTGGAACTAGGGTTGGCGTAGGGACCAAGGATGGTGTAGGAACTGGAGTCACGGTTGCAACTTCGGACAACCGTTGATTTACAATGGCCTCAACAGTGCTAGGGATATCAGGGGTGGCGGTCGGTGGAACTGGTGTCTCAACAGCGGCACAGGCCACGAGAAAAGCAACGGTCCAC
>Ga0066376_10001825_pt1 | contig 20290 bp, 24 predicted proteins | sample Knorr_S15_td_Bot_FD_77009 | JGI IMG/M metagenome (GOLD analysis project Ga0066376, IMG submission 77009) | Marine microbial communities from Southern Atlantic Ocean transect - Knorr_S15_td_Bottom_ad_5009_LV_A | ecosystem: Environmental > Aquatic > Marine > Oceanic | place: Southern Atlantic...
CCGTTAAATCTGGGAATGGGTGGTCAGTCTAATGGCAAGAAAGCATATCACACCACGGTATCAACCCAGGGCATGGCGTGATCAGGTGGTTACGGTTTGCCCCTGTCCTTTTGATCGACCAGGACCTTGATCACTATAGAAGACAGCCGGGTCACGAGTCGTTCTATGGACCATCCCCGCTCCACCACAGGAACTCATAGGTGTTCGTCGATAGAAGGGCCCAGGTAAAGTCAGTGGCTTCTTCAACTGTCCATCCATCGGCCAGCATCCCTTCACCCTCAAGTCTCTGCATCACCCTTTGGATGTTTTCACGGAGAAAGGCCATGCGGTCTTCCCAGACCGCTTGCGCCGCCTCATCGGACCGCCTCGCCGAGTAGACGACGCTGGCCGCTTCGTAGATCTGGGGTTCAATCAGCCCATAGGCGCGAACTCCAGCCTCGATAACCTCCACCGCCGTTTCAGGTTCCTGTTCCGTGTGAAGGTGGCGGGTTTAATGGGTTCATGCACAACCTGACCGGCATGATCGGGTTTGTGGCTGCCATCGTAAGCGTTTTCGTGATACCCCGCAGGATCAAAAATGACCCTGACTGGACCACACTCTACCCCGTTGCCAGGGTATTTCGTTTAGCCGTGCTCATAACCTTCCTCTTGTGGATCGGCGCGGCAAAAATAGCCGAGATCGACAGCGTAAACGGGACGTTTTAGCGACTGTACGTAGGGGCATGGTTCGTCTGGGCCGAGATCATGGCCATCAGGCTTTTTGCTCTGTCTCTCCAATCATCGAAGCGAGATCAGGCATTGGCGACCGCCTGACCCTCTGGAAGTAAGCCCATACCATTAACATGCGGCCCCGCAGTGGAGGAACACCGCAGGGCCGCATGTTGATGGTGAAGTTTCTTAATCCGGCGGCGTGCACGCCGCGTTGCAAACGTGTATCGGACCGAACCGATCCAAAACCGCTGGGCCATAAAAGATCAGAGCGGCAACGGTTTTCCTAGGCTATACCTCTGATTATGCGGAATGAAAACCTAGTCGGCGAGAATACGGCTATTATGCTTCCGTTTTCATGCGAATTACTAGATTCTGGGTCAATGAAACTGGATATAGGCTCTAACAGTTGAATGGCGGACAGTACCTACGAATCTGTTTTACAAAACTCTTCTGGGAGTTGGCCCTTGTTGGCGGAGGATTTTCTAGGCCCTTTCCCTAGTGGACCATTATCTTCTTGATAAGCAGGAGCGTCGATTCCTTCAATTTTGCCAAACAAATCGGCCACGTCACGCAAATATTTGGGATTCGGTGTGTAAGTACCACTTCCGTTGGTGATGGTGTATTGGCAAATTCTGACATCAACGATTATTTCGCCGGCATAGGCTATCTCGGTTGCCTGCCAAGAATCATCAAAACCGATTTTTTCGTCGAATTCATTGTTTTTAACCGCCTGATTAGCTGTGTCTTGAGCCATCATGAAATGTTTGGTCAATTCATCCAATAGTTTTCTTTTGCCATCGGCATCATCACGGCAAAACTTAACTTCGGTCCCCTTAATTAGTGGTTCCTCTGGGTAAAAATTAACCATGAAACGCCCAGTATTCTTGAATGCCACAACCGCAGCTTCCGACGGCTTTTTACAAGCTTTAGCAATTTCATCGATTGATATAGGTTCTATGTTATCTCGAGGGATCCATTGTGCAACAAGAATCTTGTTATTCTGATTGACTACGTAGTTATAACGTTGGTACTCGTCGCCGTGGAGCCAGTTTTTCCCGTTGAGGATAATGTTTTCTTCGTACTTGTGATGTTGAATTGAATCTTTTAGAAGTTGCCCACTAAAAATAGCGGTCTTTGAGAGCTCTAAATCAACTTCATTAAATTTTTTGAACATGCCTATTTTGTCGGTCATTTGCTCCAACACAGGCAAATACGGCCCTTCATATGAATTAGAAATGGCATTAGAGGTTACGGTCACATGATTGACAACCTCGATGGTTGCGTTCAACGGTGAAGTCGTCGCGGACCTACCACAGGCAACCACCAAACCCATCATGGCCAAAACAGCGAAATAACCCCTTTCCGAGTCATATCTACCTCCACAAATCAAAGCTTGGTAGCTTCAATCATTCCTAAGATTTATGGACATAGTCTACCATTATGGTAATAAACATGCGGTTTCCCATCCACCAACACGGATAGCACTAGCGAGAACAATGCAGAGGGACAACAAGAGAGGAAAACAAAAAATGGTGGGCCCGGTTGGTATCGAACCAACTACCAGTCGGTTATGAGCCGACTGCTCTACCAATGAGCTACGGGCCCTCTCTAGAAGCTTAGTCCTGGGGTTTTGAGGGTGTCAAGGAAGTCTGGCTGGGCTTAAGCCAGGCCCAGATTCTTGAGGTAGGCGGGGTCCCAATCGGCGATCAGACCCCGCTCCAGAGACTCGGTCTCGGGAATTCTCGGGGCCGCCTCTCCGGTGGTCGGCACGGTGGCCACCACGGCGTCGTCCACCAGACTCTGGTAGGTCTCGCCGTCCACGCCCAAAAGGTCCCGGAGAACGTCCTCGTTGTGTTGGCCGAATGTCGGTGAAGGCCCCTGGATCGCCAGCGGGCTGTTGGAGAACTTCCAAGGCCGGCCGATGAACATCCGGGAGCCCATCTTCCTCTCCTTGGGGTAGTCGACCCGCTCCAAGAAGCCGCGGCTCTTGAACTGGGGGTCGTAATGGATGTCTTTGCTGTTCAGCACCGGGCCCGCCGGAACGCCAACTCCCTGGAGCGCGTGCATCAGCTCGTACCGGTCCACGCATGACGTCCATTCCCGGATGATCTCGTCTATCTGGTCGTGGTTGCGCTGCCTGGACAGTAGGTCGGCGTACTCGGGGTCCGTGGCCAGTTCCGGCTTGCCCATCAGCCCGCACATGCCGGCCCAGCTCTCGTCATCGCCGACGGATAGGGTTATCCAACGGTCGTCACCCAAGGCCGGGTAACAGCCCTGGGGCGCCCGGTAAGGATGGCGGTTGCCGATACGGCCTCCGTCCCGGCCGTTCACCTGGGCATCCATGATGTATTCCGACATGAACATCACGCCCGCCTGGTACATGCCGATGTCAGCCCATTGGCCCTGGCCGGTCTTGTTGCGGTAGCGTAACGCCGAGCCGATGGCGAACAGCGCGGTCCAAGTGGACAGGAAGTCTACGAATGACGCTCCCGCCTTGGCCGGGCCCTGGTCTTTGTACCCGGTGATCCAGCAGTGGCCGTGGGTCGCTTCCTGGGTGGTGGCCTGGGCCGGATAGCTAGAGTAGGGGCCGCCGCCGTGGCCGTAGCCGGTATTGGAGATCATGATGATGTCGGGTTTCAGCTTCTTCATGTTGGGATAGTCCAGGTCCCAACCGCGCATCACCCTGGGGGTGAAATTCTCCATCACCACGTCGCTGACCTTGATCAGGTCGCGAAACGCGTCCCGGCCTCGGGAGTCGGTCATATCCAGGGTTATGGACTTCTTTCCCCGGTGGATCAGATTGTACGTGGAAGGGCGGTTCCACCAGTCCTCACCCAGGTCGTTCTCGGGAAAGGCCCCGGCGTAGCCTCCTGTGCGCGTGACATCGGGGCGGCCCGGCCCTTCGACCTTGATCACCTCGGCGCCCATGTCAGCCAGCAAGCCGCCCGCGTACGGCAGGGCGAACACATAGGTTGAGTCGATTATTCGGATTCCTTCCAGGGGTAACCGGGCCATTTTTGTTCCTTCTATAGATCGACTGATGCGCGCCCTTCGACGGAGCTCAGGACGAACGGTGTGTGAATTTACAAGTCAAGTTAGGTTGGTTCCGTTTGTGGTGAGCCCCGTCGAACCACCGCTTGAATTAAGTCACGCTGAACGTTCTCAGATAACATCTAGTTGTCGTAGGCGGACGAAGTCCTCACGGGTGTATTCCAGACCGTCTACGTATATCTCTGAATTGTGCTGGCCCAGGGTGGGGGCCGGGCGGAGGTATTGGTATGGCGTCAGGCTCAGGTTGAATAGCGCCGCCGGCACTTTCACCTTGCCGATAACCGGGTGGTCTATCTCACGGTAGAAGTCCCGGGACTCCAGTTGGGGGCACTCAAGCAGTTCGGACGGAGTCTGCACCAGTCCGAACAGCATCCGGGCCTCGGCCGCCTTGGTGAACAGGTCCCACTTGCCCCGTTCCTTGATCGAGTCCAGGACCACCTGGTCCAGTTCCTCGGTGTTGCGGAGCCGTTGGGCCGGGTCGGCGAACTTGGGTTCTTTCAGTTGGGGGTCGCCGAAGAAGTCAGCGATGGTGTCCCACGTCGCCCCGCCGCCGGTCTGCACGATGATCCACCCGTCTTTGCAGGGCATGGGGTGGCCGAAGGCGCTGCCGGATGCCCGCCGCCGAGGCAGCGTGCCGCCCATGAAGGGGTACATGGTCTGCGTGGCCATGGCCGTGGAGGCGACACACTCGGTCACCGAGACATCTATGTGCTGGCCCTCGCCGGTGTTGCTCTGCATGAAAAGGGCCATGGACGTGGACGCCGCGCCGTTCAGTCCGCCCTCGTACTGGGCCTGGAACCCGCCGTGCTTCAGGGGCTCTTGGCCCTGGACGCCACTGATGCTCATGATCAGGCCCATGGCGTAGTTGACCACTTCTTCGCCCTTGTACTGACTGTAGGGGCCGGTCTGGCCGAAGGGCGTGATGGAGGTCATTATCAGCGCGGGGTTCTCTTTCCGCAGGTCGTCGTAACCCACGCCCAGGTCCGCCAGATAGCCGGGCCGGTAGGACTCGATGACCACATCCACGTGGGGGACCAGGCGCTTCAGGATGTTCCGCCCCGTACTGGTTTCCAGGTTCAGCGTCGCACCCTTCTTGTTCAGGTTCATCAGAAGGAAGAACAGGCTTTTCTCGAGGTGCGGGTCGTCGCCGAAGAAGGGGCCCATGCGGCGCAGCGATGCCCCGGTGGGCGGCTCCAACTTGAGCACGTCAGCGCCGTAATCGGCCAGGAGGCGGCCACAGAACGAACCGGCGATGTCCTCGCTCAGGTCCAACACCTTCACACCGTCTAAGGGGCCGTGTGCCAATGGTTCGTGTGAAAGAGGGGCCTGCTGCGATCGGGTAGAAGTCAAATTACGCTTGGTCTCCTCTAGTTGGTCGAGCCGAAAAGATTGTAGCCCACGGCAACTGGCGAGGCAATCGCCTTACCCGGCTGATGGCTGCGACCCATGAGCTACGGCCCGAAGTTCTGCTCCAAGACCGCGTTGAACTCAGCCATGGTGAAGCTGTATTGCTGGGTGCCCCACTTGCGCACGGCATAGTGCCCGGCGACGTTGCCCATCTGCACGGCCCGCTCCATGGACTTGCCATCGACTATCCCCTTGATCAGGCCGCCCCGGAAGGCGTCTCCCGCGCCCGTGGGGTCAACCGCGTCATCAGCACGCACCACCGGAATCGCAACGGCGCCCGACGCAGTCAACAGGTCACAGCCGTCGCCACCCTTGGTCACGACGATGGTCTCCACGGTCTCAGCAACCTGCTCCCGCGACATGCCGGTGCTGTTGCAGATCATCTCCATCTCATAGTCATTGCAGACCAGCATCTTCGACTGGCTGATGCACTTGGCCAGGGCGGCCGGCTCCCAGGCAGGCAGGGACTGGCCGGGGTCGAAGATGGAGAAGATGCCGCGCTTCTCGTGCTCCGCGGTGTAATCGGCCATGTCGCCCAGGTTGCCCGGCGCCACTATGGCCAGGCAGTCCTTGGGGTCAATGGACCCGAAATCGAAGCCCGATCCCTGCTTCATGGCGCCCGGGTTGAACCCTGTGATCTGGTTGTTCTGGGAGTCGGATGTGATGTAGGCGCCGGCGGTCAGTTCCTCTTCCACCACACGGATGTCGTCGGTCGGGACCCCGATCTGCTGCAGCCATTCGAAGTAACGGTGGTAGTCCTGGCCGATGGTGGCCAGGATGCGCGGCTTCTCGCCCAGTAGCGACAGTGAATAGGCGATGTTGCCCGCCGTGCCGCCGAAGTTCTCGGTGAGGCTGTTCACCGTGAAGCTCACGTTGATGTTGTCCAACTGGTCGGGCAAGATGTGGTCCGAAAACTTGCCGTCAAAGTCCATGATACGGTCGTAGGCCATCGACCCGGAAACCAGGATGTCCATGTTTTAGGTCCCTCGCTGTTTCTATTTATCTGATGCTATTTATCTAAAGCTGCTTATCTAAAGCGATTTGCCCAACCGGGCTAGCAGCCGTATTCGCCCTCTAACCCGCCCAGAAACTTCACCGGGTCTCCCACCCCAACACCCAGAGCTTCCGCCTCGCCGCCGTTTATCTCGAGAACGTATCTGGCCGGCGACTCAGGGGAGTAGCGGGGCAGGTCGTTCAATGGTGTGCTGGGATCGGGGAAGGGAACATCCACAGACACGTCCACCACCGTGCAGCCGGAGCTGATCCATACTATATCCAGGGGGATCTCCATCTCTCTCATCCAGAAGCGAAACCGTTCCGCGTTCTCGAAAACGAAAAGCATGCCTGTTCCTGAGTTCAGATAGCTCCGTCCGGACAGCCCTCTGATCCGGTCTTCAGGAGTTGCCGCCAATTCAACCGGAAATACCACATCATCCACCCGCACGAAGAAGCCTTTGATCGGGTTTTCGCCCGCATCTTGAGATGGCGTTTCAGCTACTTCAGGAACGCCGGTGGGCGCCTGTACCGGAGCCTCGATTGCAACGATCGTCGACGGCACGGCTGTCGCGGCGCTCCCGCAGGCGATGGTCACTGCCAGCAGACCGGCTGCCACCGCCAAGATCAGGTGGCGGGTCATGGTCGACGGTCTGACAGGGCGGTGACGCTCCAAATTCTTCCCCAGATATTCCACCGGAAATCAGCGAATTATCGTTCCCGGCAGCCCGAAAGTCATGTTATCCCAGGCCCACAGAATCCACAAGTAAAACCGCTCAACGCGAAGTCTATTTGGAGTCAGAACCGTGGCCCTAAAAGACGATGCTCTGCATCTCTGTTGACGAATATGTGTGCCTGGGGTAGGCTGAGGGCGTCAATCCAGTGGAGGGAAACAGCTATGACTCAGGAGGCCCATCAAGACGTAGAGTCGGTCCTCACGCCAGAGGTAAAAGCCATGATCGGCGTGGCAGGCGAGTTGATCGAGTCCTGGGGCACTGTGGACGTTGAATATCTAAGGCGGTTCACCCAGGCCGTGATGGACCCCGACCCCCGTTATTGGGACGAGGATTTCGCCAAGACCACCCATTACGGCGCCATCATCGTGCCGCCCATCATGGTCAGCTACATGACCCAGCGCATCCGCCCCGAAGCGGAGGACGCCATCACGGCAGCATTCAAAGAGAACCCCGTGTCGGACGGCATCGGCTCGGTGAAACGGCCCGGTGAACTCCCCGAGATTCCCACTCACCTGGTGCGGACACTGAACGCGGGCAACGAGATCGAGATCTACCAGTACCCCAACATCGGGGACACGATCTTCTTCCAGAACCGCTACCACGACATTCGTGAGCGGGTCGGCCGGGACGGCAAGGCCTTCCTGATCATCACCCGGGAGATCACCTACACGAACCAGGACAAGGCCCTGCTCTGCATCACCCGCCAGTCCTCGATTCGCCGCTAATTTCCGTAAATTATTTAACCGCCTGAGGTTACTCGCATGAGCGCCACGCTAGAAGAACTATTGAAGATGAAGCCTGAAGAGATTCAGGCCCACAACGAACGGCCCACCGCCGATCAGTTGCGGAACAAGACCCAGACCTACTACGAAGATGTGAATGTGGGCGACGAACTGCCCAAGTACATCTACGCGCCCACTCCCACCCACCTATTCCGTTGGAGCGCGGCCATCGAGAACTTCCACCGGATCCACTACGATCTGGACTTTGGCTTGAACCACGACAAGAACCCCAGCATCCTGGTCCACGGTTCCTGGAAGCAGAGCGTCGTGCCCCAGTACCTGAAGGACTTCACCTTGCCCAAGGGCTGGCCCTGGAAGGCGGCCTTCGAGCACCGCGCCATGCTGGTGCCCGGCGACACGCTGATCGTGTGGGCCACCGTGACCAACAAGTACGAGAAGGGCGGCATGGGCTTCATCGAGATGGACCTGGGCATGAAAACTCAGGATGGAGTCGAGAGCATGCCCGGCAGCGCCACCGTGGTGTTGCCACTGAAGGGCGGGGCCGATATCCCCTATCCCTTCGTCCCGCCAACCGACTAGCGAGCTCTCAGCTATCAGCCGTCAGCTTTCAGGATTTTTAACGAGGTAAGGACCGACATGGCCCGATTTCTGGCGATACACAATGTTTCCGGACTCACGGAAGAACAGTTCCGGGAAAAACTCAGCGCCGTCAGCAAATGGCGCCCCGACCGCCGCACCACCATCCTGAAGGTCTACTGCGACCTGAAACGCGGCAAACTGGTCACCGAGTGCGAAGCGGTGGAGCAGGAGCATTTCGAGGACTGGATAAAGTTGACCGGATGGCCCGCCGAGAACATCTTCAACGTGGACCTGGTGATGCAGGTGGGCAATATCTGGAAGCTCTAACGCCTGCCGAGGGGCCATATTCGGGATAGCGGCCAACAACGGAACCAGGCCCGTCCCTTTATCAGGCTCCCGGCCACCGGCCCAAACGCTCGGCTGTCGTTGCTGTCGCCCCGGTTGTCACCCAGCAAGAAGTACTCGTCCGGCCCGTTGAACCACTCCTTGGTGTCAGCTTCAGGCACGTTCTGAACAAAATTCTCCCCTATCAGATCGCCGTCCAGATACACCAGCCCGCTTGCTATCCTAACGTCCTCTCCCGGCAGCCCCGCGATCCTCTTGATAAATACCCCGCCCTGACCGCCCGGGCGCTCAAAGACAACCACATCTCCCCGTCGCAGCCTGTTCCATGTCAGACGGGGGCGCACCACAAAGACAGACTCCCCGTCCCGCAGCAACGGCAGCATACTATCCCCCTCAACCCGGAACCGGGCCGATACAAAGATATTCGCAATTCCTTGCAAGAATGAGAACAGGATTCCCAACAACGCCTCAAACCATCAAGTCCAATCGACCCAGGTATTTTAGTACCAATCACACCACCTATGGACTAATACTTGCCTCTATCCTAGAATTACTCAGGTTCGATACCAGACCAACAAAACGCGCTTGTAGCGCCGCCGGCCTTGGGAGAAAAGATATGGAGAACGGAATCATTCGCGTTGGGCTCATCGGCGCCGGCGCAAACACCAGACTAAGGCATATACCCGGCCTTCGAGAACAAGAAGGCGTTGAGATAGTGGCCGTGGCCAACCGCAGCCGTGCATCGGGCGAGGCCATCGCCAGTGAATACGAGATACCCACCGTTTACGACAACTGGCTGGAACTCATGGAGTCAGACGAGATCGATGCCGTCTGCGTGGGCACCTGGCCCTACATGCACCGCACCCTGGTGCTGGCCGCGCTGGAGAACGACAAGCATGTTCTAACAGAAGCCCGCATGGCCATGGACGCCCAGGAGGCCCACGAGATGCTGGACGCCTCCCGGCTGTTTCCTCACCTGGTGACACAGATCGTCCCCGCGCCCCAGACACTGCAGGTCGACCAGACCGTTCAGGAGATCATAGCCAGCGGCCAGTTGGGCCAGCTTCTGGCCTTGAAACTACGGGTAAGCGATGGTCACGGACGGGCTGACCGCTCCGACACCTTCATGAACACCGAGGGCCCGCTCCACTGGCGGCAGAACCGGCTGCTCAGCGGCTACAACATCATGGGCATGGGCATCTGGTACGAGGCATTGATGCGCTACGTGGGCCCGGCAACTAAGGTGATGGCCATGACCCGGGTCTTCACCAACCAACGCAAGGACGACAACGGCGTTCTCCAGGGCGTGACCATCCCCGACCACGTCAACGTGCTGGCCGAGTTCGCCTCGGGTGTCCAGGCTGACCTGAGTTGGAGCACCATCACCGGCCTGCAGACCGGGTCGGAATTGTGGATATTCGGCAGCGAGGGCACCATCAAACTGGAAGGGCCTCCCTTCGACAAGGTGCTCATCGGCAAACCCGGCGACAAAGAATTGAAAGAACATCCCATCGCCGACGACAAACGGGGCAAGTGGCAGGTGGAGGGAGACTTCATCGACGCCATTCGGGGAACAAAACCCGTAACCCACACCCCCTTCGACGTGGGTGTGCAGTACATGGAATTCACCGAGGCCGTCACCCGCAGCGCCCAGACCGGGCAGGCTGTGTATCTGCCTCTCTAGGCGAAAACCAAACTTGTTTTTTAGTAATCAGGGAGGGCGGCAATGGCATCAGCCAACACTTCAGACGGAATCAGGCTCGGCCTCATCGGGGCCGGTAAAAACACCAGAGACAGGCACATCCCTGGCTTCCTGAAAGTCGATGGGCTGGAGATCGCAGCAGTGGCCAACCGCAGCCGGGCATCCAGCCAGGCAGTGGCCGACCAGTTCAACATCTCCGGCGTTTATGACAACTGGCAGGAATTGCTGGAAGACCCGAGCATCGATGCCGTCTGCATCGGCACCTGGCCCTACATGCACCGCACGCTGACACTGGCCGCCCTTGAAGCCGGGAAGCACGTGCTTTGCGAGGCACGGATGGCCACCAGCGCCCTGGAGGCCCAGGAGATGCTGGACGCGTCCCGGGAGCGGCCCGACCTGATCTCCCAGATCGTCCCATCGCCCCTGACCTTCAAGATCGACCGGCTGCTCCAGGGCAAGATAGCCGAGGGCTACATCGGCGACATCATCGGCGTGTCGGTCCAGTCCTTGGGGAACGCATTCATGGACCAGGGCGGCCCCATGCATTGGCGCAACGACCGGGACCTCAGCGGGTTCAACATCCTGAACATGGGCATCTGGTACGAGGCCATGATCCGGTGGGTGGGCCGCGCGACCAAGGTAACAGCCATGACCAAGATAACCGTCAACACCCGAAAAGACGAAAGCGGCGAGTCGGTTGACATAAACATCCCAGACCACGTGGGCATCATCGCCGAACTGGCCAACGGCGCCATGGCCAACATGCAGTTCAGCGCCGTGACCGGCCTCTCATCGGGCAACGGCGTCTGGATCTACGGCAGCGAGGGCACGCTCCACGTGGACGGGGCCCAAAACGTCTACGGCGGCCGCCGCGGCGACGACAAACTGGCCGAGATCGAGAACCCTGAAGAAGGCCGGGCCTACTGGCGAGTGGAAGAAGAATTCTGCAGCGCCATCCGCGGCCAGGAAAAGATAACCCGCACACCCTTCGAAGTCGGCCTCCACTACATGGAGTTCACCGAGGCCGTAACCCGCAGCGCCCAGACCGGGCAGACTGTGGCGCTGCCGCTTTAGGTTTCATGCGCTTTAAGAGCAGCAAGATGCGGTGTAGGGGAAGATTTTAATCTGCCCACATTCCCAATGAATCATCGAACCCAGAAGGGGTGACCAGATTGAGCGGTGAGCGAATCTTGGTGGTCGACGATGACGTTGAGCTGTTGGAACAGGTGAGCGATTACCTGGTCCAACAGGGTCTTAAGGTTTCCAAGGCCGTCGATGGGACTGAGGGCCTCACCATGTTGTCCGGTCAACGATTCGACCTGGTGCTCCTGGACGTGATCATGCCGGGGCTGGACGGCTTCTCGGCGTGCCGGAGGATCAGAGAGACTTCCCAAATCCCGATAATAATGGCGACGGCCATCGGCGATGAATCCGCCAAGATTCAGATGCTCCAGGCCGGGGCCGATGATTACGTGGTGAAACCCTTTTCGTTGCCGGGGCTGCACGCGCGGATGAACGCCGTGCTAAGACGCGCCACGATATACAGCCCCAGCCAAGAAACCCCGGAATTCACGAAAGATGACTTGAAGATCGACTACCTCTCGCACCAGGTCACCGTCTCTGGCAAAGAAATTGAACTCACTTCCACCGAGTTCAACTTGCTTAAGGAACTAACCACCCATGCGGGCGAGGTGTTAACCCACCGGGCGTTATTGCATGCGGTCTGGGGTGCCGAGTACGGTGAAGAAAGAGAGTACGTCCGGGTGTTCGTCAATCGGCTACGTCAGAAACTAGGAGATGACCCCGCATCGCCGCGGTTCATCAAGACCGAGGCCGGAGTGGGCTACCAATTCATTAAAAGCCCATGAGGCGGACAGCGGCTTGAACCCGAACCGTCCTGTCCCAGTCGCCCGGGCAGTCTACGCTATTGGTGCGTTCTGATTCCACAACAACCAATAGGAGCAGATGCCGGCCATTATCACGTTGAAGTCCTCTAGATCGATGGGCTTACGGATATAGCTGGTGGCCCCGAAGGCGTAGGCATCTGACAGGTCGCGCTTTTCTCCAGACGAAGTCAAAACGACCACAGGCACGTATTTCGTGCGCGAGTCCTTCCTCATCGCTTGCAGCACTTCAAGTCCTGACACCTTGGGCATCTTTAAATCCAAAATCACCAGACGCGGCGGATCAACGGTCCGGCTGACACCTTTCCCAAGGAGCATCTCCAATGCCTCGGCTCCGTCGTGGGCTATCTCGACGTCACAAGAGACTCCAGAGAACTCAATGGCCAGCAGCGCTAGTTCCTTATCATCCTGATTATCTTCAACCAATAATATCTTGGGTTTCTCAGCCATTTTCCTCGTTTGCACCGTATCCTAATGTGAAATAAACGGTAGCGCCTTTCTCCACTTCGCCTTCCGCCCAAATTCGGCCGCCATGGCGCTGGATTATTCTTCTAACGGTGGCCAGGCCGATGCCGGTCCCTTCAAACTCCCCGGTGGGATGAAGCCGCTGGAACGGCATGAAAAGCTTGTCGGCGTACTCCATATCGAATCCGATCCCATCGTCCTTCATGAAAAAGACCCTTTCGCCGTCCTGGTCTTGGGTTCCCATCTCTATCCGAGCGGAGAGGTGGGTAGATGTGAATTTCCAGGCATTTCGTACAAGATTGTCCACCACGATCCCAATCAGACGTTCATCCCCAAACCCGACTGCATCGTCGGCAATGACAAAATCCACCTGGCGCTCTGGGTTGGCATTCCTGAGTTCAGCCTCTTTTTCACGGACCATCAACCAAATGTTCAATGTATCCAGAATAATCTCGGCTCGGCCAACACGTGACAGCTCTAGCAGGTCGTCGATCAGGGCCCCCATTCGATTGGTGGCACTCCGAACCCTTTCCAGTTGAGAGCGGCCGTCTTCTTCCAGCCTATCTCCGTATTTCTGCATCACTGCCTGGCTGAACCCATTGATGCTGCGGAGCGGCCCCCGCAGGTCATGGGAGACGGAATACGAGAATGCCTCCAGTTCCTCCAGAGTTTCCTGAAGCTCCCTGGTACGGTCGGAAACTCGTCTCTCCAGTGATTCGTTGAGCGTCCTAATCTCCTGTTCGGCACGTAGGCGTTCGCTGATGTCCAGACCCACACCTACGACTCCGGTGATTTCTCCCTCAGAGTTCCGGCGGGTTGTGCAGCTTATCATCAATTCTGCTGGGTCATCCGTCGGGCCCGAAAATTTCACGTATAGACTGCCACACTCCATATCGCTTAGCACCATTTGTAGATGGTCTTGGGCTGTTGCACGAGAGTCAACAGTCATAAATTCGATTACGCGCCGGCCCATGGCTTCTTCGCTGGTAATACCTGTCAGGTCCGTCATGACATCGTTCCAGATAGTGACTAGACCATCGATATCGACTCTGAAGATTGGGTTGTTGGCGGTTTCAATCAATTGGGTCATATCTTCAGCCAACGCTCTCTGTACTTATTCCGAACTGAGGCGTTCAACGGAGAGGAGCAGTGCAGCCTGGCGACCCTTGTACAAGAGTAGAGCGACGCCGAGAACAATTACGCTGAACAAGATTCCCAAACTGAGTACAAGTACCCACGCGATCCTCTCCAATGCACCCAGCCCGTAACCAGCCGGCGCTGCGAACCTAAACTGCCACTCTTCATCTGCGATTTTTACGTCACGGTTGGTGACCAATCCTTCGCCACTGCTAGCCGGCTGACTGGAATCCTCGCTGGTGAATAGAATGAGCTCGTCATCGTCATCGTCATCGGAATCTATCACCGTAATCTTGATGGAGGAGTCAAACGAATCGGGGATGGAGTTGTTTATAAAATCCCCGAATCGGAACACCCCCAAGGCAAACCCTTCCAGCAGCTCTCGCCTTGCTTGCAGAGTGGTCGGTACATTAGCACTGGAATAGATTGGGGCATAGATCAAGAACGCCAATTAATTACCTGACTCCTGGACCAGGGTGATAGGCTCGGTCAACGAGATCTCACCCGATTCCCAGGCGGTCAATAGCGCCGCCCCCCTGACTTCTTCGGACGCCAGGTCGAAACCAAGAGCAGCTGCGTTGTCCGTAAATGGGGCCAAATAGGTGATGGGGAAATAATCTTTTGATTGCGAATCGGGACGGATATCGAATTCCTCGAACCCTTCCTCGTGGACCGATTGGATGAATTGAACTTTTTCAGAAGCCCTTACCCGCGGGATCCACTCCATGGCCTGAATCCCACCTGTCTCTTCCAGAAACGGGGTAACGAAAAGATCGAATTCTTCACGTGACACGAATTGACTGGCGTGGAAGAATCCCTGTATCGCACGTAACTGAGAGACACTTTGTTGCAGGTCTGTTTTGATCGAGTCGACAGTGATTTCTACAACGTTTTCAAGCTCACTCTGGCTATGATGACTGGCATCGGACCGAACGACCAGAGCCGCTGTTACAGTCAAAGTCACGAGTACAAGAAAGACAATACCGATGATCAGAAGATACGACCAGGAATATCTATCTTTCGGTCCGCTCTTTAGGAGTTCGATTTCGTGGGTCAAAGCGCTCATCCTTGCCGTCATCGCGTCCGTTCCTTGAACATGAATGGAATCTTATAGTCAGCAAGGCGACGGAAGGGGGACGGCAGTGAAATCTTCATCCACCGCCTACCATTATATAGGCCGGTCTGACGAGTCGGCCTCAAGTTCAGCTTGCTAAACATAGAAGCCATATCCCCTACCGATCGGTCGCATGGAAACGTTCAGTGTCAATTAGCATTGAACCAAATCCCCCATCGATTCCGAGATTGACCATTGCCGTCGCCTCGTATGCGCTTGCCATCGAGACCACCAGCATTCCGATGGTGACTGCCATGATGATCAGGATCGTCAACTTGAATAGGTCTCCGAAGCTTGGTGCCAGCTGAGTTAATATCGACATGATTTTCTCCGCTATTGATTCGTGTAATCGATTTTGTGGCTGGAGGGCGCTGAAATCAGATCTTTAAACCTAGTTGGCCGGCTCGACGATGATGTAAGGCGCCGCCGGGACATGAATCGCCGGGATCTGGAAATCGATAGTGGGAAGAACTTCCGCGGACGAAACCGTGTTGGTGTTAACTCCAAGGTCCAGTGCCGAGGCTGATTCAAAGGGCTTGGCGGCCATGACCAACAGCACCGTGACCATTGCCAGATAAGCGAACATCATCAGCAGTATGGTTTTGTTGCTCATCCTTGGTGTTAATACTTTATTGATATTCATGGCGCCCCCTGTTCCGTATTTCGTGTCAGAGACAGATTACGGGCACGCTAGTAAACAACACATAAACCCCGAACGGATAGTTATAAATATCGTGTAAACAAAACTTGCCAAAGAAAAGCCCCGACTACTTCAGCCGGGGCATTTCAACTATTCAGCAAGGGCTAGCAGCCTGCCAGGCTGGGAGTCGTGGCACGGATAGCCTAACCCGCTACCCGGTACACCCGCTCAGCCGTGCCTTGGAACATGGCGGCCCGCTCCGTGGCCGAGTAGCCCTTAGTCAGGCGTTTGAAGGCGTTGTAGAGGACGTTGTAGGAGTGGCCAACCTTGTCGGGCGGGAAGTTGGACTCGATCATTCCCCGGTCTGGTCCGAACTGCTCGATGGCGTAATTCATGTACGGCGACATCAGCCCAGCCAATTCTTCGGAGCCGATGGGTTTGTCCCTCGCGTACCAGTCGTAACCGGTCCGTGGTTGGCCGATCCCACCCAGTTTGACGACAACGTTGGGGCATTTGGCCACGGCGGCCAGGTTCTTTCTCCAAACGGGCAGGACTTCATCGTCGCGGTTGGCGTACGGGCCGGTTCCCAGCACCCCGCCGATGTGATTCAGGATGATGGTCAGATCAGGAATCGCCTGGGCGAACTCCACCAGCTCCGGCAGTTGGTGGAAGTACATCCAAGCATCGAATGACAAACCCATGCGCGCCAAGACCCTGGCCCCGTCTCTAAATTTTTCATCTGCTAATTGGCTTTCCAGGTTCCAGCGGTTGCTGGGAATGTCAAGATGGGGGTCCCAGGTCAGGCCGTGGCGTATCCCCCGGAACCGGTTGGGGCTGGCCGCCTGCAGGGCTTCCAACACCGGAGCGACCCGGTCTCCCAAATGGAGATTGGCATGTCCCACGATGGCGGCTGCGGCCTTGGCTTCCCCATACAGGCCCGTTGCGGCAGCGGCGGCCATTCCCTGAACGAACTCAACCTCGCCCACTGGGCGCATCTCTTCCGGGCCGTCGATGCGGTACATGGCGTTCGTCTCGACGAACACCGTGGACCGCACGTTGTGGCCGCTGTTCAAGTCGGCGTATAGCTCGCGCAGCAGGTAATTCTGATAGGGGATTCGGGCGGGGCGGCGGTCCCACAGATGGTGGTGTGGGTCGCAGATGGGGATCTCTGGCTCCAGGGTCGGCTCTTCGGTTAACGCGAGCCAGTCATTACCACCGTAGGGCATCGTCTTCTCTCAACTCTAAATATATTTGGGTTAAGTATATTCACGGCCAGCCAACACAGCCAACAATCCGTTCGTCCTGAGCTCCGTCGAAGGGAGTGCATCAGTCATGTTTGTGTCCGCAATGGCCAGAGTAAATTTACTGGCGCAGTGGATTCCGGCTTCCGCCGGAATGACGGGGGGTCGAGGCAAACTCACCATCCGTTCGTCCTGAGCCCCGTCGAAGGATGCGCATCAGTCATGTTGATGCCCGCAATGGGCTTGGTTTACCAGTGCCAATGGTTCGACGGGTCCCCCGATTCATCGGGGAGACTCTCGACCTTGGGCCGGAGCTCACGATGAACGGAATTGGAGTCACGGTGGGGTTTAGAACTACCGTAAACTCTTGGCGAACTTCTGGCGGACTTTGGCTACCTTGGGACTGATGACTACCTGGCAGTACATGCTGTTTGAGTTGTTCTGGTAGAACTGACGGTGCTCTGGCTCCGCCTCGTAGAACGTCTCGAACTCGGCGATCTGCGTGACCACCGGGCCGGGCAGGTCACCCGATGCGTCCAACTCCTTGATGTACTCCGCCGTCTGGTCTCTCTGCGAATCGCTGGTGTGCAGTACCACTGAGCGGTAGCGGTAGCCGTGGTCCGCTCCCTGGTAGTTGAGTGTGGTCGGGTCGTGGGTGGCGAAGAACACTTCAAGTAGCTCCGAGAAGGTGATCTGGCTAGGATCGAACTCGATCCGCACCACCTCGGCGTGGCCGGTGGTCTCATCGCACACCTGGTAGTAGTTGGGGTTCGCGACGTGCCCGCCGGAATACCCGGACGCAACCGACGTCACGCCTTTGATCTCCAAGAACACGGCTTCGGTGCACCAGAAGCACCCGCCACCGAATACCACGACTTCGCTATTGTTTTCCATCTTTATCTCTCATTGTCAGAAGTTTTTCTGTTTCGATTACCCGACGATGTCCGCCAGCCGGTCCAGTTGGCCCATATCGGCGGCGGTGGGCAGAAACACCAATTCGTCCATACCGACGCCTTCCAGGTCGCTGATCATGCCCTTCAGCGCCTCGGGCGACGAGACGGCGTTGTTGGCCATCTGCTCGGCGACCGGGCCCAAGAACGAATAATAGTGGCGGATGTAGTTGCCCACCACGTCGGCGGCGTTGGGGCCCAGGGCGTAGGAGGCCACGGCGGCCAGACGGGGCTTGCCGGACTTCCCGGCCGCGTCCCAGGCGTCGACAGCCATCTTGTAGGACGACTCCACGGCCTCGGGCTGAGTCCCGGCGGCCAAGAATCCGTCGGCCAGTCTGCCGGCGCGGGCGATGGCCTGGGGCGTTCCCCCTCCGATCAGTATCTCTGGGCCGCCCTTCTGCACCGGCGGCGGACCCATGGGGCCAACATCGTTCTCGGGGTCAACATCTTCTCCGGACCATATGCGCTTCATGGTCGCGATCTGGTCTTCGAACCGGCGGCCACGGTTGTTGTACTGAGCGGGCGCGGCCTTGTAGTCGTCGGGACGGCGGCCAACGCCGAACCCCAACGTGAGTCGTCCGTTGGAGATGGCGTCCAGGCTGGCGGCCTGCTTGGCCAGCACACCTTCGTTGCGGAGCGGCGCCAGCATCACGCCGGTCATCAGCCTGATCCTGGTGGTGACCGCCGCGGCCGCGGCAAGCTGGATGAAGGGCTCGTAGTTCTGGTAGACCAGCCGGTCAATGGTCCCCAACGTGGAGAATGGGCCGGCGTCGGCGCGCTGGGCCCATTCCAGGATGAAGTCGCCTTTGACTCCGGGGACGGCCCCCGGCAAACCGATACCGATCTTCATGTCAGTCCTTGATGGCTAATTCTTCGGGCTAATTTTTAATGAAGTCTAGGGACTCGTAGGCGCCGCCGACGACCGACTTGGCGTCCAGATCCAACCACTTGTCGACGATCGTGGAATAGACGCTGCGGAAGTCGACATTGAAGTGCAGGTCGCCGTCCAGTTGGTCTTCTGCTTTGAGGGACGGATACTCGCCGAGAAACCCGCCCGCCACGGGGTCGCCCATGATATAGCACCCGCCGCCCGAGCCGTGGTCGGAGCCGGAGCCATTGTCTTTGACCCGGCGTCCAAACTCGGTGAAGACCATCATCAATACATTGTCGGCAGCGTCGTGTTCTCTGAGGTCGGCGAAGAAATCGCCGATACCGGCCGACAGTTCGGTGAGCAGCGGAGTCTGCACCGGCACCTGGTTGGCGTGGGTGTCGTAGCCGCCCTGGGAGGTATAGAGCACCCTGGTGCCCAGTCCCTTCAAGATCACCTGGGCCATGCCGCGGAGGCTCTGTGCGATCCCTGTATCGGCATACTCCACGGTGGAGGAATAGCTGTCGGCGGCGGTCTTAAGTATGTCGGCGCCTTTCAACGCGTCCAGCCCGGTGCGCCCCAGGTAGTCCATGGCTGCTCCGGTGCCGATGGCCGGCGAGTACATCCTCTCGAACACGTCCAAAGCCCGGGCGCGTTGTTCCTGCCCGGCGATTCCAGTCAAAACACCGTAGCCCTCCAGCACGGCCACCGACGCCACGGGCACACCGGTCAAAGCCATGGCCCTGGGCAGGCCGCGGCCGAAGTTCACTCCGGTGAGCACGTTCTTGCCGTGGGGGTCGATATCGCGGATCACCCGGCCCAGCCAGCCTTCGGTGGCGATCTTCTCGGGCTCGCAGGTGTGCCAGATGTCCATGGCCCGGAAATGAGAGCGGTTGGGGTTGGGGTAGCCCACGCCGTTGATCACGGCCACCTGACCCTGGTCGTAGAGGTCTTTGAACGAGCCCAAGGCCGGGTTGAACCCAAACCGGTCGTTGATGGTCAGTACGTCCTCGGCGGGTATACCCACGGTGGGGCGGTTATCGTAATAGAGGGAGTCTGCGTAGGGGACCACCATATTCATGTAGTCGCTGCCGCCGGTCAGTTGGACCACCACTAGGATGGGGTCTTTCTTGGTGGATGTCGTGGGCTCACTCCCAATCAGGTCGTTCAGATTAGGGTTCACTCTAGCAGGCGGCGCAAATCAACGTCAACGCTGCTGCCTGAATAATGATATGGGAAGACATAAATAGGCGTGGTCCGCTTGACAGTGGTTCAGCGCGGGCCTTACGATTCAGAGTGATTCCCCCATGCGTGGGGAAGGGCTGTAAGTACCTTGAGGTGTGCCTGACGTGGCATATCTGAAGGGGTTACAATGGGGATATAGCTCAGTTGGGAGAGCGCGGCGTTCGCAATGCCGAGGCCGAGGGTTCGAGTCCCTCTATCTCCACCACATGCCCCTGTAGCTCAGAGGATAGAGCGGCGGCGTCCTAAGTCGCGCGTCGGGGGTTCGAGTCCCTCCAGGGGTACCATTACAATTCGCGGCGCTGGCTCCTACTAGCGTTGGCGCCGCCTATCACTAGCACCGCGTCCTTAAAGAAGGGCGCACCATATCGCAGGAGCGTAGCTCAGTCTGGCCAGAGCGCTGGTCTCCAAAACCAGTGGCCGGGGGTTCGAATCCTCCCGCTCCTGCCAATTTTAGGCAC
>Ga0066376_10001826_pt1 | contig 20274 bp, 15 predicted proteins | sample Knorr_S15_td_Bot_FD_77009 | JGI IMG/M metagenome (GOLD analysis project Ga0066376, IMG submission 77009) | Marine microbial communities from Southern Atlantic Ocean transect - Knorr_S15_td_Bottom_ad_5009_LV_A | ecosystem: Environmental > Aquatic > Marine > Oceanic | place: Southern Atlantic...
CGCCGCGTAGGCAGAGAGCGACGCCCCGGCGTTGCCGGACGAATCTTCGACGAACTCGGTGACCCCCAGATCGCGACCCATCGTGGTGAGCACCGCAGATCCTCGGTCCTTGAACGACCCTGTCGGTGCCATAAACTCCAGCTTGGCCCACAGCGATTCGAGACCCAGCTCTTCAGCTGTTCGGTCCAGAGAAACGGCCGGTGTATCGCCCTCGCCAAGACTGTTCACCAATGTCGGGTCGTCCACCGGGAGTCTCGGTTGTGACCCATCGGGCGCATCGTGATAATCGACGACAAACAACCCACCACAATCGGCACAGTGGAGGTCGTTCACAGATGGGGCCTGCTTCGATGAACAGTCGATACAACGTAGCTGGTGATTCGGCATGCTCAGGCCCGCTCTTCGCTCGCGCCATCCGGCAGTTCTTCAAAGGCTGGCCCTAGCCCTGGGGAAAACTTGTCATCTGTCGAAGGCCGCGCCGCGCGGGAAGCTGCCCTGAAATCGATCCCCGGCCTTGCGAACCCACCGCCAATTCCCACGACGTGTCCATCGCCCCGCCAGCACGAAGAGCCCGCAATGACCCCGCCGGGCTCGAACTGCACAATATTCATACCGTAACCGATCGTAACGACGGGCGTGACTCGGTGGCCCTTTTCGACAACGGCAGACCGGACTTCCTCCGAGAATCCCCCTTCTATCTCGACGTCCTGCCCCTGTGTCCACACCCGCGGTGCCTCAACTGCTTCCTGTGCCGACATTCTGTGGTCGATCATGTTGACGATAGCCTGCAGTACCGAGGTGAATATCTTTACTCCGCCGGGCAGACCCACAGCGAATTCGGGTATTCCGTCACGAACCACGATGGTCGGTGCCATGCTGCTCGTCACCCGTTTGCCAGGCAGCACCGACAGCGCGTTTCCGGGGTGTGGATCGAACATCTGCTGGGTGTTATTCAGCAGCATCCCGGTGCCCGGCACGGTGACCTTCGAACCCCACAGTTCGTTGATCGTCTGGGTTGCGGCAACCACGTTTCCATCGGCGTCGGCAACCGTTACGTGCGTGGTGTGACCCGCTTCACCTGCCCCCTGCCGGTTGCCAGGTAGGATCTCCGGTGAAGCGCGCTCCAGGTCGAGTGCATCGATGAAATCTTCCACGTAATGCTTTGCGATGAGCCGGTCGACAGGCACTTCCACGTAATCCGGGTCGCCGGTGTAGCGGTCGCGATCGGCAAACGCTTTTTTCATGGCCTCGAGCAGGATATGGATCGAATCAGGCGAGCCAAACCCCATCTCGGCAAGGTCGAACTCCTCAAGGATGTTCAACATTTCGATCACATGCACACCGCCCGCCGAAGGTGGCGGTACCCCGATGATTTCGTATCCCCGATACGTCCCGCGGACCGGTGTACGCTCGACCGTCCGGTACTCCGCCAGGTCCTGCATCGTAATGATCCCGCCGTTGCGGGCAAGGTAATCACACACAATCGCGCCGAGCGGACCGTTATACAGGTGGTCTGGACCGTTTTCGGCAATCGCCCGCAGCGTACGGGCATAGTCCGACCGGTCGATGTGATCGCCGGTTTTGAGCGGTTCCCCACCGATCATGTAGGTAGCTGACGTTTCCGCGAACCGGCCGATGATTTCCGAGTACTGGACAATCGCATCGTGCAGGTACTCCCTGACCTGAAAACCCCGCGTTGCAAAACGTATTGCCGGTGCCATCACATCGGCCAGCGGCATCGTGCCCCACTTTTCAAGTGCTTCGCACCAGGACTTCAGACTTCCCGGCACGCCGACCGATAAGTGGCCGATTGAACCCAGATCTCCGACCGATTTCAGGTAGTCCGGCCCAGAATCGGCAACCGGGGTGTACATATCTTCGGTCGCAGCGGCGGGGGCCGTTGAGTAACCGTCGATCACATGGTGCTGGCCGTTGGCAAGCCGAATGTTGAAGAATCCGGCACCGAAGATACCGACCATCATTGGCTCGACCACGCTGAGCGCGAACAGCGAGGCGACCGTGGCGTCGATGGCGTTCCCACCGGCGAGCAGCATCTCGGAACCGGCCGCCGATCCCAGTGGATGATTGGTAACGACAACGCCGCGTGAGCCCGTAGCGGGCCGTTTCTCGGTTTGAAAAGTCGTTCCCGCACGCGCTCGCCAACTCGATACTGTCATTCGTTCCTGCTCATCTGAATGTCTCGGGGTCTCGTCCCGCGTACGTCCCGCGATCAAGATTCGCGATTAGGCCCGCAGAATTCTAATCTCTAATAAACAGCTGGGGGCGCTCCGGAATACCCTCTTGTGAGTTTGCCACCGCGGGAATAAGTTAGCTGCCATCGCGATCTGGGTAAGCGCGGAGAGATCGAAACACGATCGATTTTCCCGGACGCCAGGAATTTCAGGAGACAACGATGCCAGAAACAGGTATCTCAGCAGTGTGGCATGAGGCCGATCAGAGTTGGGAAATGCGAGAACTGCCGGTACCGGAGCTCGAGTCTGACGCCATTCAGATACGCGTTCGGGCGACCAGCGTTTGCGGATCGGACCTTCACATCTGGCGCGGCGACGGAATTCCCGAAGATGCCCCGCCGCGAGACCCGTTCGTGTTTGGGCACGAAATGATGGGTGAAGTGGCCGCGATGGGGAACAAGATCACCACCGATTCGCTACGTCGACCACTCAAAGAGGGCGATCGGGTGGCCTATTCGTATTTCTTCCCGTGTGCCCGCTGCTACAACTGCCTGCGCGGCGAGTTTGGGGCCTGCAAGTTTCGTTCGGGACGCAAGACACTCGACGAATGGGCCGTGTGCAACGGTGGGTTCGCCCAGTACTACTACCTGCGTAGCCCGCACTATGTATTCAAGCTGCCCGAATCGATCAGCAGCGCCGCGGCGGCGCCGATCAACTGTGCGCTGGCCCAGGTCTACGAGGCGATGCACCTCGGGGGCGTGAGGCTCGGCGACAACGTGGTTGTCCAGGGCGCCGGCGGACTCGGCGTGAACGCAACTGCAGTCGCGGCGGAACTCGGGGCATCGAAAGTAATCGTGATCGACGGCCAGAAGCCCCGCCTTGAACTGGCGATGCAGTGTGGTGCCACCCATACGATCGACATGAACGACTACGACACCCCTGAAGCACGTATCGAGCGGGTGCTGGAACTGACCGGCGGCATCGGTGCCGACAAGGTGATCGAGGTCGTCGGCTTCCCGGCAGTCGTCGAAGAGGGCCTCAAGATGGTCCGCATGCGAGGCACCTACCTCGAAGTCGGACACATCTCGCCGAACTCGTTCGCCAGCATCGACGTCCAGAAGATGGTTTCCAACCAGATCAGGTTTTACGGGATTCAGCACTACGATCCGTGGATCATCCCGAACGCCATCGACTTCTTGGAACGAACAGCCGACAGGTACCCACTGATGAACGTCATTTCGCACGAGTTCCCGCTTGACCAGATCGACAAGGCGTTTGAAACCGCCGAATGGCTGGGCAGGAGTTCGGGAAGCGAAGTTACCCGGGCGGTAATAACGCCGTAGCTGACTTGCACGTAACCGGAGCAAACAAAAGCGAGCAGCGGATCTGGAATGGACAAGAAACCTAACTTCCTAGTAATCATGTCCGACGAGCACGGCGCACAGTTCTCGTCGACCTACGGCCACCCGATCATCGAGACTCCTAACATGGACCGCCTCGCCGAGCAGGGAGTCACATTCGACGCGAACTACTGCAACTCCCCGCTGTGCATCCCGTCGAGAGCGTCGTTCATGACCGGCCAGTACGTTTCGACCAACGAGATATGGGACAACACCAAGCCGGTGCCCGTAGACCGGCTGACGTGGCCTTACCTGCTGCGCAACGAGGGCTATCACACCGCGCTGAACGGCAAGATGCACCTTGTCGGCCCCGACCCGCTGCACGGCTTCGATGAGCAGCTATCGCGTGACCCACACATCGAGGAGCCACTCGGTCACTTCAGGTGGTCGGACGGCATTCCGAAGGCAGCCGAGCCGTGGGACGGAGTTCGAGCCGCCGATCCCGGCGTCAGCCCGATGATCGAGGCGGACGATGCCATGGAAACAGCCGCGGTCGAATATCTCTCCGATCCTGCCCGCTACGAAAAGCCGTTCGCCATGTGCGTGGGGTTCATCGCCCCGCACTTCCCGTTCATCGTTTCCGAACGGTACTTTTCAAAGTACTACCCCGACAACCTCGATATGCCTGATCTTCCCCCGGGGCACCTCGACAACCTGCCACCGTCGGCCGAGCGATTGCGCCGGATGTTCGGGCTTGATGGCGACTGGACCGATGACGAGATCGCGAGGGCAAGGGCGGCGTACTTCGGCCTGTGCACATATCTCGACGATAAGATCGGGCACCTGCTCGACACGCTCGAAGAACAGGGGCTGGCTGAGAACACGGTGATCGTCTACACGTCCGACCATGGCGACATGCTTGGCGAGCACGGTCTGTGGCGGAAGATGTGCTTTTACGAGCAGTCGGCCCGAGTACCGCTACAGATTTCATGGCCTGCAAAGTTCAAGGGCGGGCAGCGCGTGTCGCAGGCGGTCTCGAATGTCGACGCTGTCGCCACGATCCTTGAGCTCGCCGGAATCGACGTTTCAAAGTGGAAACTCGACGGCCAGTCGCTTGTTCCAGCCCTGAACGGCGATACGTCGGGGCTCCGGGACATCGCTATTTCGGAGCACTTTGCCCACGGCACCGACCGTGCAATGGGCATGGTGAGATCGGGCAGGTGGAAGCTCTGCTACGGACACGGCGACCCGGTAGAGCTGGAGCTGTACGATCTCGAAGCCGACCCTGGCGAGTTCACGAACCTGGCTCGGGTTGCTGAGCACACACAAGTCCAGCAACGACTGCTGAAAATTCTTCTCGACCAGTGGGGCGACCCCGACGCCCTCACGGCGAAGATAGTGCGGGATCAGGAAGACCGCGAGATCGTCCGAAACGTGACTGGGGTTGGGACAATTTTTTAGTTCCCTCTCCGTGCCAGGGAGGGGGTCGGGGTGTGGGTTGAAAACCCTACCTCCTGAAATAAACATTGGCGTTGGCGATGCATACGTTTCACACCTGAGCACCTTCACCGTCTGACGGTGAATTAGCCACCCTCTAACTCCCTCCAACATTTGGAGGGAGGATACGTTCATCCGCCACCAGGTGCCATAATGTCCTCATGCCCACAGCCAGATCCCCGCTAATCTCCGACCTCGCCGAATTAGTTGGCGATCAGTATGTGATCTGGAGGCCGGAAGACCTGCTTGTCTACGAGTACGACGGGTCGATCGACAAGGCGACCCCGCAGGCGGTCGTACTGCCGCGCAACGCCGAAGAGGTTTCGGCTATTGTCCGCATTGCGAACCGCCACGGTGCATACATCGTGGCCCGCGGGGCCGGCACAAGTCTTTCCGGAGGCGCCGTGCCCCTCCGCAACTCGGTCGTGCTGGCGCTGACCCGGCTTACCGCCCTCATCGAAGTCGATGCCGAAAACCGTGTCGCCATCGTCGAGCCTGGAATGATCAACCTCCACCTGTCCGAAATGGTCAGCCATTTGGGCCTGTTCTACGCCCCCGACCCCGCAAGCCAGAAGACCTGCACGATCGGCGGGAACGTCGGTGAGAACGCGGGCGGTCCCCACTGCCTGGCGCTGGGCGTGACGACAAACCACGTGCTGGGACTCGAAGTGGTGCTGGCCGATGGCTCGCTGACATGGCTTGGAGGTTCGGAGCGTGAATCGACCGGCTACGACCTGCGAGGTGCGTTTGTGGGCTCTGAGGGAACGTTTGGCATCGCTACCAAGATCGCGGTGCGGTTGCTGCCAAAACCGGAGACGATCCACAGCATGCTGGCGGCGTTCAGGACCATGGACGCCGCTTCGCAAACCGTTACCGACATCATCGCCGAGGGAATGGTGCCGGCAGCGCTCGAGATGATGGACCGCAAGACTATCGATGCGGTCGAGCCGTTTTACCACCCCGGCTATCCCGCCGATGCCGAGGCCGTACTGATCGTCGAGGTCGACGGGCTGAAAGAATCTGTCGAGGAGCAGACCGAACTCGTGCTCAAGATCTGCAACGATAACGGGGCGATGGAGATACGTGAGGCCGATGACGAGGCGACCCGTGCAAAGCTCTGGGAGACCCGGAAGGGTGCGGTCGGCGCTTACGGCGTCATCGCTCCCACCTATTATCTTGTCGACGGCGTCGTTCCGCGGACAAAGTTGAGGGAGGTCCTCCAGCAGGTCGACCAGATCGCGGCGGAACTGAACGTGACCGTGGCCAACGTTTTCCATGCGGGCGACGGCAACATTCACCCGGCAATCCTGTTCAACGAGCGACATCCCGAAGAGGTTAAGCAGGCGATTCTTGCGGGCGCACGAATTCTCGAGGCCTGCGTGGCTGCTGGCGGCGCCCTGTCTGGCGAGCACGGCATCGGGATCGAAAAACAGGCCTACATGCCCCTCGTTTTCACGGAAGACGACCTCGAAGCGATGGCCCGATTACGTTCGGCGTTCATCGGCGAGGGCGATCCTGAGGACGCACCGATCGGCGTGCCGTCGCTTGCCGAACGCTTTAATCCAGGCAAGGTGTTCCCCGGTGGCGCAGTGCACGGCGAGGCATACGGAATTACAGCGCCTTCGTTCCGCCGGACCGGGACCTCCGACTGGCAGTAGTCTCGGACGTTCTCGGTCACGACGCACAAAGGTTGATATCGTCCGTCAATTTCGACAGTGTGTGGATCATTCCAACACTTGTAACGTTCTAATCCTTGAAAACCTCTGGAGTACCGAGTGGCTGTCTGCAGAAATCAACTCCTGGTCCTTCGCTATCTTGCAGGTTGCAGTCAGCCGGTAGCTGGAATCGACGTGTCCGCCAATCTCGACTGGGTGGCTACTTCTTCGATTTACGCGGCCATCTCGGCACTTCAGGCACAGGGATTGATTGTCGCCGAATGGCATCACTCCCAGTCGCATCCGCGGCGCATGATTTCGCTGAATAAAGCAGGCACGTCGGCCATTCAAAAAATCGATGATCTCGAAGCCCGAATGGCGCAATTTGCTCGCTTTCAGGAGGCCAAACGATGAACCTGTTCACTTTCCTTATCAGGTTCGGCACCGGAGTCGCAGCGCTACTGTGGGTTCATGTCTGGAAATGGGCTTACCCGCAATCGGCGGCCGTCGTTAAGGAACTCGCCCGTAAGGAAATCGATCTGCTGGAACACGGCTCATCGGTCTGGAAGCTGCTCAGGCTTGGCATCGATTTGCCAGGCATCGCCAGGTCGCAGCAGATTGCAGAGGATTCGGCCGCAACTCGAACGTCCCATCCGGCCTCTCCTTCGACATCAATCGCAATTGAGACGAAATGGAGAGGCACGACCCGGGAATTGCTCATCTGGGTGGTGATCGGTGGTTGGTTTGCGATGGCGACTTCGATATTCATGTCCTTCGTCCAGACCGGCAACTTCCTGTTCGAATACGGTCCCGAATCGGGTCGACCCGAAATAGTGACTCCCTACTTCAAGGTGGTCGCACTGGCGGTGCTCGCCCAGATCGCCTCGCTCGGTTCTGGTCTTGCCTTTCTGAAGCTGACGAAATAGCGCCGCGTCTGTATCAATTCCGGTTCGAAATTCCGACCGTATTTGCCGTCTTTCGTTAGACTGGTGCCTCTCCGGGCGAAGCAGCCAGTCAGCCAGTCAATTCAACCACGGTTCACGTCCTGATAAAAACCCCGTAGACAGGAACGAAAGTGTCCCCTTCAAGTGGCAAGGTCAGGATCGGAATCATTGGTGCTGGCGGCTTTGCCAACACCCACATGGACCACTTCAGCAGCCTCGATAACGTCGAGGTCGTCGCCGCGATGCGCAGGAGCCCGGAACCCCTCGCCGAATTCCAGCGCAAGTGGGACATTCCGCACACATTCACCGACCACAACGGGATGCTGTCCATGGACGGACTCGACGCCGTCGCCATCGTCACGCCAACCGGTTCGCACAAACAGCTCGCCCTGGATTCGATAGCTGCTGGCAAGCACGTGCTCTGCGACAAGCCCCTCGCCCTCACCGCCGCCGACTGCAAAGAGATGCTCGATGCAGCGGAAGCTGCGGGCGTGATCCACTCGACAAACTTCAACCAGCGCGGCAACACCACCCTGGGCCGGATAAAGCGTTATCTCGACAACGACTTTCTGGGCCGTATCTACCATGCAAACGTCTGGTGGGGCATGTCGCACCAGTTCGACGCACGCCCCGAAACCCTCACCTGGAGGTTCCGCTCCGAAAACGGCGGTGGCTCCGTGTACGAGTTGATCCACGCCTTCGACATGCTCCGCTTTATCAATGGCGAGGTGTCGCGTGTCGTCTCGACATTCGACACGACGACAAAGCACCGCCCTACCGCTGACAACCCCGAGGGGATCGATGTCGATGTCCCCGATGCCACCGCGTTCCTCTGCGAGTGGCGGAACGGCGGGTTTGCCGTCGTCCACACGTCGTTCGCGTCCCGTGGTACAGACGCCGATGGCAGGACCTCTCCCCGCGTCGAGATATCGGGCGAGCATGGCAGGATCACGACCGACGGCCGGTTCGGGATCCTGGGGGTGACCGGTCCGAACGGGCCTGTCGACCAGCTCGACCCGGGGGCCGAGTACCCGCAACCATACCAGCGGTTCGCCGACGCGGTCGTGGCCGGTGACCAATCGCTCGTCGAAACCAGCTTCCATGACGGCATGAAGGCTGCCGAAATAGTCGACGCAGCTTATCTTTCGGCCGCAGAATCACGCTGGGTTGAACTTGATCACAACTAATCACAACAATAAACAACACCTGCTAGATACGCCACAGGGAGCCTCAAAATTCCTATCGAATATGTAAAGCTCGGACGCACCGGGACGAAGGTCTCTAACCTCTGTCTGGGCACCGACAACTACGGTAACCAGTGGGGCTGCGACGAACCGACGGCCTACCAGATCATGGGCACGGCACTTGACGCCGGGATCAACTTCATCGACACGTCCGATTCGTACAACGAGGGGCGATCGGAATCGATGATCGGAAACTATCTGGCAGAATCCGGCCGAAGAGACAACGTGGTCCTCGCAACCAAGTACCGCTCGAAGGTGGGTGCCGGGATAAACGACATCGGGGCGTCCCGCTATCACATCGTGCGCGCCGTCGAAAATTCTTTGCGAAGGCTGCGCACCGACCGGATCGACCTGCTCTACTGCCATTCTCTCGATGCGGAAACCCCTGTCGAGGAAACGCTGCGGGCCGTCGACGACCTGATCCACCAGGGAAAAGTCGTCTACGCCGGCGTATCTAACTTTCCGACCTGGGTGCTTGCGAAATCTCTTTGGGTCTCCGATGTCAAGAACCTGTTCAGGTACGAGGCGATACAGAGCGTCTTCAACATTCTGCAGCCCGGTCTCGGTCGAGAGATGGTCCCCGTCGCGGCCGAGCACGATATCGCAGTGATCCCCTACTCCCCGCTGGCCAGTGGGATGCTGACGGGCAAACACGGTGGTTCTGGCAAGGCGGTGGCCGGTTCCAAGTTCGACGCCCGCGACGATTCCAAGGGCGGCGGGCTCAAATCTCGCTACTTCAACGACTCGAATTTTAAGACCGTCGAAATGTTCACAGCGCTTGCGAACAAACACGGCCAGCCAGCCATCCGGCTTGCGCTCCAGTGGGTATCGGAATTCCCGGGCGTGACGGCGCCGATATTCGGGTCGAGGACGCTCGAACAGGTGCAGGGTGTGCTCGACGCATGGTCGGAATCGGCACCCGACGAAATCATGGCCGAGGTACGTGCGATTGCCGACGATTTCGAATCCGGCGCACCAATGACCTACCCCCCGAACTCCGGTCAGGCGTTCGGCACCGTCCCCGCTCCTTCACCTGTCCGGTCGTAAGGCACCAGACCCGCATACACAACACACCGCTCACGAGGATAAGATCAGTTGGAATATGTAAGGCTCGGGAACACCGGATTAAAAATTTCCGAATACTGCATCGGTGCAGATAATTTTGGTGGTCAGACCGACGCTGCCGACTCGATTCGCATAATGTCTGCCGCTTTCGACAGCGGCGTGAACTTTATCGACACGGCGAACTCGTACTGCGAAGGGCTTTCTGAAGAAAACGTAGGCCGGTTCATCAAGACCCGCCGTTCAGAAGTCGTTCTGGCGACGAAAGGTCGCAGCCAGGTCGGACCACACCCGAACGATGTGGGCGTCAACAAAAAATACGTCATGCGGGCCATCGACGACTCGCTGAAGCGCCTCGGTACCGACTACGTCGACCTGTACCAGATACATGCGCCAGACCTGACTACTCCCATCGAAGAGACGATCGAGGCGTACAACGATGTTGTGAGGGCCGGTAAAGCGCGCTACATCGGCGTGTCGAACTTCTCGGGTCCCCAGTTGATCGAAGCGCTGTGGGCCCAGGACCGAAACGGCTTCACCAGGTTCAGTTCCGTGCAGCCCCGTTACAACCTCCTGTACCGCGAGGCCGAGCGGGAGTTGTTCCCGGCGTGCCTTGACCAGGGGGTCGGAGTGATGGTCTACTCGCCGCAGGCCGGGGGCTTCCTGCTGGGCAAGCACCGCCAGATAGAAGGCGAAACCGAGGCTGGTGGACGCTTTTCTGCCGATTTCAGGGCAAACAGGTTCTACCGCAACACCTACTGGAACGAGATCACTTTCGGCGCGATGGAGGATTTCATCGCGGTTACCGAAAAACACGCCGTTTCTCCAATGGCGCTGGCACTGAAATGGAACCGTTCGAACCCGGCAGTTTCGGCCTGCATCGTCGGAGCCCGTACCCTCGAACAGCTGGAGCAAAACCTGGTTGCATGGGAAGAAAAAGTTCCACAGGAAGCGCTCGACGCGGCGACCGCCATCGGCGACCAACTCTGGAGGACTGCCCCATGGAAACCCCAGATGCACATGACTCCCCCGACGCCGACGCCCGCCTCGACTCCAACTCCGGCAACGGCATAAGGCCCAGATAGCTACGTGAACCACTCGCTGGACGGCCTTACACCTTCAACAATCGAGAGCCCAATCACGCTCGATGAGATATCGATTGCGCTCGCGGGCGCCACTTCATCTGGTCTGACCGTAATTCCCTGGGGCGGCGGGACTCGCATGGGCGTGGGGAACGTGCCGACAAGTTATGACATCGCGCTCGACCTGACCGGCCACACGGGACAACTAGAACACGTGGCGGGAGACCTGACCGTAATTGTCGATGCTGGCGTGCGCATTGGCGATCTGAATGAAGTGCTCGAAAAAGAGGGCCAGCGACTACCTTTCGAGGTGCGAAATCCCGCACAGGCTACGGTCGGGGGTTCGGTCGCATCGAACGCACCGGGGCGTCGCCAATCGTCAACCGGCGGCATCAGGGACTGGGTCATCGGTATGCAGATCGTGCTGGCCGATGGCACCGTCACCAAAACTGGTGGCAGGGTCGTGAAGAACGTACAGGGCTACGACCTGCACCGGCTCCACACCGGCGCTTACGGAACGCTCGGTGTCATATCTCAGGCTGCATTTAAACTGGCTCCAATCCTCGCCAACCAACAGACCGTTGTGGCGTGGTTCGATGACGTTCGTTCTGCCGGCGAAGTCGGCCTGAGCCTTGTCAACGGCCTGTTTGCACCCGAGGCGATATCGCTCGTATCGGGTCCACTGGCAACCGATGTTATGGCTGCTGTAATCGGCGAGGTCACGGCGGACCCAGGTGATGAGGTGTGGACGCTTCTGGTGAGACTCGGTGGAGGCGCACGGTCGATCGAACGGCAGTTGAACGAGGTCACGGGTGCGGCAGGTGCGACGGGAGCGACCGGATATGCCGCGCTCGACGGCGATTCGGCATCCCGCACCTGGGCATTGCTCGATAGTGCCGAGTCGGCGGCCGGCGTAGTGGCAAGGGTGATCGCGCGAACGGCTTTGACCCTTGAAATATCAGAGGCGATTCGTGCTGAAAATAAAGTTGCCAACCACACTTCCACGATCTGCGATCTTGGATTCGGCGCTCTGACCGCACTCACAGGTGTAGTTTCTGACGAACAGGCACTATCCTTTGTGAACTCCATCGTTTCAACAGTGTCGAATTCGAACGGGTCGTACATCATCGAAAAGTGTCCGTTCACCGTCAAGCAACAGATCGACGTGTTTAGCGACGTGGGAAACTCGATCGAAATCATGCGCAGAGTCAAAAAAAAGTTCGATCCCGCCAACACGCTGAACCCCGGTCGGTTCGTCGGGAAAATATGACCGAATTACCAGGGCAGGCACCACCACCGTCAGCCGATCAACCGGTCGGTCCGCCAGGAACGTTCCCCGGCTTTTCAGGCCCGCACGCGCCGCATGAATCCGATCTGTACAGGTGCGTGCACTGCGGGTTCTGCCTTCAGGCATGCCCGACCTATCTCGAAACCGGCCTCGAGGCCGAATCGCCACGCGGCCGCATCGCGCTGATGAAAGCGGTCAACGAGGGGCGATTGGACATGACACCGGCGGTCATCGGCCACTGGGACATGTGCCTGCAGTGCCGTGCCTGCGAACTGTCGTGTCCTTCTGGCGTCGAGTACGGCAAGATCATGGAGGCCACACGGTCGCAGGTCGAACAGCACACAAAGCGGCCGATCACCGAAAGGGTCGCAAGGTCGGTCGGCTACAAGACTCTGCTATCGTCGCCGGTGAAACTGCGAATGGCCGGGACTGCCCTGAAGATTTACAAGAAAACCGGCGCCAGGGCGATTGCGCGCGGTACCGGGTTGCTGAAGTTGTTGCCCGGCGACGCCGTAATGGCCGACGAGTACCTGCCTGAGCTTTCAAAGAAATTCTTCACCGCTAAAGGTCAGGTGCATCCGGCGAAGGGTGTCCGAAAGGCAAAAGTGGCGATGCTCGCAGGCTGCGTGATGTCGCTGACGCACGCCGAAACCCTTGAAGCTACGGTGCGTGTGCTGACCCGCAACGGACTCGAAGTGCACCTCACCGCAGGACAGGGTTGTTGCGGTGCGCTGAACACACACGCTGGCGAGCCCGACTCGGCAATCGAAATGGCGAAGAAGAATATCGATTCGTTCCTCTCGGCAAACCCGGACGCCATCGTTTCCGCATCAGCTGGCTGCGGGGCTGCCATGAAGGATTACGGAGAGCTTTTCCGCGATGAGGGCGAGTATGCCGAGCGGGCCAAAAAAGTTGCAGATCTAACCCGGGACATCCACGAACTGCTGGTCGAATACGATTTCGAGCCGCCGGCCGGGATGCTCGATGTGACCGTGACCTACCAGGACCCGTGCCACCTGTTGAACGCCCAGCGGATAACCGAGGCACCTCGCCAGATTCTCAGTTCAATTCCGGGTCTCAAACTGGTTGAACTGGGAGAGCCGGCAATCTGCTGCGGATCGGCCGGTACCTACTCGATAACCCAGCGAGAAATGTCGGCCCGGCTGGGCAAGCGCAAGGCCCGCAACGTGATCGCCACCGGCGCGGAAATAGTTGCGACCGGGAACCCGGGTTGCGCGATGCAACTGGACTTTGCACTCAGGCAGATTGCGAATGATGAATCAGGCGAACCGACGACCAAGGTCCGCTACGTCGTCGACCTTCTCGACGCCGCCTACGCTCTTGACTAGCGCGCCTGTCGCAACCTCTACCCCGTAAACAGGGGCGAAGGCTGCTTCACCAGTTGCGCACTCGCCGCAGCAGCCGCCACTCCGTTCGCCACCTCGAAACCGTGCTCCGGCAGTATCTTCTCCAACGCGTTCAGGAGCGCAAACACGTTTGCGGGCACGCACGATTCACCCATCAGGCCAACTCGAATGATCTTGCCCGCGAACTCGCCAAGTCCCCGACCGACCTCGATCGAGTACTCATCGAGTAGCTGGTTCCTGAGCTTCACGTCGTCGACGCCCTCCGGCAGCCTGACCAGCGTGAGCTGATCGAGCCGCTCGTCCTCCGGCACCGGTAACTCCAGATTCAGCGCCCTGAGGCCCGCCCGTAATGCTGAAGCGTTCGCTGCATGGCGTTCCCAGCGGGCGCTCAAACCCTCGTTCAGCGCCATTCCCACCGCTTCGCGCAGTCCGTAAATCATGCTCACCGGCGCGGTGTGGTGCGCGATGTGGTCAGGACCCCAGTAGTCGGCAATCAGCTGGAGGTCGAGGTACCACGATGTGGGTGGCTTTGGCCGGTTGCGGATGTAGTCGAGACCGCGCTCAGACAGTGCGACCGGTGAAATTCCGGGAGGGGCCGCCAGGCATTTTTGCGACCCTGAGTACGCAAAGTCCAGGTCCCACTCGTCGAATTCGAGTTCGCAACCGGCAAGCGAGGTCACGACATCAGTCATGAACATTGCCCCGGCTTCGTGGGCGAGGCGGGCAAACTCGGCGATCGGGTGAAGGGTCCCTGCTGACGTCTCGGCATGTATACCGACGACAAGCTGTGTCTCGGGGTGCTCTTTTAGCGCGTCGGCGAGCACATGGGGATCCATCGACCTGCCCCACTCGGTCCGCAGCGGGACCACGTTGAAACCGAGGCGCTCGCTCATGATGATCTGGCGTTCGCAGAAATAGCCGTACGAACAGATGATCACGGTATCGCCGGGCTGCGCAAGGGAGACGAGTCCGGCTTCCATTCCTGCCGAGCCCGCACCGGCAACGGCAAACGCCCGTTGATTGGTCTTGAAAACCTCGCCCAGCATCCCACTGAGTTCGTCGAGCAACTCGAAAAACGCGGGGTCGAGATAGCCGATGATCGGCAACGACATAGCGCGGAGCACCCTGGGATTTGCCGAGCTGGGTCCCGGTCCGAGTATCACTCTCCTCGGTACTGTAAGCGGCTCGTATCGCTGCCCGTTGTTCACTTTTTGTCCCTGTCTGGTTACGACCTGTCTGGGGCCCGGTCACAGTCTGCAGTCGTATTCACGAATCGAATATGGGCGCAGTGCGCCAAATACGCGATTGGAATAAACACACAGCAGATAAGGGTACAACTCGTAAGTCCAAAAATCGCACTGTGCCCATTGCGCGTGATTTCGTCCTTATAATCTTGCCGACGTTTCTGACCGACGCTTGGCCCGGGGTTTATCGACATGCTTCCGGATCTCTGCACACTTTTTGCCCGAACACTGAACGTTATTTACCGAGACGGGCACTGAACCCCGTACCGGGCCTACAACACCGGGCTAAAGATTGGAATACAAACAATGGATCTCGAACTGACTGGCAAGGTTGCGATCGTGACCGGTGGCAGCGACGGAATCGGCAAGGCTGCTGCAGCATCGATGGCGCGTGAAGGTGCAAAAGTAGCGATTGTCGGGCGTACGCAGGCCAAGCTCGATGCGGCAATCACCGAGATCAAGGCCGAAACCGGCGGCGAGGTTATCGGTGTCGCGGCCGACGTATCGGTCGAATCCGACGTCCAGGCGATGGTGGCTAAAGTCGTCGACGAGTTCGGCGGGGTCGACATCCTCGTGAACAATGCAGGCACCTCGTCGGCCACGACACTGGAGCTGATGACCGACGATGATCTCAAGGTCGACTTCGGGATCAAGATTTACGGGGCCATCTACTGCGCCCGCGCCGTGCTTCCCTATCTCAAGGCGTCGGGAACGGGTGCCATCATCAACACCACTACTCCGGGCGGTAAGGCATCAGGTCCGGGAGCCCAGCCGACCTCGCTTTCACGTGCCTCAGGTATATCGCTGACGAAGTCATGGGCGGGCGAACTGGCCGAGCACAACATACGCGTCAACACGATCTGCGTCGGCGTGTTGAAATCCGGTCAGCACCGCACGCGCTGGGAAGCCGCCAACAAGAAAGACCCGAGCTACACGCTCGAAAACCACTGGGCGACATTCTCCGCTGGGGTACCGCTTGGCCGGATCGGTGAGGCGCGCGAGGCCGGCGATGTGATCTGCTTCCTGGCCTCGGCCCGTGCCAGCTACATCACCGGCACCGCGGTAAACGTCGACGGCGGAACAGCCCCTGTGGTTTAACTCGCCCGGTTTATCCGGCGCGTGCGTCGCGCCCCGAGTATGCCACCGGTGATCGCGCCTGCGATTCCGCCGATGAACACGCCAAGAATAATGATCGCCCCGACTACCAGCCCTTCGAAACCGCCTTTATCGGTGTCGATGGTGGCGAGCGCTATCCCGGCGAACAAAAGACCGACCACGAGCGCACCCGGCCACACGCCGAGCGCCGCCCACAGCATCCAGCGTTTGCCGCCGAACAAGGCGAACGCGCCAACGCCTATACCTGCGAACGACAGAACGACGAAAATAATCGCCAGCGAAGTCTCGGCCTGTATGAATATCGGCCAGAGCAGCGCCACGAAGCCAGCGACTCCTCCGAGCGCGAGTATTTTCAGAATTCGCATTTTCAATTCAAATCAGAATAGAGCCCGTGGATTTACGAAATACCGCTCACGGCATGCGGGTTCAGTCGATCAGGCACATAACTGAGTTCAGCCCCCAGCCTGGATGTACGTGTCACTGTACTGACGAACCCGCAGCGTGTTTTGTTCCCTCTGAAGATCGAGAAGGCACCATGCGCGGATATAGCTGCCCTACGAGAGAAAATCGACCGCCGACCGCACGAACAACTCGGTCCCAATCGGCAAACAGTCCTCGTTCCAGTCGAACCGTGCGTTGTGATGCCCTTCCACCGACCTTGCAGCAACCGTTTCGTCGTCGAGCGCAGCACCAAGCAGGAAATAAACACCCGGCACCCGGTTATTGAACTCCGCCATGTCGTCACCGACGCTCACCGGCTCCCATTCCCGGGCATTGCCCTCGCCAACCACCAGACTGGCCTGTTGAGTCACCCAACTGGCGACTTCGGGGTCGTTGATCACCGGAGGGGCACCGTGGATCCTCTCAAAGGAAGTCGTTGCCCGCATGGCTGCGGCAACGTTGCTGGCGATCCGCTCCAGCGATTCCATGATGGTGTTACGGGTTTCGAGCGTGTACGCCCGCACCGTCCCTTCGACGGTCACGCTATCGGCGATCACGTTCGGCGCGGAGCCGCCGTGGATTTGCCCGAAAGTGAGCACCCCCATCTCGTTTGGAGGAACCTCGCGGCTGACGACCGTTTGCGCCGTCGAGATGATCTCGGCCACCGCAGCCACCGGGTCGATAGTCGTGTGCGGCATCGCGCCATGCCCGCCCTTGCCGGTAACCACCAGCCGGAACTGGTCGGCGCTGGCGAACACCGTTGCCCTGTTCACACCGATAATCCCGGTCGGTATCGGGTTCCACAGGTGCGTACCGATAACCCGGTCGGCCGGGTACTTTTCGAATAGACCGTCGGCGATCATCGCGAGCGCACCCTGCACAACCTCTTCGGCGGGCTGAAAAGTAAATATCACGGTGCCCGCAAGTTGGTCTTTCATGCCCGCCAGGATTTCGGCCGCGGTCACGGCCATAGTGATGTGCCCATCGTGGCCGCAGGCGTGCATTCTGCCATTCGTCGAGGCGAAATCGAGCCCGGTAAGTTCATCGACAGGTAGCCCGTCGATATCGGCCCTGATCATCAGTGTCGGACCGTCTTTTGCGCCCCTGAGCACGCCGACCAACCCGGTCTGCCCGATACCGGTTTCCACTTCGAGGCCCGCATCCTTGAGACGTTCAGCTATCACAGCCGCAGTTTCGTTCTCCTCGAACCCCAGTTCGGGAAAAGCATGGAAGTGCCGCCGGGTGGCGATCATTTCGCTTTTTCGGGCCGCTACGAGGTCTGATATTTCATCGGGCATCGTCTTACGCACACTCCAGCCTGGATAGTCGTGGCTTCACACAGGGGTAGCAACTGTACCGGCGGCGCGAGTTTTTTGCTCGACATGAATCGAGTGCTCGTGCAGCTCGGGGGACGGAAGCACCGTACCGGCGCCTAGCTGTAAACACCCTCGCGTGCGACGCTGGAATCCCTGCCCCGCTGCTGGAACACGGCCTGGGCCGCGGCGACGTTCGCCACCTCGCCCTTCCATGCGGCAAGTGGAGCCGCCTGCAGGCCCCTGCCGTACGAGTAGGTCAACTCCCACGGCAGGTCTTCGCGGTTAGCGATCTTGTTGATCGCATCGAGATTCACCACCGACTCCTCGTTGCCCTGCCCGCCCGAGAGAAAAGCGATACCCGGCACACTGGCCGGTACGTGCTCAAGGAAGCAGTCGACCGTCTGCCGTGCCACTTCCTCGGCCGGGGCACGATCGGACGCTCCCGATCCCGATAGAACCATGTTCGGCTTCAACACGATTCCGGCAAGGTCGACGTTCTGGGCGTCGAGTTCCTCGAAGACCGCGCTCAAGCTGCGGTCGGTTGCCGAGCGGCAGTCGTCGATGCTGTGGGTGCCGTCCATGAGCACTTCGGGCTCGACAATCGGGACCAGCCCCTGCTCCTGGCAAAGCGCGGCGTAACGTCCAAGTGCATGCATATTCGTGCGGATGGCGTAGTCGGAAGGCCTGCCTTCGCCAATCTTGATCAGCGCCCGCCACTTGGCGAAACGGGCACCCATAAGAAAATACTCGGCAAGGCGGGGACGGAGCCCGTCGAGTCCCTCGGTGATGTTCTCTCCCGGTGCGCCAGCCAGGTCGTGTGTCGAGTTATCGACCTTGATACCGGTAAGAACGTTCGAAGCTGCAAGCACATCGACCAGCCCCACACCGCTGTCGTCCGACTGGCGAATCGTCTCGTCGTACATGATCACACCGCTGATGTAGTCGCCGATGTCGGGCGTTGTGAACAACAGCTGACGCCACTGGCGGCGCGTCTCCACGGTCGATTCGACGCCGATGCTGTCGAGTCGGCTGGTCATGGTCCCGGTGCTTTCGTCAGCTGCGAGAATGCCCTTCTTCCGGGCGACCATGGCCCTGGCAATGGAGTTCAGTTCTGCAGATGCCATTTTCGGCTTTCCTTTGGGCTCCGGTAATCGATTCCAGCCCGGGCGCTTACCGCCGGGCCGGGCCTGCTAAAAATATCTATGCTTAGAATTTAGCCCCAGACCACCGGATAGGCAACGGAGGTGGGTTAATTTTTTGTGACGAGGTGTGAGGCGCAAAAGAAAAAGGCCGACGTGCTTGCGCCGACCCTTTATCGCAGTCTCAGAACCGTTGGTACGGTTGCTGTTTGAGTATCGGACCTACATCTGGCCGTGCTGTTTGAACAGCTGTGCGAGCAGTGCGATACCCTCGGTGTTCTTCTGGACCGACTCAAACGCGAAGCAGAGCCGTGCGCAGTTTTTGCCGATCCGCCCCGAAGCATCCGCCTCGAAGTTTGTGCCGGCAACATAGCCGACACCCTGTTCGAACACCTCGTCGCGAATGGCGGCTATATCGGCCGTTTCAGGCATGGTCAACCATACATAGCAGCCGCCCTGTGGAATCGACCATGTTGCGCCGGTGTCACCGAAATTCTCTGCCAGGGAAGCCACCATCGCATCTCGTTTGGACCGCAGTACCGGATTGAACGAATCGCGGTGCGAATCGAGGTTATTTCGCAAAAACCCTTCGACCGCCAGCGCAGCGAACTGGTTGGGGCCGCTGCCAATCTTGAATCCCAGCGCCCGGCGCATAACTTCGGGGGTCGCCGTGAAGTAGCCCAGGCGAAGACCCGGGGCAAGCAACTTTGAGAACGAGGCCACGTAGACCACGATGCCAGAATCGTCGAGCGTCCGGAAGGCCGGCTGCGTTTCGCCTTCAAAACGCAGATCAACATAGCAATCGTCTTCCAAAATCGGCATCCCATGCCTGTGGGCGACATCCAGGATCGCCTTACGTCGCTCCGCTGAAAGCGTAGAACCGGTCGGGTTCTGGTGTTCAGGGATGGTGTACAGATACTTTGGCTTTTCGCCCTGCGCGGTCAGCGTGGCGATCTGCTCGTCCAGTTCCTCGGGGATGATCCCGCCATCGTCGATCGCTACGCCCCGAATATCGGCACCGAACCTGCGGAGTTGGTTCGTAGTCCCCATATACACGAAATCTTCAGCGAGGACCACATCGCCCGGGTTGGTGAGCGCCTGGATGACCAGTCCGTTCGCCTCACCCGAACCGTTGGTCAATACAATTTCGTCGGCGCCAACGGTGAAACCACGATCACTGGCCAGTTTCGCAGACGTGTACTCACGAAGCTCCTGCGACCCCAACTGGTGCGGGTAGTACGCCATTTCCCGGGCGGTTTTCCCGCTGTCCGAATCGACGGCGGTCCTGAGCGCCTGGATCAGCCCGTCCATGGGCAGTGTCTCGGGCGCGGGGTATGCGACCGCGAA
>Ga0066376_10001827_pt1 | contig 20269 bp, 18 predicted proteins | sample Knorr_S15_td_Bot_FD_77009 | JGI IMG/M metagenome (GOLD analysis project Ga0066376, IMG submission 77009) | Marine microbial communities from Southern Atlantic Ocean transect - Knorr_S15_td_Bottom_ad_5009_LV_A | ecosystem: Environmental > Aquatic > Marine > Oceanic | place: Southern Atlantic...
CATAGCGATCATTTCCTTTTTCAGACGCCGCCGCGCTTCGTGCATCCGGTATTTGACCGTACCCAGCGGCACATCCTGCATGGAGGCGATTTCCTGCTGAGAATACCCGCTTATATAGTAAAGAGTTACCGTTTCCCTCTTCGCCTTGCTTAACTGTTGTATGGCCGTAAAATCTCATCCCGTATATCCTGTTGCTCTATCGACTCCGGTAAAACGGTTACGCCTGAAGCAGCATGTCCGTTTTTCGATGCCTCCGATGCGATGGTTTTTCTCTTCAGAAAATTGATACATCGGTGAATCGCAATCGAGCGGAGCCAGGCGCCGAGCCGGGTCGGATCTCTCAACCGTTGTAGCCGTTCAAACGCCTCCAGAAAAGTTTCCTGGGTCAGGTCTTCGGCATCGTGAAAATGAATGGCAACTTCACGGACACGTATATCGGTAATAATCATGGGGGTTCCTTGTAATTTACACCTTGCGGGTAGGGTCGTTGGGCTGTATCGTCTTACCATAATCAGTTCAGGACGAAACGAAGCATATAAGTTGCCAATATGATCTTTTCGCGCAGCACATTAACCCATTTTCTTCGCCGACAGCATTTGATCTTACTGATGGCCGGTAGCATCATGATGTCCTGTCTCCTGGCCTTATGGTATCTGCCGTATCCCGAATCACCGATATTTGTCTATCGTGCTCTTCGCGCAGATCCTATCGGCTATTATACGTTAAGAAAACGCAGATGGCTTGCCTATATGGAGAAGACACTCGGGCTGGTCGCAGCGCCCACGCTTAATATACATATCAAATCAGACCATATGGCAACCTTAACGTAAGAAAAGAGAAGCCGCATTACGTATCGGCCTGTTAATTCAGGAAGAGGAAGATTTTGTACCCGGTGTCATACACCTGAACGATAAATCGGTTAAAGTGAAACTGCGACTAAAAGGAGATAAGGTTGACCATATCCGGGGTGAAACAAACTGGTCTTATCGCGTGCACACAAAAGACGATGAGCATGTATTCGGTATGCGCCGGTTTTCCCTTCAAGATCCCGGGACGAGAAACTTTCAATACGAACGTCTCTTTTTCGATACCGTCCGGCTATTCGATGTAATGACCCCCCGTTATTTTTTTGTCTCTGTTATTCAAAATGGGAACCCTCTGGGCCTGATGGCCTTTGAGGAGCACTTTTCCAAAGAGTTACTGGCATATCATGGAAGACGTGAAAGTGTTATTATTCGGTTCGACGAATCGTTATACTGGGCAGCGGAAGCCGCTCAGGGGATTTCATGGGATAACACCATGTTGTTTCACGATTATAGAAGAGCCGACATAGATGCCTTTCAAACGTCTAAAATCAAATCATCTCCAGAGCTTAGCGAAAACTATACTATAGCGGTCGGCTTATTACGGGGTTTTATTGAAGGCCATCTTCTTGCCTCCCAAGTTTTTGATATAAAACGAATGGACGGCTTTATCGCCAGCGCACATTTCTGGCGATCCTGGCATGGTCTTATCTGGCACAATTTACGATTTTACTACAATCCGATTACAATGTGCCTGGAGCCGATTGCCTTCGATACAGATACGAATTTTCATCAAGGCACAGCCACCATTGAAGAGCCGATAATAAAAAGAATGCTCGAAGATCCGGTGCTCTACGCAGCCTATCGCCAGGCTATGGATACATTAATGGCGTATGTAGACGACGGTTCTCTGGCTGCCCAACTGCGACCGGTTGAAGACGCACAGCTCAGTCTCTTGCTGCCATCGTCTCGTTTTGTTCAACCTTTCGACTATAGGGCCTTCCAGTGGCGGGTGGAGGAACTCAAGCCCTTATTGGACCAGTCTACTGCTTATACCGATTCATCCCGAGATGAATTGGAGACGGTGAACCCCGTCCCGCTATCGGCGGATCAATATCCTCAGATGGTCCAGGCGTATCGAATCAACGAGCACACATCCGCCCCATATTTAGAGCTGGCCAACCTGTTATCTTTTCCAGTGTTAATTCAGGATATCCACTGGGTGAATAGTCAGGGGCGACCTGTTGCCTGGCAACCGGATACCACGATCACTCTGCCGATGGTTCTGCCTGCAAGTCCGCCAGCCGACCGGCTATCGAGATCCCGTATCCCCTATAAATTACCGGAACGTTACCCGGTGATGGAACTGATTGTAATAACAGGATTACAAAGTGATACCCGTATCAACAGGCATATGGCAATGCCATACGTTCCGGCTTTGACCTCCCGGCCCCACACCGGTCGACCCACGCCATAAATGCCGAATTCTGCAATCCGACCCGACATAAGAACAAAAAATAACAGCTTCATGTCGTTTTTTGCAACTTGCCTATTAGCAAATCTATCTATACTATATAGGGAGACCAATTTGCTATCTGCAATTTGGAAATAATAGTATGTTCGCCTCATAACAAAGGATTTACAGATGATACGACGACACATATGGGGATTGACAGTCGGATTGCTGGTCGTTTTAGGCGGGTTGATACCTGTCGATTCGGTCGTCCCGGACCGGTCCCCTTCATCTCGCGCCTCTCAAGAAACCGTGCTGAATCTGGCGGATCTGTTCGGCCCTGAAGAAGCCTATGCCCGTCGCGGTTTCGGTTTCTCCAGAAGTTCACGGTCCCTCTGGAACCGGCGTAGTTCGTTCAGCAGGAGAAGTACGCGCACCACCATGACCCGACGACCGACGGTCCGAACGCCCAGTAAGACGACCGTTTCACCGAGTGCCAGGCGGTCTACATCGACCGGTGCTACAGCGGGCCGTTCGACGCGGGCAAGAAGCACTGCGGCTGGAGGGTCCACCTCTCGGGCGACCGCCAGAAGCTCTACGATGGGCAAGCGGGTCCAGAGTGAGGCTGCCAAGAAATCGCTGGCGACCCATCAGTCCAAGCAGTCCGGTTTCTCCCGAACCTCAAACACAGCGGCCAATACCAGTAGCTACCGTAATAATCCGGTGTATAATCGCGGTGCCCAGAACCGGACGTCGTACGGTAATTATTATGCCGGAAGAGACCGGTATTATGGGGGTATGGGATGGGGGTATCCGCGTTATGCCTACATGTCGTATCCCAGCTTCGGTATGTGGGACGCGATGATCTGGTGGTCGATTCTGGATCGATCGCGTGACCGTCATTATTATTCGATGGCGCATCACCACGCCCAGGACCCTGGCTATCAGGAATGGCGCCGCGAGGCAGGGCGTCTGGCGGAAGACAACGAAGAGTTGAAGACAAAACTGGCCGTACTGGATCAGGAAGTAGCCACCATGAAGGGCGTCCCGCGGGATACGAACTATCTGCCGCCCGGCGTAGATCCTTCGGTCGCCCTGGCTGCCGAAGTGGTCGCTACGGCCGATCCGAGCCGACCGCTTATGATCATCAGCACCGGTGTGACCAACGGTAACTACCATCGATTCGGGAAGATCATGCAAACCCATCTGCCGGATTTCGATGTGACGTTGGAACCCAGCAACGGTTCGGAAGACAATCTGAACAGCCTGGTAGAAAACCAGGTGGATGCCGTGCTGGTGCAGAGTGATATGTTGAACGCATATCTACGCAAACACCCGGAAAAAGAGGCCCAACTGGTCGGTCTGCAATCGACGCTCTATACCGAATACGTCCAACTGCTTGTAAACAAAGACAGCGGGATTGAGGCGATTACGGAGCTTGATTCGAACATACATATCGTCTATGTCGGTCCGAGGGGTTCCGGTACGCACAGCGCCTGGGAAGGGTTTGTACTCCAGGATCCCAAATATGGTGAATTCACAACGCGTTATGCCAGCTATGAAGAAGCGTTGAACCAGGTCTCCGACAGCAACAGTGCCGTCATGATGTTCGTCGCCGGTCTTAACTCTCCGTTGTTGCAAGAGGCGAACGACAAATATGGCCACAAGGTCAATATCGTTACGATCGATGAGCAGCATTTCAGCACCTCGGTAGATCAGTTCGGTAATACCATCTATGATGTGGCGACGATTCCTGATGACACCTATCCGAATCTGCAGGTGGGTTGGCTCTTCGGATTCGGTGACAACAGTTTGGAAACGCTGTCTGTGGATGCCGTACTGATCCTGTCCAAGCGCTGGGTCGATACTTACGGCAGCAAGCCTATGACCCTTTTCGAAGATGCCCTGTGGCGGTCTATAGATGACATAAAATTAATCGTAGGCAAGTAGCGGCGCAAAATATTGCGCACTAATATAGATGTCCAGTCACAAAATCGATCGTTCTCAGGAGATGGATAGATGAGTTTCCATATCATACGGGCGGTAGCCAAGAAAAAGGTGAAGGCCGCAACCGGGATATTTCGGAAAAAGCCTAAAAGGGTGGATGAAAATCTACCGTTGGGTGTAAAGATCAAGCGCCTGATCGATGTGGACGCGGCGGCGCTTTTGACGTTCCATGGCCTGATTCAGTTTTCCTTCCCGTCGTTTCCCGCCACGGTGGAAGCGATTGGAAAGATCGATCTTGGTGAAGGTGCGATGGCCTATCGATGTTATCTACAGGGAACCCAGTCGTTTGTCCAGATAGTAACGGAGCATGACGAGGTGGTGGAATGCCGGTTGTATGTGCTGGACCGCGATATTTATCCGGCCACAGAAGAAGTGTGGGAGCTCTGGCTGAATCCGGAAGACGGCATCATCGGATGTCCCGAGGTGCTGCATGGCGATACCGAAGAACTATCGTATATTCGGGAATGGATGGATGGGGATTATCAGGCCGAGCCGGTTTTGCTGCATGAACAGATTATCAATGATCCCAATGATGAAAACCTGTTAGAGGAATCGCAGCACACCATGTCTTATTTTCGCGTGGCCCATGGAGATCCTCATAATCCGGATGATCCCGAACGGGTGGACGAATATCTGCTCGTGAGCGCCGGCGAAGGGGTGGTGGAGATGTATCTGGGCGTTGATCTTATGGTGGATGAAATTACGGTAATTTGACGAAGCTACGAAACTACGAACGTACTTTGTTTATCCATATACTGAATGTTGGCCGTAGCGTATGAGTCACATCCATCAAAGCACAAAGAACCAAGAACAAAGTACCCTGATGTCACGTGGTTTTTTACGTAACATCAGTACATATTCAGAAAGGATGGCAATATGATCTGGCGATTTCTCTCACGGGTGGGTAAGAAGCAGGCGGGCAATGCACTTGAGACCTTCACACAGGCGGTGGTGGCCTTTGATCCGGAAACGGCCTCGGAAGCGCAGATTTCTCTGATGGAAGAGGAACTGGACAAGCTGGGTGTGCGCGTCGGTAAAGCAGAGCAGGCGGTTAAGAAAGATCATGAGGAAACCCAGGCGCTGTTGACGCAGTACAATCGGTATATGTCTGCGGCAGAACGTCTCGAGGCTCAGCTTCAGCAGGCCGATGACAACGAACGGACTTCACTTGATGGCAGCATGGCGAAATTAATCGACGAACTTGAACGCCTGCAGCCGGAGATTGATCGGGAAAAACAGGAAGATCAGGATGCAGAAAGCTTTGCAGCCGAATTGCGGCAGGCGTACGACGAAGCGGCCGAGAAACTCAAAAAAGCAAAGACCCAACTCACGCAGGCGCAGCGCCGCATGGAGCAGGCCAAACTCCAAAAGGAACGGTCCGAAGAACGGGCGCAGAGTGTACGGGAATCCGCCGGGTTGAGTAGCTCTATGGGCGGGTTGGACACCGCGTTGTCCGCCATGGAAAAAGAGTCTGAAAAAGCCGAAAATGCCTCACGGGCGGCCGAACTGAAAATCGGTGCCTTCGGCAAGCAAGAAATAACAGATGATCCCAATATCTCAGCTGCGCTGGAAGCCGGAAGCAGATTGACGCTTCCGGAGGCATCGGCCAGTGACCGTCTGGCTGCGCTGCGCACTAAAAAATCGTGAGCGATACTTCTTTATTAGTGTTATAATATTTTTATGGAGAGCCCACCTGAGGTGCCGAACGCGGCCGGTGGGCTTTCTTATGCGTAAGCTGGATGAATCCCTTATTGCAGGAGGCGTATTGTGTCCCAAAAGATGTTATCGCTTCTTTCCGCGGTACACCGTATTGGACCCTACATTCTGATTGTAAATATGGTTTTGTATTTTGTCGAATTGCAGTATACACAGACCAGAAGCAGTCTGGATGTCGGAGCCTGGGCCGGGTTTATATGGATTGAGCGGGTTATAGCCGGTTTTTTTACCCTTGAATATGTGATGCGAATTCGGCAGGCTGAACATAAAGGTCGGTACCTGTTCAGTTCGTTGGGGCTCATCGATGCGGTGAGTATCCTGCCCTTCTGGATCGGTTTTTACCCCGGCTTGAGTCAGGAGCAACTCGGTCTGGTTCGCGGCGCCCGGACGCTTCGATTACTGAAATTGTTTCGATATAACCAGAAACTCTACGAATTTGTCAGCGCGATGTACCACAGCCGGACGCGTTTTATGCCGATTGTATTGATCACGATTATGTATCTGATGATCAGCTCTACCATCATATTCGAAGTAGAACGCCGCGCACAACCGGAGGTGTTTCAGGACTATGGCGACAGCCTGTGGTGGGCTGTGGTTACGTCTACTACCGTAGGGTATGGTGATAAATTTCCGATCACACCTATTGGACAGGGTTTCAGCATTCTACTTATGATTATCGGTATCGGCATTGTTGGTATGGTCTTCGGTTATTTTGCCGATGCATATAATGGAGAGCGGGAACCACTGGACGGTATGTTGATGCAGACCTACTGCAAGGCGGTCCAGGAGGAAGGCGTACATGGTAAAACCCCAACAATTTTTCGGCAGACCCACGCAAACGATCCGCAATTTTTGATGTTTGCCAACACCGTTGACCAATATATCGAGATAAAAATAGAGGAATAGGGAAGCCTGAAATGTTATTGACGATCAGGTGATGCCGACATATAATGATCTCCATGATTTCACGTTATAATCGATCAATTCAATGCACCAGGTATCAGGTTAAAACACCGTATTATGAGGGATATTCATGGTCCGCTCGTTTGCTTTAGCATATGGTGTAATGAGTCTGATTTTAATACTCGGCGTTCCACGTCAAAGCCTTAGCCAGAATACCAGGGCAAAAGGTGTATTGATCCGATCCCTGCCTTCTGTAGTGCGCTATGAAAATGATTTAAACCGGATTCAGGAATTGGTCCATACCGGCCGGTATTCTCAGGCGCTTGAACGGATTGATGAGTTGTTAAAACAGGTGCCGGATATGGCCCAGGGTCGTTTTCTTAAAGGCGTAGCATTAGCCGAACGCGGACAGATCAATCAAGCCATCACCGAGTTCCGGTTTCTTATAACGAAATATCCTTTTCTGCCCGAACCATATAACAATTTGGCAGTCCTCTATGCGCGTCAGCAGCAGTATGATCAGGCTCGTGAGAGCCTTTTGAAAGCGCTTGAAACGCATACCAGCTATGCCACAGCCTATCAAAATCTAAGTAATATTTATGCGATGATGGCCGGGGACGCTTACGATAAAGCGCTTGGGCTTAATGCCAAAAAAAAACAGCCGCCTGATTTGCAATTGCTCGGAGATTTGCATTCTGCTGAATTTATTCAAACGGATGAGGAGATCCTGACCTCAAAAGAGATACCGATCGGTACGTCGGATCAATCGCCGGGTCCAGGCATTGTTCCCGAGAAACAGGCCATCGTGTCCGCCGAGGGGCAGCAACAGACAGCGAAAGTCACAGGAACGTTCCCGCAAGCGAGTCCGCTGGCAGAGATTGCGGTGATAAATGGGAGTCTGGCAGAGATTGCTGCGTTTATCGATACCTGGAAATCCGCCTGGTCATCGCAGAACGCAGATGCGTATATTCGGTGCTATGGATCGAATTTCAAAATACCGACACGATACAAGACCCGGTCAGCATGGGAAAAATCTCGTCGGTGGACCATCGCCCGGCCATCTTTTATCGAAGTGGTCGTGCAAAATTTGGAAGTTGATCTGGAGGGGGACAACAGCGTACGGGTAACTTTTCGCCAACTATATCGATCCGACCGATTTCAGCACCAGGTCCAAAAGACGCTTACCTTGAAGAAAGTGGGCGTGGCATGGCGAATTGTACAGGAGACCAGTGTAAAGATGTAAGGCCTGCCCACCTGCCTATCCTTCCGAAATAATGCGCCAGACGCCGTCTTCTTCCAGGCGCCAGTATTGCTGTTTTTGCGATCGGCTTGAGAAGTTGTCGCTTTTGTAATCCTGTTTGAACCTCACCTGTAACATCAGGGCTTCATCACCGGGATAGGTCGTCAGATATAGATCCGACAGCCCCACTCTAATATATTTCTTCTGGGCGTTAATTCTCCGTTTGTGTGCTACCCAGCCGTTATAATCTTTACCCGATCCGTTAAAATCTTTGGAATAATGGCTTAGATAGCGATCTAGATCCATACTCTCCCAATCCAACCGCCATTGTTCAACAAGGTCCGTCATCCCATCTTGACGCGCTTTCCATGCCTCTTTGCTGATCCAGTTAACCGGATGGCTGGTAATAACCACGGGTGTCTTTTTGATGTCCAGCAGGGGCTGCACTTCCTTAAAATTCTCATTGCTGAGTGTAACACACCCATCGGATGCTTTCGGTGGACGGCTATACGTGGCGAATGAGGTGCCATGTAACCAGATTCCCCCTCCGGTTTTACCCAGTCTACGATCCCAATAATTTGGATAGTTGATTGGAAAGGCACCGACGCCATACCGATCTGCCAGCACTTTTTCCGGAAGATACTCAGTTATATGATACACGCCCACCGGGGTACGCTGATCCCCGCGTTTATATTTCCGGGCACCCTGTTTTCCCATCGAAGTATAATAATCCTTAACTAAAATCGGTACACCGGCTTGGTTTTCAAAAACGTAAAATCGAGAGGTGTTCAGATCGACCAGAACAGCGTGGCGAACCGATTCATCCAGAGAGGATATCTGGTCCGGGATCAGATCCGTAGATGGCTTTACAACATGATAGGTCCATCGCTTCCGTGCTTCTTCGAGCATCCCCTCTATTTCTTCAGATGAAGAGGTAAGATGACCGAATCCACGCAAAGCCCGAGTTTTCGCCAGGAGTAAATCGGCATAAATCAGATGCGCCAGTTTAAATTTAGGATTTTTTATCGTAAGTTGCCGCAGGAGGGATAACGCGTTGTCCATGCGATTTTCTCTGATATCGTCAAAGGCACTGATCAGCAGCATTTCCTCGTTGATCACCGGATCAGCTTCACCTGGCTTGACCGGCTCTACCGCCTGGATCGGGCTCACAAAGCACACCAAAAGAGCACCCAAGGCCAATATTCTAATCATACCCGATAAGATGATGTAAGTATTGGATTGCACGTTGATATTTCTCTTTATTCTGCCGTTGGGGTCATGGCAGATTCATCTGCCTTTATATTTTAACGATAGGCTATCAGGGCTTCGAGGCGTTTTGAATCCTTGGTCGAAAATCTGTGGGTATACGCATCGTATATAGGTTCTTCAAGCTCCCCGTCGATGCGGGTTACAACAACGTTCAAATAGAAATTTTTCGCATCTTTAGGCGCTTTTCTCCACACGGAAGAGAGGAGCGCGAAGTTCCAGGTGGCGGATTTATCCGGCTCGAGATCCTTTCCTTCGGTATATCGGATATTATAATTAAAATCATCTTCAAGTACTGCTTTACGCCGCCCACGGGTTTTGAGTGTTCCGTGAAAATAGACTTTCGATATCTTATGCTCGGTGTTGTTATGAACATTGAGTTTGACGACCGATTGCTTTCGTTGAATGTAATACTCGGCTCGTTTCACAACGATATCTTTGAGCTGTTCCATGGCCGTATCAGTTCGTTCTTTTTTCTCTTCCAAAGCTGATATGGCCCTATCAAGTCGTTGATTCCATTCTTCAATGAGCCCATCAGCCGATAGTCCGTCCAGACGAGAGCGGATACGTTTTTTTGCATTTTCCGAATTATCCAGTACACCGATTACATTTTCACTGAACAGGAATTCGAACCCTTCAAGAATCTGATCCAGTCGTTTCTGTGCCGATTCCGACAGCGGTGCTTTAATCGCGGCCAGTGAAATCTGAAACGTCTCTTCGGTTGTCCCATCGAGCGTCGGTTCACCACAGCCGGCAAAAATGAACATGAACAAAACGACCGGTATAACCCGAATCGATATCAATGGCATATAGGATATCTCCTGTGAGTATCAAAATAGACTAGTGCATGTCGGCGGAAGTATTGCTACATTTCAACAATTATAAAAACGTCCGTTTGATGAAAAAGTTCCGTTTATACCCAACTGGAAAGAGAAGAGAATGAAGGGATGAGCAGATAAATAACGCGACATAAAAAAAACACTGAGACATCGTGTGCCTTCAGTGTCAGAACCAGATTAATTTCAGGTTCCCGCCTAAGGCGGGTATAATGTAATATGATGAAAGGCAGATTGCAAACTGAAAATCACAGATAGATTACGTAGATCCCGGCGGTTCGAACGGTAGTTCGAGTTCTACAGTATGCGATCCTGAACGCTGGCGTTTAAACTGCCATTTCAAACAATGCTTCTGCACTGATCGGGCGAATTTACTGCTGCCCACGGAGTTTTCCAGCAAGGTGACCTTACTGACAGAACCGTCCGCCTTAATCCGCAAACGCACCTTAATGGTGCCTTCCAACTTGGGGTTGGTCTTTAATTCGCGCTCGTAGTAATAGATCAGCGTTTTGTGATATCGCTTAACCACCTGCTGTATTTCCAGATCGCTGCGCGGTCCTTCAGACAGCACGGCAAAACCGTCTTTGACCGCATCGGTCTTCTCCTGCGCCGACGTCTCCATACTATCCTGCACTGACGCCTCCGCACCATCCTGCGCAAAGATCGGAGAGGAAATAACCAGCAGGCTGGTAAGGATCAGCAGGGAAATAACGCGACTTGTATAGGTGATTTCGTGCATGATTCTAGGCTTTGATGCGGATTCGATAACCCATACCAAATTGCTATATAATATACAACAGGATTAACAGAGAACAAAGTGATTTGCATCACAAAACCCAAATTTTTCTTCAATGAGTTTAAACGTTGAATTGAAATAAGGGTTTCGTTTATGCCCATGATTTAATGTGATTTCGAGCCGATCTTTGCTATTAAATCTTCTTGCGTTATAAACGGATAACCGGCTTTCCGGGCCAGGGAAGCATCATCCGGACCGTTGTAGCCCCAGGAAGCAAGGAGCAGGTCGAGTACGGGCTCCGTCTTATTAAAATGTGCGTCCAACTCCTGCAGATTAGCCAGAGAGTCATCTATAAACGTATATCGGCCTTGTTTAAAATGATCTTGAATATGTAGCAGGTTCGCAATCTTAGTTGTGCCGTGATCACCGGAGTACACGTTCTCATTTAGCACGGGTAGCCCGAAATGATGACAGAGCGTGACCGTCGCTTTCCGATTCTTATAGGTCAAAATCACAACCTGCTCCGCCCCTTCATTCCGTAAGGCCTCCCAGACCGGTTGATAGACCGAGTTAAGCAACCGCCACTGGACGGGATCGTGTGCCGTAAATCGCTTCCGTGCCGCAAAAAAATGTGCGGTCCGGTCCGCCAACGGCGTTTTTACGCCATCTCTAATGACCAGATATTCATCCGTCTCCAGGCGCTGATCCGGCGGCAGATCGGCATGTTCAACACACCACCGCATCAGCGTCAACGCATCCCCCGCCGCCTGCACATGGTATCTGTTGGTGATAAACAGCTCAATGGCATGGCCGGGTAGTTCATCGGGCGAAGTAGCCAGATTGCCGGTGACCCCATTGTAGGCCGTGATCGACATCTCCACCACAGAATTCAGTAAAACCCCGTCAAAATCAAATAGAAGCATGAGATCAAGTGGTGAGTTGGTGAGTTGGTGGTTGAAATGTCTACTGCTTACTGCCTACCTACCCTCCCCTACCCTACGGTTCCTGCGCCCCCTGCGCCTCCACAAACAGCGCGTACACAGACTGACTGGCGGTTATAAAAAGACGGTTCTTCTTCAGGCCGCCAAAACAGATATTGGCGACGGGCTCGGGCAGGTGGATCATACCGATGCGATCCCCATCCGGCGCGAAGCAGACGACGCCGTTGGTATCGGGGCCACCCCAGCCGGAGGCCGACCATATATTGCCGTCTATATCGGCGCGAATGCCGTCCGATACCGCGGGTTTCATATCTACAAACAGGCGATCATTATTCAACCGGTTGCCTTCTACGTCAAAGACGCGGATGGTGGCCGGACCGTCGGGCAAGTGAGAAATACCCGTATCTACAATGTACAGTTTAGATTCGTCCGGCGAAAAGCACAAGCCATTTGGTTTCTCGAAGTCTTCTGTGACTACGGTTGCTTTGCTGGCCTGCGGGTCGAGTCGGTAGACCCTGGTAGGCAGTTCGTAATCCGCCTTATGGCCTTCATAATTCATCAGAATTCCGTAACCCGGATCGGTGAACCAGATCGATCCATCCGACCGGACCACCACGTCGTTGGGCGCATTCAGGCGTTTGCCATCAAAATGATCAATAAGGATCGTAACCGTCCCATTGTGTTCTGTGCGAGTTACCCGGCGGGTGCCGTGCTCGCAGGAGACCAGGCGGCCTTCACCATCCCGTGTATTGCCGTTGGTATTGTTCGAAGGGGATCGGAACACGCTGACCTGCGCTGTTTCTTCCGACCAGCGCAGCAACCGGTTGTTAGGAATATCACTCCAGATCAAACTGCGCATATCTCCGAACCAGACCGGACCTTCCGCCCAGCGTGCCCCGGTGTGTAACCGTTCTACCGCCGCCGTAGTCAGAATATACGGCTTAAATCTTTCGTCGATCACTTCAATAGCCGGATCAGGATAAGAAACGAGCCCCCTATCCCAATCTCGATAGGATGAATCCAAGATGCTCCTCCGGGGAGTAATGGTGATTTGGTGATTTGGTGATTGATGCCGCTAGGCGTCATCGAAAGTAAGGAGCGCCTCTTCGAGGCATTATTAGAATGCGCTCCGCTTCGCTCGCTGTGCTTTTTGGTGAGTTGGTGTATAGTACACGAAATAAAGTCGATTTGTCATCTCGACCGAGCGTAGCGAGCGGAGAGATCTAATTATAGTCGGCTAATAGTAGATTCCTCGGCTCCGCTCGGGATGACATGAACAGGTTTTGTCATATACTATGGGTGATTTGGTGAATCGCGAATATCCTTATCCCAGGATGCCAATTCAGAGAGCAATTCTTTCCGCAGTGTGGCAACGGAAAGGTCTTCTACACGGTTATTCATCTCATAGGGATCGTTTTCTAAATGGGTCATCCACGTCGGAGCCAAGCCATCATCCTGCCGCTCAGCGGCCAGTTTCCATGGTCCCTTGACAATCATGCACCACTGGTCTCGCTCAGAAAATATCGTCTCGCAAGTGCGTTCCGTCTCTCCTCGCATCAGTGGGGCGAAACTCTTTCCATCCACGGAAGCAACGGGAGGCAAACCGGCCAGGTCGAGGCAGGTGGGCATCATATCAATCCCGGAAACGAGCGCATCGCTGACGCGTCCTCCCGGCAAGCCAGGGACATAAGCGATAAAGGGAATACCCGCTGACTCTTCATGTGGCAGACATTTGTTTTTAAGCCCATGACTGCCTTGCATATCCCCATGATCCGAGGTAAAGAAAATCATGGTATCATCAGCCACGCCAACGCGCTCAAGAGTTTCCAGCAGACGCCCGATATTTGCATCGATCTGTGTACACATGGCGTTATAAAGACGAATATACTCATCCAGGTTATTGCCGTACCGTTGATAATCAGGATCTTTTTCGAAGGGCCTGGGGCTTGGTGGAGAAAAGGTCGACGTATATGGATCAATATCCTGGCTATTGGCTCTGCGTATGATCTGGCGATCTTTGTAGCGCTCAGCATATTCCGGCGCGGGTTGTTCGGGATAATGAGGCGCCTGATACGATATCATCAGCATGAATGACTTGGCGCTTTTCGCCAACCCTTCGAGCCGGTCAATGGCTAAATTGGTAGTTACCTCTGTCCGATGTTGATGAAACAGATGTTCCTGGTCTTCTTCATCATAAAAACAAACCTGGTCGTTGAATCCATTATAACACTGATAGCCGATAAAGTTCTTGAACCCACCCCGTTTCTCTTCTGTAATGGGCTCGTTCCCTTTACCGCCGAGATGCCATTTCCCAACCCAGGACGTACTGTATCCAGCTTCGTTAAAGGCATCTGCGAATGTGGGCACGCCGGTCGGAAGGGGGACACCATTGTCAGTCACCCCACACCGACTCGTGTATTGGCCCGTCAAAAGGGAACCACGAAATGGTCCGCAAACGGGATCATTTGAGTAGCAACGACGGAAGAGAACCCCTCTTTCCGCCAGTTGATCGAGATGTGGTGTATCCACATTCGGGTTATCCATGCAACTCAGGGCATAGCGGTTCTGCTGATCGGTAAAGACAAATAGAAGATTCATGTTTTCCTTATGTTCATGCGTCCGTTTCTTCTTCCATACAGCTGAAATCTTCGGTCCGTTTGCGTTCACCGGTGATGTGAAAATTCAGCGATTCCACCTCTAGTGCCTGTAGGATACTCGCTTCCAGCGCCGTATAGTCGCCATCCGGCCGGTTGAACTGCATGGGTTTGTTCAGGGAGACCACTTTGTTGTTCATAAAGCGGATCCGGCCGGAAGGGTTCTGGGACGGGGCGTGCAGCATAAAAGGGTGCAGAATGAAGACGTCTCCCGTTTCCGCGGTTAATTCCCGGAAATCTTTGCACTCGTGAATAAAGCGCCCCCACCCACGGGTATGGGGCAGGCCTTCGGGATGGGCGAGCAGGTCTCTGCAGATCGTCGGTACCGAGTCGGGCGCGAAGAAGGTGCCGCCGCTTCGCGGTTGGATATCACGCCAGATCACCAGGCAGAGTAGCGCCTGTTCGGGGCTGTCGAGGAAGTGGCGAAAAAACCAGCCGTCCTTGTGCCAGCCTGGCGATTCGGAGGACGGCCCTTTCCACACCTCATGGGCGCCGTTATTGATGTTAAGGTTGAAGCTGTTGTTGAAATGGCGGGTACGCTCTTCGATCTGGGCTTCCCCGCCCAGCAGTTCGCAGACGGCGTCCCAGGTCATCGGTGACGCCTCGCGCATGGGCATGGTACGTGTCCGCTCTGAGAAAAGGTCGGGTTCTTGTGGGAACGTGCCGGGATCGGACTCATCAACACCTGTTCGGGTAAAATAGTCCTGGACCCAGTCCTCGCACAGGCTCCGGGACAAGGCCCCTTTCAGATGGACCAGGTAGTTGTTCAGGAATTCCTCTCGGATATTCATAACAGATTCTCTTCTCACTTGAGATGGAGACAACATGTCGCCACGAAACGGCATGCAATCGATTGAATGATTGTCCTTCAATCACCAAATCACCAAATCACCGCTTTATTTCATTCCAACTCATCAAGCGTCAACTTAAAGCTCGGAACAAACGTATCCAGAAAATACCCGACCTCCGGCAAATTGATGGCCTCGACGGTTTTTCGCAACGATTGCTCGGCCTTCGAAAATTCAGGGTTACCGGCGCTGATTTCCTCAAGGCATTTTAGATAGGCGCATAGCTTATCTGCGGCTTTGACCAGCGCCCGATGTTCCTTCTCCGATTCATCCCCGATCAGAATCGACCGATAATCCTCTTTCAACTTTTCCGGCAACATATCGAACAGTTTTTTTACGGCTTGTGTTTCGATTTTTTGGTAGGTTGCTCTCATATCCGGATTGAAATATTTTACCGGCGTCGGCAGATCACCGGTGAGCACCTCGCTGGCATCATGATACAGCGCCAGCACGGCGGTGCGCGCCGGATCGACCTGCCCATGATAAAACCGATTCTTGATCGCGGCCAGCGCATGGGCGATCATAGCAACGCGCGCCGTATGTTCCTGTATATTCTCCGGCTGCGTATTACGCATCAACCCCCAGCGACGGATGAATTTCATGCGGGACAGATAGGCGAAGAAATGGCTCATGGGAATTTTTGAATGATGATTTTTGAATGATGATTGGGTGATTATTTACAATTAGCCCGATGCTTCAGCGCCGGATATTCGAATGGCCGGTGCCAAATTCAAATTGTTTTATCAGCAGAATCTCGCCGGCATCAAAAGCTGTCCCATCCGGATGCATGAAATCGTGTTGCCATATCTCAGGATCGGGGTCGCCCGGTTTGGATTCCCAGGACAGATAGGTTTGGGTACGGCCGGCGACCAGGCCCCAGTGATACCAGCCGATATGATGCTTGGCAAAGATCGGCAGCATGGATTGAAAGGTATTGTCATGTTGCCGCCTGAGCCACTCCGTACAGAGGACGGGGCGGTTATACTGTTTGCAGATGGCAATATACCCTTCCAACTCGGTGGCCGGTAAATAGTTGTGAAAGGAGATCACATCGGACAGATCCAACGCTGTGCTGGGCACGGCGTCGGTGAAATCAAAGGTATAGGGCCCGGTGGTCATGGGTTGGGTAGGTCCGACCGATCTGGCCCATCTGAAAGCGGCTTCAAGTAACGGAATACTATTTTCGCCCATATCCGACATCCCCGGTTCGTTATACAGATCCCAGATCAGAACGCGCTGATCCTGTCCGAAATGACCGACCACATCTTTTACATATCGTTCCAGATCCGGCCAAGCGTTCCGGTCAGTCACCCGCTTGAGCCCCGGACTGGGCACCCACTGGCTGTTGTGCACACCGGGTACCGGCTCATCCTGTTTACCCATGTATGGCTCCTTACCTGAAAAAGCGCAATCGCAAAACAGAATGAGCATAGCACGCATCCCATGCCGGTCGGCAATAGCCAGAAAATGATCGAGGCGCTTTTTCAGACCATCCGGATCGTCCTGCCATACCAGATACTGGAGAAAAATACGGACACTGTTGTACCCGGCCTTCTCCGCCCAGCCGAGTTCTTCATCGATCGTCCCCGGATCAAACGTCTCCGCCTGCCACATCTCGGTCATATTCACCGCCGTTCGCGGCAGATAGTTACACCCTTTAATCACCCCAACCCGTGCGTACCATTCGTTCGCCCGTTCAGCCGTCCATTTCTTCCTATCCAACAAAGTAAGGTTCCTTTAATAAAAGAGTTCTTCAATCACCATTCACCATTCACTAATTAATATTAATCCCCCCAATACACATCCCCCGCCTTCAACAACGGAATCACCACATCAGGATTGAGCTCAATACCCAGGCCGGGTCCTTGTGGCAAATGGATATGCCCAGCCTGAATAATCGGCTCATCGTGCAGGATAACATCTTCCCACCAGGGATAGTCTTCGCCCGCCCGTTCGATCATCGCGAAATTCCGGATCGATGCGGCGGCGTGGACGGAGGCGATGGTGCCGACTATGCTGGCCGGATTGTGGAACGCAGTTTTCATATAATGCAATTCCGCCAGATCTGCAATGCGTTTTGTTTCAAGCAGCCCGCCGGATTTAGGGACATCAATATGTACAATGTCTGTCCCGTGTTCCTCGATAAAGGGCCGGAATTCATGGCGACCGTATAAATTCTCACCCATGGCGATCGGCACCTTTGATGTTTCCGTCAGGCGCACCCAAGCCGGTGAAAATGGAACGGGGAGAGGGTCTTCCAGCCAGGTCGGATGGAAGGGGGCCATGCGTTCCGACAGCCTCTGTGCATCACGAAGATCCAGCATCCAATGACAATGGACGATGATGTCGAAATCATCACCGAATGCGGTCCGCATATTCTGCATAATACGTTCTGAGAGCCTCAAATCCGCTTCGGTGAGAGAGCGGCTGAGCGATTCATGGCCGGGCTGACTGCTCTCCGGATCATAGCGCTGCCACAGACTGTCCACATCGATGGTCTTGATGGCGCTCCATCCCTGCTCATCCTTGATTTGGGCGGCGTAATCCCGGCACACCGCCGGATCATCGGCGCCGTCGGGCGTACCGGTGCGGTACAGCCGCACGCGGTCGCGGAAGGTCCCCCCAAGCAGCCGATAGACCGGTAGGCCGGACAGTTTTCCCGCCAGATCCCACAGGGCGATCTCAATTCCGCTAATCGCGGCCATGATAAGGCCGTTGGCGGTATGGATGCCTGCCAGCCGTTCACGGAGGTACGTACAGATGTAATCAATATCCATCGGGTTCTTGCCGACCAGTTCCGGCTTCAGAAACTCGTTGATGACATCATGAAGCCCCGGCCCCCAATACGCCTCCCCCAGACCCCATACGCCCTCACTCGAATCTACGCGGATCAGATTCCAGTAGCCGATGCTGTTGTTGTAATCCAGCCGCATCAGCCGGATGTCGATAATTTTGGGCTGTGTCATGTTTATGTTCCTGCAATATCAGGCGCGTTCGGGTTGGTGCTTTCGCCCTCAGGGTGTGAGGCTGTAGGGCGAAATGGCATCTCGTCGTAAGACGTATAGGCAACATTCAGGCTCGGCGTTTCAACAACACGATGGCCTTCATAGCGACCATTCATAACGGCATCAATAATACCAGTTACCAGTAGCGTTCTCTCGGGCGGATACGGTGCTTTGCCGGTTTGCAGGAATTGCTGAACATTATGGCACAGATACCCGAAATGGGCGAAAGGGCCATCGTTCTGGAGATAAAATTCAACACCATGCACCTGGCCGTCTACACGCGCCGCATACGCAAAATCCTGAACATACCCGTTGAGGATGAGGGTTGCTGTTTTTAAACCGTCTGTATGTGCCACCAGAAAGACAGCTGGTTCTTTCGCATGGTCTTCCATTCGGCCTTCCGGTTTATTCTCAACAGCGCCGCAAGCCCCTTCGGCAAGGTCCTGCGACCAGAGGCCCTCATCGCGCGCGCGCCATACGGCGTCGCCTTCCAGGCATTGTACGGAGACGACACCCGTTTCACCGCCCGCCCGCCGTTCAATCATACATTGCAGTGCTTCCAGGGCGTGGTAGCCATACGCTTCGATGCCGCCGTAACCGATCGACAGCGCTTCCTCTACGTGCACCCCTTTATCATATTCCAACCAGGGATTCCGCCAGCTTAACGGCAGAGACGACCCGGCCATCAAGGGAATTTCCAATTCTTTTGCCCGATCCCACATCCACTGCGCATCCAGGTAGTCATAGGAAAGATGCTTGTCGTTGAACACCGGAACCGAACGCCCGCTCTCAGAAAATACGCCCGCAATCTGCTCGAAGAAGTGTTTCCGGGGATACATATGCCGCCCGCGTTCATTCCACGGATAATCGCCATGCTCGCCGATAAGCAGGACGGCATCCACATTCAGCGCGTTTTCACCCGCATGCAACGCCCGTCGGATGCTCGGATAGATGGGTACGTTGTGTTCTGCTGCCAGGCGGACACCGATATCATTTTCAAGAACATGGTCGATATACATGGAGACAATCTCCACCTGCGGTGGGAAATATCCGTGGTCGATGGACCAGCCCCTGAGAAATTTGGTGACGATCACATCCGCGTGTGATTTCGGATGGTAAATGGTGATGATCGCGGCGACGCGCAATCGGTCGGGCATGGTAAGCTCCTGAGGTTTATTTCATGTCATGTTGTCTAAAAACATGAGCCCGGTGCATCTGCGCCGGACGGGCACATAGGACGAAACCATGGTATACCCTTCGACGTCGGGCTGTCAAGCCCGATAAAAGAAATACCGAACCGAACATAACATTTATTAATCGTAAAGAACGGTCTCATAACCGGGCCCTTTTCAAAACAACATGCCAAATTCATATTTTCCCGTATCCTTGACGGTACCCCCTATGACCTGTTTTATCAGGATGCTGTTCCTGCTCTGGTTCGGGAGTATGATCATGATGGTGACCAGAAGCTATGCACAGGACACCCCCGACACCCTCTCCACACTGCGCGACCAGGCACTCAACATCTTTCTTGACTTCGACCGTGGCGATCAGAATTTCATCCGAACCGAAATCACGTATGTCAACTATGTCCGGGATCGAACCCAGGCAGACGTCCACGTCCTCGCCACGACCCAGCGGTCCGGCAGCGGTGGCCGGGAATACACGTTCACCTTCATAGGCCAGAACAACTACGTCAGTATGGACGACACCCTGGCCTTTTTGTCCAATCAGACCAACACCGAAGACGAGGTCCGGGCCGGATACACGCGGGTTATCAAGATGGGACTGATGCGATATGTAGCCCGGACGCCACGGGCCGATCAGATCAATATAAACTTCAATCAGAGATCATCGCGCC
>Ga0066376_10001830_pt1 | contig 20243 bp, 17 predicted proteins | sample Knorr_S15_td_Bot_FD_77009 | JGI IMG/M metagenome (GOLD analysis project Ga0066376, IMG submission 77009) | Marine microbial communities from Southern Atlantic Ocean transect - Knorr_S15_td_Bottom_ad_5009_LV_A | ecosystem: Environmental > Aquatic > Marine > Oceanic | place: Southern Atlantic...
CAGGTGAGTCCTCCGGCCATCCGAGCAGCAAGCCCATTGACTTTGGACTGGTGGGAGAAATCGAGAGTATCGACACTTCTGTGCTGGAAACATTTTGGGAGAGCGGATGGGTTCCTGTAGTGAGTTGCCTGGGTGCCGACTCCGACGGCCAGATCCTCAACATCAATGCCGACACCCTGGCTGCTGAACTCGCTGTTGGGTTGAAGGCGGCTCGACTGATCTCCGTTTCCGACGTGGAGGGAATCTATCTGGACGTCGCCGATGCCTCCAGCCGTATTGCGGAACTGAGTACGACAGAGACCCAGGCGCTCTTGAGAGAAGGACGTCTCACCAACGGTATGGTCCCCAAGGTCCAGACGGCGCTGAAGGTCCTGCAGGGAGGAGTGGGGGAAGTGCAGATTGTTAGCGGCCTCAAGGAAAATGCCCTGCTGGATGCGCTTGAGGGAAAAGCAGGAACGGTCCTGAAAGCAGGATAAATCATAAGTTCCAAATCATAAATCCTAAACAAATTCTAAATCCTAAATTCCAAACAATTTTGAAATTCGATTGTTTGGAATTTGTGATTTGTGTTTTGTTTGAAATTTGGGATTTAGGATTTGGAATTTCAGCCGGTCTGCCGGCTGGGATTTAGGATTTGGAATTTGCTTCACACAGCTAGTTCCGGCTTCTCCACGGCCAGTGCTTCTTCCAAAGCATGACCTAGATTCAAGAGCCGGGCTTCCTGAAAATAGGGGGCCTGAAGTTGCAAACCGATGGGAAGGCCTTCCTGGCTGAAACCGCAGGGCAGGGACAGACCTGGGATACCGGCAAGATTGGCTGGCACCGTGTAGACGTCCATCAGATACATCTCCAGCGGATCTGTCTTTTTCTCTCCGATCTTAAAAGGAAGTGAGGGAGTTGTGGGTCCCACCAGAAAATCCACCTTCTTGAAGGCTTCATGGTAATCGTTTCTCAAAAGGGTTCGAACCTTGCTGGCCTTGATAAAGTAAGCGTCATAGTAGCCGGAGCTCAGGACGTAAGTCCCGATCATGATTCGTCGCTTGACTTCCTCACCGAATCCCTCACTGCGGGTGGACTTGAACATGCTGTCGAGATCTGTTTGATCGGCGCTGCGGTGTCCATACCTCACCCCATCGTAGCGAGCCAGGTTGGAGCTGGCTTCCGCGGGAGCAATGATGTAATAGGTGCTGATGGCATATTCCGTCTGGGGCATACTGACCTCGAGAATGGAGCAGCCCAGTCCCTCCAGCTTCTTAATGGCCGCCCGAAGGCTCTGCTCAATCTGTCCATCAAGTCCGGACCCGAACCACTCTTTGGGAACTCCGATCTTCAGACCCTTGACCTCCTGGTCGATCTCGCCTACATAGTCCTCGACGGGTCGGGCCGCCGAAGTGGAATCCTGAGGATCCGATCCGGCAATGGCCTGAAGCAGAAGGGCCACGTCAGAGACGCTGTTGCCCACCGGGCCAATTTGATCCAGAGAGGAAGCAAAGGCGACCAGTCCATAGCGGGAGACTCGGCCATAGGTGGGCTTCAACCCCACGGTTCCGCAAAAGGCCGCCGGCTGGCGGATGGACCCTCCGGTATCGCTGCCCAGCGCGCCTGGCGCTTCCCCAGCGGCCACCGCCGCCGCCGATCCTCCACTGGATCCCCCCGGAACCCTTTCCAGATCCCATGGATTTCGAGTGGGAAAGAAGGCGGAGTTTTCCGTGCTCGAACCCATGGCAAACTCATCACAGTTGGTCTTTCCCAAAAGAATCGCTCCGCTCCCTTTGAGCCTGCTCATCACGGTGGCATCGTAGGGGGGAATATAGTTTTCAAGAATCCGCGAAGCGCAGGTGGTTCGAACACCCTGGGTCACAATGTTGTCCTTAATGGCCAACGGAATTCCTGTTAAATGTCCGTTTTTGGACTCTCCTGAAGCAAGCTGACGATCCAGCTGGGCGGCCTGGGCCAGAGCCGGTTCCTCTTGGACGGTTAAAAAGGCCTTGATCTTTCCGTCACACTGCCGGATCCGCTTCAGGAAACTCTCGGTGATCTCGGTGACGGAGGCCTCCCTGCTCTGGATGAGATCACGGAGTTGCTTGATGGACATTTGATGGATATCGCTCATTTACTCAATCACCGGAGGAACTTGAAAATGATCTTCGGAGGACTCAGGGGCATTGTCCAGGGCCGTGGCCACAGGAAGGGAAGGCCTGACCTCGTCTTTTCGAGTGGGGGTTGCCAGTTTCTCCCCCTCAACGGCTTGATGAGCGGCTTCCACATCCCCGGTTGAAACCGCCTCCAGTTGGGTAAAGTACTCCAGAATCTGCTGGAAGTGGCCGACGAATCGTTCCAGCTCCTGTGGATCAAACTTCAAATGGGCCAGCTCAGCGATTTTTTCAACTTCCCGGGTTTCAATAGGCAACGTTTCTCTCCTTTCAGACTCTTCCCTGGACGCGTCTCAGGTATCTTCGAGTCGCCTCGACATCCCTACCGATTTGGTTTTTTAGCTCGTCGACCCCTGGGAATGTTTTCTCCGCTCTGAGACGAAGGCAAAAATCCAGTTTCATCCACTTCCCATAGATGTTTTCCTTGAAGTCGAGCAGATGGGGTTCCACGACAGGGCTGTCCTGGGCCCTCTCGTGCAGGGTGGGACGAACGCCTACGTTGGTCACGCTGGGGTAAATTTTTCCATTGAGATGAGCCCGGGTCACATAGACACCGTTGGCAGGAATGAGTTCATTCTCCGAATCCAGGTTGGCTGTGGGAAATCCCAGCTCCATACCCTTCCCCGCGCCGCGAACCACCGTCCCCTGGATCTGGTAAGGACGTTCAAGCAGGCGTCTGACCAGAGCCACCCTTCCCTCTCGCAGTGAGTTCCGAATGTAGCTGCTGCTGATACGGGTGCCCCGAAAGTAAACGGGTTCGATCTCATCGACTCCAAACCGGAACTCCGGTCCCAGGGCTTTCAGAGTTTCGATGTCTCCGGCACGGCGATGGCCAAAGCGAAAATTGTTTCCCACATGAATCTCGCGGATTCCGTGATTGTGGAGAATCTGGTGGGCAAATTCGGCTGGAGTGAGAAGAGACAGCTTCCGTGTAAAAGGCAGACACACGATGATGTCCAGATCGAGCTCTTCCAGAATCCTGTTTTTCTGGTGCTCGGTTTGAAGCAGCAGAGGGGCGTTGTTGGGGGAAATGATCTTTTGAGGGTGAGGGGTAAAGGTCAGGAGAATCGATGTCCCCTCCCTTTCCTGCGCTCGCTTCACCACTTGGCGCAGGATAACCTGATGTCCTCGATGGACTCCATCGAAGACTCCGATGGTCATCACCGGATAGTTCAAGGCTTGAGGGAAGTGGGCAAGATCATCGACGATTTGCATATCACTCAGTCCATCTCAAGTATCTGACCGTCGTAGGCCAACCTCACCGATTCGGGTAGAAAGGCATTCCCCTCATCGTGGTCAACATCGTGATTCATATGAATCAAGAATGTTTGCTTGGCACCCAGCTTCTGCGCCATTTCGGCTGCCTCAGAGAGGCTGAAATGTTTGGGATGACTCTCGTAGCGAAGACCGTCCAGAACCAGGTAGTCGAGTCCTTCCAGTTGCCCCAGACTCTTCTCGGGAATACAGCTGACGTCGGTGACATAGGCGAAGCGGCCCACCCGAAATCCCAGGACGGGCAGATCACCATGCAGGACTTCCACCGGTTCAAACTCCAGATCGGCGATGCGAACATTTCCCTCGATCGGAATCAGTTCCACACAGGGGACACCCGATTGGAACTCCCCCTTGAAGAGGTGACGGAAGGTGATTTTCAGCTCCTTCAAGGTTGCCGGACTGGCGTAAAGACGGGTGGTCTTCCTCGACCACTGGTTGAAGGGGTAAATATCATCCAGGCCCAGAATATGATCGACATGGGCATGGGTGTAAAAAACAGCATCCACACCCTTGACGTTGTGCTGCAGCATCTGGGTGCGAAAGTCGACAGAAGTATCGATGACGATATTGGCCTCGCTCTCGATTAAAATCGAAGAGCGCAGCCGTTTGTTCTTGGGATTCGGGGAGGTGCAGACCTTACAATCGCACCCCACAGTGGGAATTCCACGTGAGGTTCCGGTGCCTAAGAAAATAACCCGCATCAGAGCTTGGTCGCTTTGGGCTTTTCCATAAACTTCAGGCGCAACTCATAGAGAACATTCTCCAACAGGTGGGCTTCCTCATCAGACAGGTTACCCTCGGTCTTTTCCTTTAGAATGCCCAAGATGTCGATCATCTGACGGGCCGCCCCCAGATCTTCCATCTTCCGCCCGCTACTGGGTTCCGGTATCTCCCCCAGATGGACCATCCCGGTAGTGGCCAGCGAGAGAAGAAAGGAAGCAAAATTGACTCCCTGGCCGGGGTCTTGCTCCCCGGTGGGCTCCGCTTCTTCCTTCTGGCTGGGTTCCTGACTCTCTTCGGCTTTCTCCTCCGGGCTGGCTTTCGGTGGCTCTTCCTTCTGGGGAGGGGCTGGTTCACCTGAATCCGGCTGGTGTGGGTCGCGGACCTCTCCTTCGTCGGTGAACTGGCGCCGATCGGTTACCTTAAATGAGCTTTGTTCCTGTTCTTCGTCATCCATGTACTTTCTCCGTAGCGCGCTCCGCGCGCCTCTGTCTGTTGTCTGTTGTCAGCTGTCAGTTGTCTGTTGTCTGTTGTTTGTTGTCCTGCCAAAAGGCTTCCATCTCCTCCAAAGGAACTTCTTTGAGAACTCTCCCCTGGGAGACAAAATGTTTTTCCATTGCTCTGAATCGTGCTGAGAATTTCCGATTGGCCTGATTCAGTGCCGTTTCAGGATCAATTTGAAGGTAACGGGCGATGTTGAGAGCGGCGAACAGGAGGTCCCCCACCTCTTCTTTGATCTGTTTCTCCTCCCCCTGTCGGAGCGCATCCTGAAGCTCCTCGAACTCCTCGACAACTTTATCTCGGATTTGCTCGATACTGTTCCAATCGAATCCCACCCGAGCCGCCTTGGAAGACATCTGATAGGTGGAGTACAGAGCCGGAATCTTTTCCGGGATCCCGTCAAGTAACGATTCCCGAGTGACCTTACCCCCGGCCGATTTCTTTTCCGCGGCCTTGATATCCTCCCAATGCTTCAAGAGTTCTGCAGAATCCCGGTAATGTTCGTCTCCAAAAACGTGGGGATGTCGACGTACCATCTTTTCGTAGCTTCTGCGACACACGTCGTGGATATCGAATTCTTCTTTCTCCTGGGCAATGCGGCTGTGGAAAATCACCTGAAACAGCAAATCTCCCAATTCATCACAGAGCTCGTTGGAGTCGGACCCATCCAGGGCTTCAAGAACCTCAAAGGCCTCTTCCACCAACAGAGGTTTCAGTGTCTCCCGGGTCTGCTCCTGATCCCAGGGACAGCCCCCAGGTCCTCGGAGGGTGTCCATCAGCTCCAGTAGTTTCTGAAAATAGTCTTCCCGACGGTTCACAGCCGCTATCGTATTATGAGTGCCGGTGAAGGGAAAGTCTCTTGTTTCAAGTTTCGATCACATCGAACTGTTCGATGTTCATCAGGGGATCGGCTTGAACAGAGACCGATCTACGTGTCAGCTCTTCGATCTCCTTCAACACCCTCTTTTCTCCGTCTCGGAGTGCCTTGCCAATTTCTGGATGACAGCGAATCATGAGTTTATGGCTATTCTCCATTTGGGGCCTCATTTTTTGAACTGCCTGGTAAATCGAGTAGCAGATCGTCTGCACCGATTTGGTCATGCCGCTTCCCTGACAGGAAGCGCAAGGCTGGCACAGCAGTCTTTCCAGTGACTGCTTGACTCGTTTGCGGGTAATGGCCACCAAACCAAATTCATTGAATTGGAGAATTCTGGAAGGGGATTTGTCTTTGCCCAGCTCCTCCTGAAGCGCGCTCATGACTTTTTGACGATTCTTCTTCTCGTCCATGTCAATAAAGTCGATGACAATAATCCCTCCCAGATCACGAAGACGGATCTGGCGGACCACCTCTTTCGCCGCATCCAGATTGGTTTTGGTGATGGTATCTTCCAAAGAACTGGTATTTCCTACGAATTTTCCCGTATTGACATCAATGGCCACCAGAGCCTCGGTCTGGTTGATGACGATGTGACCACCGTTTTTGAGCCCCACTTTCGGCCGCAGCGCCTTCTCGATTTCTTGGGTCACCCGGTAGGTGTCAAAAATGGGTTTTCTCTTTTTGTAGAGGTGGACTCGCTGGACCAGTGAAGGATTGAACTGATTGACAAAATCAACAATCCGTTCGTACTCTTCCTCGTTATCAACCCAAATGGCCCGGTAGTCCTTGCTGAAGTAATCCCGCACTACCCGCTGACTCAAGCTGGGTTCTGCATAGACCAGGGCCGGAGCCGACGTCTTTTCCGCTTTCCGGAGGATATCCTCCCAGAGACGGGTGAGATAGCTCATGTCCTTCTGAAAATCTGCTTCATCCTTTTTCTCACCTACCGTTCGTACGATAAAACCTCTTCCGGAATTTTCGCGCAGTTTGACGACGATGTCTTTGAGGCGTTTTCGCTCTTTGTCGGAGACAATTCTTCGCGACACTCCGACGTGCTCCACGGTAGGCATGAAAACCAGGTAACGTCCGGGCAAAACGCTATGGGAGGTGATCCGGGCTCCTTTCTTACCGATGGGCTCTTTGGCCACCTGAACTAAAATTTCCTGACCTTCCTGCAGGAGGTCTCCGATCAAGGGCTGCCCGCTACGGTGGTTGGAGTTCTTCCGCCGCCCCCTGCGAGAGTCGCGAGGCGGCTCCTGCTTAGGTGGCTCTACCTTCTTTTCAGGGGAGACGGGTTGAGGGGAAGGCTTCTCTTGAGGACGACCCAGGCTCTTAAAGACTGCAAAGGGTTGCAGAAACCTGGGAAGGATGTGAGGACCCCGCCTCTCGGGCCGAACCTCCGATTCAACACCCGCGCTTCCAGCTGCAGGCTGAGTTCCTGAACTCACCGAAACATCCAGACTCTCGGGTAAGATCTGTCCGGCTTCGGCCACTAGCTCCTGGGCAGTGTGTCGGGGTGGATCAGAGTCGATGTTTCCCGGCTCTTCTGCGGGCTCTTTGGGGAAGGGACCCGAAAAGTCCCCCTTGCCGTTCTCAAAAGAGGCTTCGTACTCCTCGAGATTCTCGGAAAAGTCCGAGACATAGAGAAAGGTGTCCCGCGGCAAGCCAATATTGACGAAGGCTGCCTGCATTCCCGGCAGCACCCGGGTCACTTTTCCTTTGTAGATGTTCCCCAGGATTCTGCGATTCTTGGCACGTTCGATGAATATTTCAGTGACCCTGTCATCTTCCAGGATGGCAAGCCTTGTTTCCAGGCTCGTCGATGAAATCAACAGTTCTTTTGACATGTGTTCTCCAGGTTTGGCAACTTCGCCTCACCAACCGGGAGAAGCTTAGGGAAAGGAAGAGTCTTTTTTTGCTAGCGGTAGAAGGTCCTCAAGGTGCTCAATCATTTCATTTCCGCTGGCAAATCAAGAAAAGAAGGTCAAACATCGGAATCGTTCGTACCCAAAAACTCTCTTCCATACACGGGAGCGGCGGAATCGTCGATCTGACAGGGCATATCAAGCCCCTCGGGAGGTTTACTTTACCCACCGCGGATTACACCGTCAGGGGGGATTCCACCCGCGTAGTTGTTCACGTGTGAGAGGGGCAGGTGCCTGTCCTTCCAGTGACCTGCCCTCTCAAAAGCTTCTCCGAATAAAATAAAAGTAAAATTCTTATCTGAAATGCAGTCTCTATAAGCTCTTATCATTACTAACAATTATTATAGCACAGGATTTGGGAGAAATTGGGGACAGTCCCCGAATTCGGAAATTCTTAGGACTGTCCCCAAATTCTCCTAATAATAGACAAAACGCCGTTGATAGACGTTCAGGGCCAGGCCCAGGGCAGCAAAGACGGTCACCGTAGCGGATCCCCCATAGCTCAGCAGGGGAAGGGGAATGCCAATGGGAGGCACGATTCCGAGAGCCATTCCTACATTAATGGCAACATGGAAGAACATGAGACTTGCCACACCCGCACTCATCAGGATTCCGACGCGATCACGGGCGGTTTCGGCAATCCGAATCAAGCGCATCAAAATGAGCAGATAAAGCATCAAGATCAGTATGGAACCGACAAATCCGATCTCTTCGGCCAGGATGGCAAAGATAAAATCGGTGTGGATCTCGGGAACAAATCCCAGTTGGCTTTGCAGTCCCTGTCCCAATCCCTTGCCAAACAAGCCTCCAGAGCCGATGGCGATCTGAGACTGTCGAGACTGATAACCGATTCCCTGGGGATCCAGCCCCGGATCAAAGGTGGCCAGGATGCGTTGCTTCTGATAATCCTGGAGAAAAAACCAACTCAGTGGAGCAACACACAGGGACACAATCAGCACGCCGACAAGAAGTTGTTTTCTGACACCCACCACCACCACCATGCCCATGAGAATGGGAAGATACATGAGAGCCGTTCCAAGGTCACCCTGGATGGTGATCAAGATCATAGGGAACAGGGTAATAGAAGCGAGAATCAGGAAATGCCTGCGCTCCAGATAATTGTCATTGAGTTCACCCAGGTACTGTGCCAATAGAAGGATCACGGTGAGTTTGGCCAACTCCGAGGGTTGAAAGCTCATTCCTCCGAAGGTGAGCCAACTCCTGCTGCCGTTGATCTCTGTTCCAAAGAACAGAGTACCGATGAGAAGTAGGGCCGACAAAGCGTACAACTGGAAGGCATGATCAGCCAGAAAGTGAAAGTCAATGGACAGGACGAGAAGACAGACGCCCACTCCCACAGAGATCCAAAGGAGGTGGCGGAGAAAGAAGCTATAGTCCCCGCTTTCGGGGCTCGCATTGTAGATTCCCAGTGCTCCCAGCAGGGCTAGAATCAAGGCTCCTAAAAAGAGAGCGTAATCGAATTGGATGAGGATTCCTCGCTCCCATGCCCTCACAGCTTCTTCTCCTGCTTTGCCTGCGAAGCCACCTCTAAACCCGCAGGCCCACGGCTTTTATACTTGGCGTGGTAGAGTCTGAAGATCTCCCTGGCCAGGGGAGCAGCTGCGGACCCTCCCGAGCCCCCTCTTTGCACGATGACGGCGACAATGATTTCGGGATTGTCTCGGGGAGCGAAACCGACGAACCATGCATTATCCTCTAGCTTCTCCAGTTCGGACTCCGACAACTCTTCACGGGTTGAAAGGCTAATGGTTTGAGCAGTTCCCGTCTTCCCAGCGACCTGGTAATTGGCCAGTCGGGCGCCCCGCCCCGTACCTCCCTCATTGACCACGCTCCACATCGCATCCCGGATCGTTTGCAGGTTTTCCGGAGCAAAGACCGGAGAAATGAGTGCCAGACCCGCTGTCGAGCCTTGCTGGGATTCCCCTTGCAACAGGTGAAGCCGTGGTCTTCTTCCCGTGGCAATGATCCCTATGGCGCGCGCCAACGGGATCGGCGTCACCAGTATGGGGCCCTGTCCGATGGCTAGGGATATGGTCTCACCGGGATACCAGGGTTCCCCTCTAACCTGCCTTTTCCACTCCTCGGAAGGAACTAACCCGGATGCTTCTCCCAGAAGATCGATTCCCACTGGAACCCCAAGCCCCAATTGCCGAGCAAAGCGGGTAATCTCCTGGAGGCCTAATTTCTGCCCCAGAAGATAGAAGTAAGTATTGCACGAGTGCTGAATGGCTTCTCGAAGAGCGACCTCTCCGTGTCCCCCCTCCTTCCAACAATGGAACCGGTGACCATGGAGATCGACACTACCATTACAGGTGACGGTCGTCTCGGCATCGATGATTCCGAGCTCGAGACCCGCCAGGGCCAAGATGATCTTGAAAGTCGATCCAGGCGAAAACGTGTTTTGGACGGTGCGGTTCTGAAGCGGGTGATCAGGATTTTCCAGCAGCTGCTCCCACTCATTCTCAGAAATGCGGATGGCAAACTGGTTGGGGTCGAAGGTGGGTCCGCTTGCCATCACCAGGATCTCACCGTTTCGGGCATCGAAGGCGATCACCGCACCCGCATCTTCCCCCAGCAGATTCTCCGCCGTGGCCTGCAGATCCAGATCCAGCGTGAGGGTCAGATCCTCTCCACGGATCGGATCAATCTGCTCCAGATCGTGGAGAATTCTCCCGAGGCTGTCGACCTGCACACGACGCCGTCCATCACGACCGGTCAGGGATTGATTGTAGGTTCGCTCCACCCCAAACTGCCCGACGATATCTCCAGCCCTAGACTCTCTAAATCCCGGTTCCTGAAGCTGAGCAGGCGAGACTTCACCGACATAGCCTGCAACGTGTGCAGCCAGACTTCCGTAGCGATAAATCCGGCGCGGCTGGGTCAGGATTTCCACCTCCGGATGTTCGGACTGGCGGGCAAGAAGGTAGGCCGTTTCCTCCATGGAAAGGTTTTCCTTTAACACCACCGGCTGAAAAATGCTGTAACTCCCGGCCGCCTTCAGCCGCTCCCTGAGAACCTCTTCGGTGATATCCAGCCCATCCATCAAAAACTGGATTGTCGCGTCCAGATCGCTCATTTCATCCCGAAACAGCAAAAGGTTGAACCCGTACACGTTGTCCACCAGAACTCTACCCTCCCGATCATGGATGAGACCACGGGGAGCGATCTGGGGCAGAATCCGCACCCGGTTTCGCTCGGCGAGATTCTGATAGTAATCAAAATCGAGTACCGTCAAGGACCACAATTGGGCGAACAGACAAACGAAGACCAGGACGAAGAAAATGCGCAGCCAGTTCAGGCGCTGTACAAGTTCCCGATTATCTTGAAAAATGGGCATCGATATTCTCTAGACTTGACGAAAGTCCTTTTCGGGAAATTTGATGCGGTCATAGAAGTGAAAAATCACACCTCCTGCAAAACCGGTGACCGGCACCTGTATCAGGATCCTCAACCAAACCTCTTGTTGGATCGTTTGTCCCAGCAAAGCTCTCATTCCCACTACAATTCCCTCATCCACTGCAGACAGGAGCCCAATGAGGACACACCTGGCGAGTAAACCCTCCAACAACAGCCATTTGCTCAGGTAGGACCCTCCGAAACCCATCAGGGTCTTGCTCAGGCCGTTCAACCCTAGAAAGATGCCTGAAATGGCATCCTGGGGCAAACCGAAGGCAAATCCACTAACCGCTCCCTTAGCGGGTGACGAATTCCACCCAATATAGAGGGCAAGGACCAGCGACAAATCCAGGTAAAGCGCGACTGGGAGGTAGTTGGCAAAGACGATTTCGGCCACTGCCGTGGCCGCCAGAAGAAGCACCACCTCCGAGTTTCGGAGGGTCTCATTCAATCCCCTCCCCCTTCCGGGAGTGGTCCCTCACCACCATGATCTCCTCGAGCCGCAGATAGTCAACGAAAGGCTCAACCTGTATATCGCGATAGACCGTCACTCCTTTTCGGGATTGCACGACTTTACCGATGGGAAAACCCTTGGGATACAATCGATCGGTGCCGGAGGTGTAGACAATGTCTCCCACCTCCACCGATTCATAGTTGGGAATAAAATTCCAGGTCATGGTGAGGGAACCGTCACCCTGAATCACCCCTTGCAGGCGCGAATCCTCAAGCATGGCACCGGCCGCAGCGCTGTCATTGGTGATCAACTCCACTTCCGAGGTAAAAGGGGTGGTGGCCCAGACACGACCGACGATCCCCTGGGGTGTGATCACCGCATCATCTTTACGGATGCCCTTCAAGCTTCCGGCATTGATGACAAGCCGGTGGGCATAAAAGGGAGGGCTCTTCCAGATGACTGGGGCCAGGAAAGTATCAAACAGGAACTGCTCTTCCAGCATGGGACTCTCTTCTCGCCGTGAAACGAGAGACTTGATCCCACGCAGCTGGGCCAACTCGACCCCCAGACGGGCATTCTCTTCACGAAGCAGAATATTTTCCTTCTGGGCGCCGTACAAAAGAGCATACTGTTTTACCCCACCCGTGACACCGTCCACCACAAAGTGCACCGTGGATGCGATTGGAGTAAAAAGCAGAAGGCTCAAGGAGCGAAGCAACAAGCGCCCTTCAGTATTTCGGACTTGCACGGAGAGAAGCAGGAGATTGGCAAAAAGCAGAAAAGCTAATGAAAAAAACGGCTTTCGTTGCAGCAGGGCGATCATTGCATACTGATTCTTTTAAGTAGTGGGAGATCCTCCAACATTTTTCCTGTTCCCAGGACTGCCGAGGAAAGAGGATCTTCGGCCAGAAAAATGGGAAGCCCCGTCTCGTTCTTCATTCTTACATCCAGGTTCTTGAGAAGGGCTCCGCCTCCCGTCACCACGATACCCTTATCCACAATATCAGCGGAAAGTTCAGGGGGTGTTTTTTCCAAGGCCACCCGAACGGCATTCACAATGATGTCCATGGTGTCCGATAAGGCCTCGCGCACTTCTTCATCTGTGATGGTAATCGTCTTGGGAATGCCTTCGATCAGGTCGCGCCCCTTGATCTCCATGGTCAGCTTTTCATCCAGTGGCGCCGCTGAGCCGATTTTGATTTTCACCTCCTCAGCCGTGCGTTCCCCGATCAACAAATTGTGTTTTCTCTTGATGTACTGGATGATGGACTCATCCATCTCATTGCCCGCTACCCGGACTGAGCGACTGTATACGGGACCCGACAAACTGATCACAGCGATATCCGTTGTTCCCCCTCCGATGTCCACGATCAGGTTTCCACCCGGCTCCGTTATGGGAAGTCCAGCACCGATGGCCGCAGCCATGGCTTCTTCCAGCAGGTAAACCTCGCTGGCCTTGGCTCTGAAAGCCGACTCTCGAACAGCTCTCCTCTCAACCTGGGTGATTTCCGAAGGGATGCAGATGACAATCCTGGGACTCAGTAAATGTTTGCGATTGTGAGCTCTCCTGATGAAGTACTTCAGCATCTCCTCGGTGAGATCGATATCAGCGATCACCCCATCCTTCATGGGCTTGATGGCAACGATATTGCCCGGTGTTCGACCGAGCATTTCCTTGGCTTCACGCCCAATGGCTACAATCTTGTTATTGACCTTATTAATGGCGACGATGGAAGGCTCGTTGACAACGATTCCCTGGCCTCGGGCATAGACGAGGGTATTGGCGGTACCCAGATCAATGGCAAGATCCTCTGAGAAATAACTGAAGATTGAGCGCAGGTTCAACATGTCGGTTTTTCAGTATGGCACAGCATTATTACAGCAGGTTTTCTGGACAACCCTAGGGCAATTCACTCGGCCAAACCGCTACAATTCATGAAGTGGCTGTTGGCCCTCTTCCCCGCCGGTTCCCTGAAAGTTCGGACCTTATTATGCTCTGTCCTTCGGTCGCGAGCAAGAATAAATCTCCAAACCTGTTGGGCTGAAATAAGTTAAAGCGTTTTTTTGCTTCCTCCCCCGCTCATTCACCCCAACAAAAATGCCTGGTGTTTATCCTGAGCTTCGAGTCCGGATTATGCATAAACCAGGCTCGATGAATTGTATACCTCCGACCCAACCCCACTAGTGATCACAGTCACAAGAAATGGGGCCTGGGAATCCTCAGGATCCACTCCGGCTGGAGGGCCCAAGACTTGTGTTATACTGACTGTTTCTCAACACAGGAAAATACCGATGCTCGACGTATTTCGACGAAGAAAAGGCGGCTTGAAGTGGGTTCTATGGCTCGTGATCGTTGTTCTGGGTGCGGGTATGCTCCTGTTCTTTGTTCAGACTCCAGGCGGGATGGGGGTAGGTTTAATCAACCAGAATGTGGCTATCGTGGCTGGCAACTCGATTACCATGAACCAGTATCGGAGACTTTACAACCAAATCTACGAGGGCTACCGACAGATGTACCCGTTGGATCAAGGGGGTGCTGAGATTCTAAAGCTGTTGGGCATTGCGGACCAGGCACTGGATCGGTTGGTGGACGAATACGCGATCGCCTATGAAGCTCAGAGCATGGGGATTGAAGCGACCCGTGAGGAACTTGCCGAATACATCACCACCCTTCCCTCCTTTCAAGAAGACGGTCGCTTCATCGGAACAGAACGCTACATGCAGATCCTCCTGGCCAACAATCTTCCAGCATCGGAATTCGAAGACGGACTGAGGCGAGAAATCGTTCAGACCAAGTTGCTGAGAGTGGTCACGGACGGGATCCAGGCTACACCGGACGAGGTGCGACAAGAGTTTCTGGACCGCAATCAGGGAGTCAAGATTCGCTATGTTGCCATGGACCCGAAGGAGCTAGCTCCGGAAACAGTCAACCAGGAGGATCTGAAAACCTATTTCGCGCAACAGAAGGAAAACTACCGAACTCCTGAACAGCGAAAGGTGAAGTACATCATTTTCGCCCTCAAGCCTGAGGAGGTGGAACTGACCGAAGAGCAGATTCAAGAGCGCATGACCGCCTTCCCTGAAAAGCAGGAGGTTCGTGCCAGTCATATCCTCCTGACCCTGGATGACGAAAATGCCCAGCAGAAAGGGGAAGAACTCCTGGAGCAGCTCCGAGCCGGTGCGGATTTTGCCGAATTGGCGAAAGAACACACCCAGGATGAAGACTCAACAGCCAGTGGGGGAGATGTCGGCTTCTTTGGACGCGGGGCCATGGTTCCTGAATTTGAGGCTGCAGCCTTTTCAATGGAGCCCGGCGAACTGAGTGATCTGGTGGAAACCCAATACGGTTTTCACATCATCAAAGTCACGGACGTGCGCAGAGTGGATTCTCGCGGTTTGGCTGAAGCCGAGCTGAGGCAGGAAGAAAGTGTGATTTTGGCTCGTAGTCTGGCTGAGAAGGTCGCCCACGAGGCCCGAGACAGTGCCGGTTTGGAGACCTCCGCTGAGCGATACAGCCTGGAGATCCAGGAAACTCCATTTTTCATCCTGGGAGATGTGATACCTGATTTGGGTGTTCGCAATGATTTCAATCAACAAGTTTTCGCGCTGAGTCCCGGGGAGGCGACGGCAGCCTATGACCGGGGCGGGACCTACCTGGTGGCCCAGCTCCTGGAGGTCCAGGAGGCTGAGCTCTCCGAGTTTGAGGCCGTTCAGGATCAGGTCAGTAACGACTTCAAGGCGAGCCGTGGGGAGGAGGCCGCGCGGGAAAGGGCCTTTGCCTTCACCCAGGCCCTCGAGGAAGAGCCTGACTTCGAGACAGTGGCTGGCAGGGAAAATCTGAACATTACGACGACCGACTTTTTCAGGAGAAATACGGCGGTGGATGACGAACTGGGGTCAGCAGCAGAAATCCTCAACCGAGCTTTCCGTATGAAGGAAAACGAGACTAGCCCGGCGCTCTCTGTTTCCGGTAAGTATGTTGTTTTTCAAGTGACGGAAAAAAGTGAAGTCGATGAAGAACAATTTGAGAGGGAAAAAGACGGGCTTACCCTGCAGATGACCGATGACAAACGGGCCCGGTTCTTTGGGTCCTGGGTGCAAAACGTGGTGGCAAGGCTCTACGAGGAAAACGAGATCGAAGTTAACCGCCTGCTCGTTGACTCCTTCGCTGGTTGATGATTCAATTTCTCGGTGTAGCGTCCCTACCCTCGATCCCCCCCAAAAAATAGCTAAAAATCGATCCCTTCTTTGAATGGTTTTGCCGTTTAGTCGGAGAATCGCCCCGCCACAGAACCCAGCTCCACGACTGGGGACGGATCTCTCTGTCATATGAATCAGGTGTCTGACGCGACTAATAGCGTAAAAGGGTGAAATGACAAGACTCGTAATGAAACGAACCATCGCTGGAGATGAAAAGAAGCGGGCCCAAGAGGAGAGAGGCGTTGCGCTGCTGACCACGGTGGTCTGCTCAGCACTTTTCATGCTGTTGGGCCTTTCACTGACATTCTCCAGTCTGACCGAATTCAAGATGAGCACCGAACACGCCGCCCGCGAACAGGCCCTGCTCATTGCCGATGCGGGTTTTAACCTGACCCAGGGGATCTTACGGGGAAATGATCTGAGCGATCTTCTCTCGACTGTCACTCAGGTGAACCACTATCTGAACTTTCCGGTTCCAACGGAGAGAACGGCGCTGGAGTACTTCGATCGGAATCCCCTGTCTCCGGTTGAGGCCATTCAGATCGATTTTGCCAATCCACCGACTCCCATCGGGACTAGAGCGGTCAAGGGTCTGTTGACCCCTCCCCAGGGAATCCCCATTGGTACGGGACGTTACCTCGCCAGACTTTCGGACAATGACGATGGTGACGGAGACTGGTTTTCAGATGCTGATAGCGTCGTCATTCTCAGAGTGATGGGAGTTCATCGCGCATCCGCCGCTGAGGGGAGCGTCTACGGGACGACCACTCAAAACGCCATCGCCATCATTGAGACTACCCTGAGACGGGATACGACTTTCAATTTCGAAGGCGGGTTTACGGTGTATGGGCCCGACCTGGACGTCACCTATAATGGTAATACTTTCGATCTCGACGGCCGCCCCCATGACCTGAACGGAACTCTGATAGCTGGCACCCCCCAGCCTGGATTGACTGTGCTCAACAATAATCCGGGTATGGTTGATGCAGCATTCACCGCAAACTCGGCATTCTCCGCTCTTGCCGGTATGCAATACGACAATATCGTGGGTGAACCCGGCGATTTCGGTGACCAGCCATCCATCATGGACAAGACGGATGATATCCGCACCGGTTCTGACCCGGATGCAGCCAATATCTTCGATCCCAACTGGCTCATGAGTTTCGTCAATCGCCTCTCCTCCATCGCCCACAACAACCTTCCTGGGGGAACCTATGGCAGTGTGACATGGGGCACTCCAAACCGTCCTGAAATCACCTTTATTGATGGCAATGCGATACTGGAAGAAAACGGCACCGGTGCAGGACTGCTCGTGGTGAATGGCACTCTAAACTACAATGGGGCCTTCACCTTCGCAGGCATGGTTTTCATTCTAGGGGGAGAGTTCACGATGAGTGGAGCCAATAAGACAATCATTGGCGGAACCTTTACCGCCAATGTCATAGACAATGGAGACGGAACTTACAGCTATGGCGTCCCTAGAATTAACTTCAACGGGAACAGTAATTTCCTTTATAGCCCCCAGGGCATTGCTCTGGCTTATGGTCTTCTTCCCATGAAGGTGCTGAACTGGCGCGAAACCACTCGTGAACTTGAGCCGTACTGATCCACTCAAGCAATTAAGCCCCCTCCGGACTAGCGAATCTGTATCACTGATTGTAAAATAGAGGCAGTGGGGCTGTAGCTCAGTTGGAAGAGTACCTGAATGGCATTCAGGGGGTCAGGGGTTCGAGTCCCCTCAGCTCCACCAATTATTTCAATGGTTTACAGGGAAATCCTCTAAAACTACTCGCTGTTTTTCCAGAATAGGGTCCATATAGGGTCCACAAAACACGCGGTAGGGGACTTCTGTTCGACCTCGCAGCCCCACATTTGCCTGTGGTTCGCTTTACACGATTGTATAAGATAGCTGACAAACAAAGTAATAGGAGGACCACGGTGATTCTTACGAAACGCTTCCTCGATGCAGTTGAGTATGCCTTTTACCTTCATGCGGGACAAAAGAGAAAGGGTACCAAAATCCCTTACATTTCCCACCTAATGGGTGTTTCTTCCCTTGTGCTTGAGCATGGAGGCACCGAGGATGAAGCCATAGCTGCACTCCTCCACGATGCTGTAGAAGATCAGGGCGGGAAAGACACCTGGAAAGCGATTAGCGCCCTTTTTGGTTCTAAGGTAGCTACCATTGTTAAAGGATGCACAGATTCCACCATTACTCCAAAGCCTGAATGGAAGCCTCGTAAAAAGAAGTACATAAAGCACCTGCGCCAAACCAAAAACGAATCCATAAGATTGGTGTCTGCGGCTGACAAACTGCACAATGCACGAGCGATCCTTGCGGATTACCGGCAACTCAAGGAGAAACTATGGAAGCGGTTCAATGTGGGGAAGGATGACCAACTATGGTACTACGGGGAATTGGTGAGAGTTTTCAAAGCAAAAGGGCCTCGTGCTTTGGCGGTAGAACTGCACGCCACGGTATCAGAGTTAGAGAATCTCACTTGACACCGTCATTCCACGAACCCTGTAATTCTCCTTTGGTTTTCTTCTTCGTGTTCCAAAGAGCGAGTTACCACTTTCATAGCTTCCACAAAGTCAAAGTAATGAATTGCACGTCTGTTGGAAAGAGCGATTCGGGCTGCCTCATTCACCAACTCCCTTATTTCCGCTATTGTATACAGCTCGGTTCCTTCAGCAAGGAATAACCAATCGATTGGCTCCTGTGGCCTGCCATCCATATATTGCTTGATTAGTTCTAGACGAGCCTCTAAGTCAGGCGGTCCCACAAAGACCTGTTTGTCCATTCTTCCTGGCCTTCGAACGGCTTGGTCAATGTTGCTAACCAAGTTGGTGGCACCAATTACAAGAACCTTATCTTTCCAACATTCGTTGACCTGGACCAAAAACTCACCAACTTCTGACCGCATATGCGGACCGATCGACTCGTCTGCTCTGCTGGGCACGATTGCATCTAGTTCATCGAAGAAGAGAAGGGTCGGAGCACTCTCTCTTGCAGAGTCGAATAACTCTTTGATTTTCTTTTGAGTTCCATGAATATAAATATCTGCGAGATCTGACGGTTTCACCTCAATGAAATTGAAATCAAGCTGCTCTGAGAGCTTTCTTGCAATAAAAGTTTTGCCGCAACCAGGTGGACCATAGAAAAGTATGCCATTCGGAAGATCTACCTTGAAGGATTCATAAAGCTCTGGCTCTTCAAAAGGAAGTATCACGTCACGTTCTAGAATGGCTTTAACATGGCGCATCCCTGCCACACCTTCCCAGGCACAGCGCAGTTTTACAGATTTGCTGCCTTTTATTTTGTGGACGGGATCTGACAGGTCCAATGCAGCTTTCAAACGCCCCTTCATCGCCAAGGCAGCTACATTCCTGGGATTTAAGTCACACTCAAGGCAGGTCCAGGCAAGAGCTTCTGGCAACCTTCCCCATTCGAGCAACAAATCTATCCGGTAAAGCCACCCCAAACGCCTTTCTTCTGCTATGGAAGGGTCATTCTTTCGGAACAAGGGTAAGTCCTCGATCACACTGTCCAACATCCGTAGAGCCCTGTACCGTTTCCCCGTGACGATGTAACGTGTGACTTTTTCCATCCAGGGCCGTGAAAAAGGTTTGTGCTTCCAATCTGTTGTCATGTTAGCCTCTCGGCCGCAAACGCATCCGGCCACCCACCATGCTCTTCGATGACCTCGTCGATTTCCTTCATGATACGGATTGTCTCGTTCAGGGCGACGACGATCCTCTGGTAGTGGTCGATGTCCTCCTGGGTTAGAACACGACCTGGACGAGGGTTCTTGCCACCCTTGGCCTGGCGGTCTTTGAGCCATTTCTCGCACACCTGGTAGCCGCCGAAAAGGGAGCTCCACACTTCCGCCGGTACTCCCCGAAAGCCGCGGGTCTTTGCCTTGTCAAGCCAGACGGTTTCGTCTGAGTAGGAGACTTTCTCGACTTGGAACTCCGCTCATATTAATAGATGCGAGAAAAGGCCGCAAGATAGCTCACGATGACATTCGTCTGCATGGTTCCCTCCGACTGGACATCGAGGAAGCAGGAATCCCGTCGATGTCGTTTTCGCTTGGGTGACGGTCCTGACGGAGAGTAGCTGATAGCCCGTCAGGGCATTGCGGTAGGGACGATCGTGGATACAGGCTTCGAAAACATCCATGATGCCCAGGACCTTTGCCTCCTCGCGAATCTCTGTTCCCGCCAAACCCAGAGGAAACCCGCTTCCATTCTCTCGTTCGTAGATTTGTCCCACAATTTGGGCCATCCAATCAAAGGGTGGCTTCAAGTGCCCCAAGATCTTGGCTCCGTAAACAGGCCGCTGTCGAACTTCCGAACTCACTTCCCCCGTTTTATGGAGCAGTCGCTCGGGGAGCCACGCCACCCCGATCTCGTGTAACAGCCCAGCAAGCCCTACCCTGACCTGATGCTCCAGATTGTAGTTCAAGGTCTGTGCGAGGCGTATCGACAAAACGGCCACATTTACGGAGTGAGTACTCACCGAGAATTCCTGCACTCTATCGGTGGCTAACATCAGAAGAGCTGAACTGTCCACGATGGAATCGACCATGGACCTGGCCAGCTGCTCCCCCCGTCTTACATTAAGGTTCTTCTCTTCTTGAATCCGGTTGATCGAGTCCAGAACATAGCTGGTCGCGGTCTTGTATAAGTTGAGCATCTCGGCGGCAACTTCCGCCTGA
>Ga0066376_10001831_pt1 | contig 20241 bp, 19 predicted proteins | sample Knorr_S15_td_Bot_FD_77009 | JGI IMG/M metagenome (GOLD analysis project Ga0066376, IMG submission 77009) | Marine microbial communities from Southern Atlantic Ocean transect - Knorr_S15_td_Bottom_ad_5009_LV_A | ecosystem: Environmental > Aquatic > Marine > Oceanic | place: Southern Atlantic...
GGCGGGGCCTGACCCCTTTTCAACCAGCACTCGTTGCAACTCGAAGAAGGGGTCAGGCCCCGCCTGTGAAACGCGACAGGTGGAGCAAACCCCGTTGTGGGTCCGCCGCAGGCGGATCAGACCTCAGGGTCCGAGTTCTTCAACGGGCTGCAGGCGGGCTAGGCGCTGGCTCGCATGCCGTCGTCGCCGGATTGCTCGCCCAACAGCCGAGTCACCAGCGACTCGACCTGGGACACCAGACGCTCCTGAGTGTCCAACAAGCCCGAAACCGACTCGGCATGAGCCGACTCGTTGGCTTCGATCCGTTGAGTCAATTCGTCGAGCTTCGCCAACAGGGCGTCCCGGTCACCACCCACAGGCCGTGACCCGGCACCGCCTCCGTAAATCGTCTCCAACGCCGCCTCAACCACCGTCGCCGCCGCCCGACGAGACGCCTCGTCACGCCCGGCCACCAATGCCATGTCTCGCTCGAGACGATCCAGTAGCTCTGATAACGACAACTCCTCGGAGTCCGAAACCGCCACGGCCGGTTCGCCGACCGCTCGCCATGTGAACGCGAACGGACCGACCACGATCGTGTCGCCGTCAGATAACGCCACCGTGTCGCATGGCTCACCGTTGACCAGCAACAGAGGATCGGCCGCAATCGCCTCGATCCACGCCTTGCCTCCGTCCACGTGAACCTGGCTGTGCACCGCAGGCATGCCCGCACCACCCAGCCGCAGGTCGCACTCGGGAGCCGAACCCAGCACCAACCGACCCGCTACCGTCGGCCGGAACGGTTGAACCGTCCGACCTCGCTGGATCTCCAAGCCGCTGAGAATTGTTCCGTCGGTCTGAGTCTGGTTCTTCATCAGCACACTGGTTCCCAACTGCCCGGGCCATGGGACGGATTTTCAACTGCAGAACTGCAGAACTGCAGAACTGCAAAACAGGAAACAGCACGGCCCACTGCACACCACCTACTTGCAAGACCGCCCTACCTCTTGATTCGTCAACCTCGGGCCCATCACATGAACCGATCACCTCGCCCGGACTCCTCACGTGCCCCGCTCGAGAATCTGGGCAATCCTGGTAGTGTGTGCCGGTTCCTGGTGCCGACAACCTGCCGGATTGGCTCGCTTTCACCAACCCGAGGCAACTCGCTAGACTGCGACCTGCTGCGAGTTTCCGACCCCGCTCTCTTTCGGGCTCCCGATGGTCGACACGCTTCCCGAGACGAGCGACGTCGTGGTGGTCGGTGGGGGCGTGGCGGGTCTGAGTACCGCGATGCAGCTGGCCTCACGCGGTGCCTCGGTCACTCTGCTCGAGCGAGAACGGCTGGGAAACGGCTCGACCGGCCGTGCCGCCGGGCTGCTCGGACAACTCCGAGGCACCCCCGCAGCCACCAGGATGCTGATGGACGGGGTCGAGATCGTCGCCGACCTGGAAGAGCGGGCCGGTGTCGAGATCTTCGTGCAGACCGGTTCGTTGCGAGTGGCCGAGACCGACGAGCGGGCCGGTGAGATTCGTGACCTGGTCAAGATGGGACGTTCTATCGGGTTTGACATCGACCACCTGCCGATCGACGAAGTGGCCCCCCTGTTGCCCTACATGCGGACCGACGACCTTCTCGACGCCTGCTACTGTCCCAGCGACGGGCACCTGCAACCGGCCGAACTGGTTGCCGCCTACCTGCAGGTCGGCCGCGAACGGGGCGTCGTCTACACAACGGGCTGCCCGGTTCGCGGTCTCGAGTTCTCCGGCGACCGTGTCTCGGGAGTCGTCACCGACGAGGGCACGATTTCCACCGGCGTGGTGATCAATGCCGCGGGGCCCTGGTCGTACCTGGTCGCCGGCCTCGCCGATTCCACTCTGCAAACCTCAGCACTGGGCCACGTCTACCTGACCACCCGCCCCGACGCCAACCACCCCGTCGATCGACTCAGCCCGGCCATCCGCAATCGCCACCTGCGGATCTACTCGAGACCCGAATCCGGCGGCCTGATCGTGGGCATGTACGGAGCCGAGACACCCCAGCACGACATGCAGTCTCTGCCCGACGACTTCGACATGTCCGCGCTCACCGTACGATCCGACGACCTCCACGTGGCCCTGCTGATCGATGCCACCAAGCGGCGGTTCCCCTGGATCGACGAACGCACCCCGATGACCATCACCCGCGGCATCATGACGTTCACTCCCGACGGCAAACCGCTCTGCGGCAAACGACCGGACTTCGAAGGTCTGTTCCACTGCTCGGGGTTCTGCGGCCACGGGATCGTCCAGAGCCCGGTGATCGGAGTGATCATGGCCGACCTCGTCCTCGACGGGCACACCGACTACGACATCCAGGCGATCCACGCCGACCGGTTCTTCGAACACCCGCAACTGCAGGAGCGTCCCGAAATCGAAACGGCCTGCTACCAGATGCACGCGGGGTACTACGGGCAGATCGAGGACGGATCGACGGCATGAGCTTCCTGGTGCTGGTTCCGACCAAGCGAGTCCCCGATACCGACGGGGTGATTCGAGTCGCCCCCGATGGACTCGAAGTCGATACCTCGCACCTCTCGTTCGTGATCAACCCCTTCGACGCGATCGCCGTCGAGGAGGCACTGCGGCTGCAGGAACGACGCGACGATGTCGAAGTCGTGGTGGTGGGGATCGGAGGCGAGGCGTACGAGGACGAACTGCGGACGGCCCTGGCCATGGGAGCCGACCGGGCGATCCGCGTCGACGCCCCCGAACCGCTGGACCCCTGGAACGTCTCGAGTGTCCTCGCCGAACTGGCTCGACGACTCGAACCGCAACTGGTCCTGATGGGCAAGCAGGCCGTCGACGACGACTCGGCCCAGGCCGGCCAGTTCCTGGCCGCCCGACTCGGCTGGCCCCAGGCCACCTTCGCATCCCGAATCGAGGACAGCCAACACGGTGCCCGGGTCGCTCGAGAAACCGACCACGGAATCGAAACCGTCTCGATCACATTCCCCGCCGTCATCACCACCGACCTCAGGCTCAACGAACCCCGCTACGCCTCGCTGCCAGGTATCCTCGCCGCACGGAAGAAACCGATCGAAGAGATGACGCTCGAGGAACTGGAGATCGAGATCGAGCCGCGAGTCGAACTGGTCGGACTCGAACAGGTCTCCTCGCGTCGAGCCGGACAGCGACTCGAAAACGTCTCGCAGCTCCTGGAATGCCTCAGGGAAAACACCGACCTGTTCTAGCAACCGCTTCTCTCACTCTGGCTCGTACCACCCAACGAGAACTCCGCGATGCATGTGCTGGTATTGGCCGAGCACGACGGAACACGGTTGCGGGCCGGGACGGCCGCGGCGCTGGGGTTCGCTCGAGACCTGGTCGAAGACGACGGCGGCACGGTCACCTGCCTGGTGCTCGGTGAGCATGTCGACGACGTCGCCAACGATGCCGCCAGCTACGGCGAGGTGCTGCTGGGTGCTCACGCCGCCCTGGCCGAACCGCTGGCGGAACGGTGGGCGAAAGTGACGGCCGGGGTCGTCAGATCCACATCGGCCGACATCCTGCTGGGTGCCTCCTCGACATTCTCCCGAGACATCCTCGGGCGGGCGGGCGGACTGCTCGGAGGCGCCATGGCCAGCGACGTGACGGGGTTTCGGCGAGACGGGGGCCGATTGGTCTGGCAGCGGCCGATGTACGCCGGAGCAGTCAATGCCAGCGTCGTGCTCTGCGGCAGCCCGCTCGTCGTCACCGTTCGACCCACCGCTGCCGAAGCGCCCCCACCCCGCCCCCAGCCCGGCTCGATCACGCCCGTTGAAATCGACGCCGAGAGCCTGCCCGATTCGACCGGCTACCTGGGACTCGACAGCCGACCGAGCCACCGACCCGATGTCACCGAAGCACGGGTGGTCGTCTCCGGAGGACGAGGTCTCAAGACAACCGACGACTTCGAACGGCTGGTGGGAGGACTCGCCGACGTGTTCGAAGGAGCCACCGGAAGCTCACGAGCCCTGGTCGATGCCGGCCTGACTCCCAACGACCTGCAGGTCGGACAGACCGGCAAGGTCGTCGCCCCGGAACTCTACATCGCCGTGGGGATCTCCGGAGCCGTCCAGCACCTCGCCGGAATGAAGAACTCCCGCACCATCGTCGCAATCAACTCCGACCCCCACGCCCCCATCTTCGAAGTCGCCGACTACGGAATCGTCGGCGACCTGTATGACATCGTGCCCGAGATGATCGAGCAACTCGATGCCGATTGAGACACTCACACGTGAAATCTTCGGCAACATCGGCCCGGTGCCGAAAGCCCTCTTCTATGCCACCGCCACCGTCGCCGGGCTGATCGGCGTCGCCACCGCCTGGAAACGGATCCGACGCTGGAGACTGGGTCACCCCGACGATTCGCGGAACTCGCTCGGCCAGGTCCTGCGGGCCGTCGCCGTCGGGGTGCTCGGACAGTCCACCCTGGGCAAAACCCGTCCGGCCGCATCCGCCGCACACCGCTGCCTCTTCGTCGGTTTCGCCGTGCTGACATTGGGCACCATCCTGATCGCCGTCGAACACGTCGCAGCGCTGGTCGCCGGAAAAGCGGCCGACGACCCGGTGTTTCACAAGGGACTCTACTACGCGATCTACGAGCCGGTGATGGAGCTGGCCGGACTCGCCGTGCTGCTGGGGGCCGGCTGGTTCCTGCTCAGGCGACGACGGGCCGACTCGTCGATCGAACATCGGACCTCCGACTGGTTCGTGCTTTGTGCCCTGCTGTTCCTGGCCGCCAGCGGGTTCCTGGTCGAAGGACTGAGAATCATCGAGGCCGACAGCCCGGGACGCTGGGTCTCGTTTGTCGGAGCCACGGTGGCCGGATTGCTGGAAGCGGTCGGAGTCACCCGCACCTGGGCCGTCCTGCTGCACCAGGTCAACTGGTGGCTGCACGCGGTCGTCGCACTGGGACTGCTCGCCGCGGTGCCCTCGACAAGGCTCTGGCACGCCGTCGCCGGTGGACTGCTCCTGAGCAGCTACCCGCAACGGACGCTCGGCACGCTCAGCAGCGTGACGATCGAGGAGGTCGAGGCGAGAGGGGTCTACGGAACCGGACAACTCACGCACCTGGCCATCCGACAACTCGTCTCCCTCGAGGCATGCGTTTCCTGCGGACGCTGCGAGGACGAATGCCCCGCCCACGCCGCCGGCAAACCCCTCTCGCCACGCAACGTCGTCCAGGACCTGGCCGCACAATTGCCCGAGATCTTCTCGGACAACGCCCCGGTTCTTGCCGGTGAGGTGATTTCCGAAGAGACACTCTGGTCCTGCACCGCCTGCTCGGCCTGCGTCGAGGTCTGTCCCCTCGGTGTCGATCCGCTCGAGCTGATCGTCGGCATGCGCCGGCACCTGGTCGGAACCGCAGCGGTCCGAGGATCCGCGGCCAGCACGCTCGGAAAGCTCGGTCGCTCGGGCAACCCCTGGGGACTGCCCGCGGATCAGAGGATGGACTGGGCCGAGGGCCTGGAGGTGCCGACGGTCGATGAGCAGCCGGACTTCGACGTGCTCTACTGGGTCGGATGTGCCGCCGCCTACGATCCCAACTCACGCCGCACCGCGCGGGCCATGGTCCGACTGCTGCACGCCGCGAACGTGCGGTTCGCGGTGCTGGGCGAACGAGAACGCTGCACCGGAGAATCGGCTCGGCGGATGGGCGAGGAATTCGTGTTCGCGGAACTGGCAGCCGCCAACGTCGCAGAACTCAGCCGACACCAGGTCACCCGCATCGTCACCCACTGCCCCCATTGCCTCAACAGCCTCAGACACGACTACCCCGACGTCGGCGGGCACTACGAAGTCGTGCACCACAGCGAGTTCCTCGCCGAACTGGTCGACCAGGGACGGCTCGTGGTCGATCAGCCCAACGACCAGGCCGTCACCTTCCACGATCCCTGCTACCTGGCCCGGGTCAACGGCATCGTCGATGCACCTCGCGAAGTACTCAGAGCGTCCGGGGCGACAATCGACGAACTCCCACGCAACGGCTGCCGGACCGCCTGCTGTGGAGGCGGCGGAGGACGGATGTGGCTCGACGACGGGCCCGATCAACGAGTGGGGCGTGATCGGATCGATGAGATCACCGAGGCGGGAGCCGAGACCGTGGTTGTGTCGTGCCCGTTCTGCCGGACAATGATCGGCGATGGTTTGGCGGAACAGGCGGCCTCGGTCAAAGTCGTCGACCTCGCCGAAGTGCTGGTCGAATCGCTCGAGGAGTCCGGCTGAATGGACAGCCCGGAGTCAATCACGCCCCGCTCGCAACACCGCGGCCGGCTGAGGGGCTGGCTCGAGCGCGCGCCCGGCCCGCTGTTCACGCTGTTCGTGATCTTCGCGTCGTTCTCGACCTACTTCTGCATGTACGCCTTCCGCAAGCCGTTCTCGGCGGCCGGCTATGAAGGACTCAGCTTCCTGGGCACCACCGTCGATCTCAAGACCGCACTGGTCATCAGCCAGATCGTCGGCTACGCACTCTCGAAAGTGATCGGGATCAAGGTCTGCCCCGAGGCGTCTCGAGCACACCGCGCGGTGGGACTGGTGGCACTGATCGGAATCGCCCAGTTGTCACTGCTGCTGTTCGCCGTGCTGCCGGGCAATTGGAAGGTGCTGGCGATCTTCTGCAACGGGCTGCCGCTGGGGATGGTCTGGGGACTGGTCGTCTGGTACCTCGAAGGACGACGCACCTCCGAAATGCTGCTGGCCGGGCTGAGCTGCTCATTCATCATCGCCAGCGGAGTCGTCAAGGACATCGGACGCTGGTTCATGACCTCGGTCGACGTCGACCAGTTCTGGATGCCGTTCGTCACAGGACTCTGCTTCCTGCCCCCCTTCCTGTTGGCCGTCTGGCTGCTCAACCAATTGCCCGAACCCTCGGCCGAAGACATCGCGGCCCGGGTGAAAAGAACCACGATGGACCGGCGGCAGAGGTGGCAGTTCATCCGCCAGTTCCTGCCCGCGATGCTGCTGTTGGTCATCAACTACTTCTTCCTGACCGCCTACCGCGACTACCGCGACAACTTCGGAGTCGAGATCTTCGATGCGCTGGGCTACGGCGAGGACCAGTCGCTGATCTTCACCCGAAGCGAGATCTGGGTCGCCGTCGGTGTGCTCGGCACCCTCGCAGCACTCAACCTGGTCAAGGACAACCGCCGCGGACTGATCGGTGCGTTCGTGATCATGGTCACCGGCGTCCTGCTGCTGGGCGGATCCACGCTGATGCACGACGCCGGACGGATCGACGGCATGACCTGGATGATCCTCGCCGGACTCGGCTCCTACCTCGCCTACGTCCCCTACGGCTCGGTGCTCTTCGATCGACTGATCGCCTCGACCCGAGCCACCGGCACCGCCGTCTTCGCCATCTACGTCGCCGATGCGATCGGCTACGCCGGAGCCATCACCGTGCTGCTGACCAAGGACCTCATCGCCACCGACATCTCGAGACTCGACTTCTTCCGAGGCCTGACCTACTTCATGTCCATCCTGGGCATTCTGCTGCTGGTCGGTGCCTGTGCGACACTGTTGACCAGGCACCAGCATCACCGCCCCCAGCAGATCACCCCCCAACCACCCGACCCCAAGTGACCCAACCCGAAACAGCCGGCATCGTAATCGTCGGCGGCGGAGCCGTCGGCTGCGGAGTCGCTCACAGCCTGGCAGCCGCCGGCTACGACGACATCCTGCTGATCGAACAGCAACCCACACTCGCCGCGGTCACCACCTCGCAGGCCGCCGGACTCGTCGGTCAGGTCCGCAATTCGCTCGACCGGACCCGGCTGGCCATGTGGTCGGTCGAGACCTTTTCGGAACTCGAAGAGGCAGACACGGCCCGACCCGGCTGGCGGCAGGTCGGGTCGCTGAGACTGGCTCTGTGCCAGGAGCGGGTCGAGGAGTTCCAGAGGATGCAGGCCGTCGCCAACGAGGCGGGTCTCGAGACGCGGTTCCTCGACAACCACCAGGCCCACTCGCTCTGGCCGGCGATGCAGTTCGAGAGGGTCATGAGCGTGCTGTGGTGCCCCAGCGACGGATACCTGCAACCCAGCGACCTGGCCATGGCCTACGTCGCCCGGGCTCGAGCCGCCGGGGTCCGGTTCCTGACCGGGACCACCGTCGAGAAGGTCCTGGTTGAAAACGATCGGGTGCTCGGAGTCGAAACGTCAAAGGGCCGCATCACGGCCCCCATGGTCATCAATGCCGCCGGTGCCCACGCCTGGCACCTGGCCCACTCGGTCGGACTCGAACTGCCGATCGTCCCGGTGCGACACGAGTTCTTCGTGACGGTCGCCGCCTTGGGACTGAAACCCGACCTGCCGGTGATCCGCATCCCCGACGCCACGCTCTACCTGCGTGCCGAAACCGATGCACTGCTGTGCGGGGGCTGGGAACCCAACAGCCTCTCGCTGGATCCCCGCGACTACCCGCTCGAGGAACCCGCACCGCCGATCCGCGAAGACTACGACGTGCTGGCTGCCTTCGCCCAACAGCTGGCTCCACAGTTCCCCCAGGTCTCGCAGCTGGGCATCCGCAGCGTCTTTCGCGGCTGGCCCACCTTCACACCCGACGGCCGATTCATCATCGGCGAAAGCAGCCGGGTGAACGGCTTCGTGATGGCCGGCGGCTGCAACGCCCACGGCGTATCCGGATCGGCCGGAATCGGACAACACGTAGTCGAATCACTCGGAAACGAACCGTCAGAATACGTAAAGAGCCTCAGCCCCGACCGCTTCACCGAAACCGAATGGGACTGGACCAAGGCGACCGCACAGGCCCGCCACGTCTACGAACACTACTACGCGATCGACCACTGAATTGAGGTCAGACGCCGCCCACAACGGGGTTTGCTCCACCTGTCGCGTTTCACAGGCGGGGCCTGACCCCTTCTTCGAGTTGCAACGAGTGCTGGTTGAGAAGGGGTCAGGCCCCGCCTGCGTGCCGTTCTGGGCGGAGCGGGACTTTCTGTGGGCGGCGTCTGACCCCGTCCCACACCCGAACTTGCGTTTCTCAACCCGCCGCAGGCGGGCTAGCGACCGACAGCCAGCATCCGCCTGGCGCATTCCTGGTCACGCTCCTTGGCGGCGAGTTCGGCGTCGGAGGTGGGAACCCGTTTCGAGGCTTCCGCGAGCAGGTCCTTTGCGGCCTGGCGATCGATCTCGTCGAGGCGCTGTGCCCGGTCAGTCAGCAGCGTCACCGTCCCCGCCTTGACCTGTACGAAACCGCCCTCGATGAAGAACTTCTCGATTTCGCCATCAGCCGTCGAGACCGTCAGCACGCCGAAGCCGAGCCGACCCACCACCGGAGCACGGCCCGGCAGCACTCCGGCCTGCCCGTCGTACAGCGGAAACTGCAACGACCGCACCGGCGCATCGAGCAGCGTCGTTTCCGGCGTCACCAGGACAATCTGCAATGCGCTGTCTGCCACGATTCCCTAGGCCTCCTCGGCCATCTTCTTCGCCTGCTCGGCGGCTTCTTCGATTCCGCCGACGTACATGAACGCTGATTCGGGCAGGTGATCCCACTTGCCGGAAACCAGCTCCTCGAAACTCTGGATCGTCTCATCCAGCGGAGTGATCTTGCCCGGCTTGCCCAGGAAGACCTCGGCAACCAGGAATGGCTGCGAGAGGAACCGTTCGATCCGGCGCGCACGGTGGACGACCTGCTTGTCGTCCTCCGAGAGTTCATCGACGCCCAGGATCGCAATGATGTCCTGCAACTCGCGGTACCGCTGCAGGATCTGCTGGACCTCGCGGGCCACCGCGTAGTGGCGGTCGCCAACGTACTGCGGGTCGAGCACCCGGCTGGATGAGGCCAGGGGATCGATGGCCGGGTAGATGCCCTTCTCCGAGATGCTCCGTTCGAGATAGATGAAGGCATCCAGGTGAGCAAACGCGGTCGCGGGGGCGGGGTCGGTCGGATCGTCGGCGGGCACGTAGACGGCCTGCACACTGGTGATCGCGCCGCGCTTGGTCGAGGTGATCCGTTCCTGCAGTTCGCCCAGCTCGGTTGCCAGTGTCGGCTGGTACCCCACCGCCGAGGGCATCCGGCCCAGCAAAGCAGACACCTCGCTTCCCGCCTGAGAGAAACGGAAGATGTTGTCGATGAACAACAGCGTGTCGGTTCCGGTCGTGTCGCGGAACCACTCGGCCATGGTCAACGCCGAGAGCGCGACCCGCAGCCGGGCGCCCGGGGGTTCGTTCATCTGTCCGAAGACCATGCAGGTCTGCTCGATGACCGAGCGATCCGTCTGGCCGATCTTGGTCTCCTGCATCTCGAGCCACAGGTCGTTCCCCTCCCGGGTCCGCTCACCGACCCCCGCGAACACCGAGTAACCACCGTGGGAACTGGCGATTCGCGCGATCAACTCGGTCAGGATCACCGTCTTTCCCAAGCCCGCTCCACCGAAGAGGCCCGCCTTGCCGCCCCGGACAAACGGGGTCAGCAAATCGATCACCTTGATGCCCGTCTCGAAGATCTCGGTCTTCGAACTCAAATCCTCAAGCAGAGGAGCGTGCCGGTGAATCGGCCAGCGCTCCTCGGTCTCGACCGGACCACGTCCGTCGACCGGTTCTCCGAGCAGGTTGAAGACCCGGCCCAGGGTCTCCTTGCCCACCGGCACCGTCAGCGGGCCTCCGGTGTCCCTGACGTCCATCCCGCGGACCATGCCGTCGGTGCTGCCCAGGGCGACGCAGCGGACGCGGCAGCCGCCGAGGTGCTGCTGCACCTCGCCGGTCACCTTCACCGTCAGACCCTTGACCTCCGCATCGATCTGCAACGCGTTGTAGATCGACGGCAGCTTGTCCTCGGGAAACTCGGCGTCGAAAGTCGAACCGATGATCTGTGTCACCTGCCCGACGGTTTGCTCAGTGGCCGTTGCCATCACGGTGTCTCCTGCGTGTGAGTCCACGCCTGGTTGCTGGTGGTCTGTGGGTTGGGTCGTGTTCGTGTCGGGGTTATTCGAGAGCCGCGGCCCCGCCGATGATCTCGCTGAGTTCGGATGTGATCTGTGTCTGGCGGGCCCGGTTGTACTTCATCGAGAGCGTATCGATCATCTCCCCGGCGTTCTCCGTGGCACCCTTCATCGCCACCATCCGGAAGATCTGCTCGCTGACGGCGGCGTCGAGGAAGCACTTGAACAGCCGGGCCTTGAACGACGCCGGGACGATTTCCTCGAGGATCTCGCCGGCCGACGGGAGAAACTCGTAGTCCACCGAACCGCCGCCAGCGGACTGCTGGGGGGTGTCGGAATCGTCGGACCCGTCGCCGGGGCCATCGAGCGACCCGACCGGCAACAGGGTCTCGATGGTCGCCTGTTGACGCGATGAAGATTCGAACCGGGTGTAGGCCACGTCGAGCCGGTCCAGGTCGCCGGCGGTATAGGCCTCGATGTACCTGCCGGCCAATTCGTCGACCTCGTCGAAGGTCGGCTTTTCTTCGAAATGAGTGTACGAGTGGTCAACCGTCTCACCCTTGAACCTCAGGAACGCCAGCCCGCGTTTTCCCGACACTTCCAGCGACACGTCCTGGCCCTCGGCCCGCAACTCCTTGATCCGCGGTACCGCCCGCCGCAGCACGCCGCCGTTGTAGCCTCCGCACAGGCCGCGATTACTGGTCAGAACCAGCACGGCCGACTTCTGCTGAGTCTCGCGTGCCTCGAGCAGCGGGTGGCTGAACGAGAGAGCTGCACCCGAGAGATCCGAGACGATCTCGGCGATCTTTTGAGTGTAGGCAGCCGCCTCGGTCGCGCGATCCATGGCTTTCTTGAATCGCGCCGTCGCAATCAGCTCCATCGTCCGCGTGATCTTGCGGACGTTGCGAACCGCCTTCAGGCGTTTGACAATGACTCGGATGTTGGCCATCGCTGCCGTTTCAACTCTGGGGTGCGGTGACAGAAAAAATTCGCTCGGGCCCAAGTGGCGGCCCGGCGGGTTTCAGGATTCAGAACCTTCCTCGGTCGCAGCAGCCCCTTCAGCCGCGTCGGAATCGTCCGAGGACCCGGCCGAGAGCTGCACCTTGAACTCCTCGAGAGCAGCCTCGAGTTGTGCGACCAACTCGTCGTCCAACTCGGCCTTCTCGATCAACGCGTTGCGGACCTCCGACTTCTGCTCCCGCATGAAGGTCAGCATCTCGACTTCGACACGGGCCACGTCGGCAACCGCGACATCATCAAAATAGCCCTTGGTCCCGGCATAAATGCTGATCACCTGGTCGGCGACATGCAGTGGTGTGTACTGGGGCTGCTTGAGGATTTCGACCATGCGGTACCCGCGATCGAGCTGGGCCTGGGTGGCCTTGTCGAGTTCCGTGCCCAACTGCGCAAACGCCTCGAGTTCACGGAAGGCGGCCAGGTCCAGTCGCAGAGAACCGGCGATCTTCTTCATCGCCTTGTTCTGGGCATTGCCACCCACCCGCGAGACACTGATGCCGACGTTGATCGCCGGGCGGACGCCGGCGAAGAACAGGTCAGGTTCGAGGTAGATCTGGCCGTCGGTGATCGAGATCACGTTGGTCGGGATGTAGGCCGAAACCTCTCCCTCGAGCGTCTCGATGATCGGCAGGGCGGTCATCGAGCCGCCGCCGAGTTCATCGCTGAGCTTGCTGGCTCGTTCGAGCAGCCGGCTGTGGCAATAGAAGATGTCGCCGGGAAACGCCTCGCGACCCGGAGGACGTCTCATCAAGAGCGACAATTGCCTGTAGGCAATGGCCTGCTTCGAGAGATCGTCGTAGACGACCAGGGCGTGCTTGCCCTGGTACATGAAGTACTCGGCCAACGCCGCGCCCGCGTAGGGAGCAATGTATTGCAGCGGAGCCGGATCGGCACTCGAGGAGGCGATCACGCAGGTGTAGTCCATCGCACCGTGCTCTCTCAGCACTTCGATCACGGTGGCCATCGTGCTGGCCCGCTGGCCGCATCCCACGTAGATGCAGATCACGTCTCCGCCCTTCTGGTTGAGGATCGTGTCCAGGGCGATGGCGGTCTTGCCCGTCTTGCGGTCCCCGATGATCAACTCACGCTGGCCACGCCCGATCGGAGTCATCGCATCGACCGGCTTGATGCCCGTCTGCAGCGGTTGGGTCACCGGCTGCCGGGCAGCAATGCCCGGTGCGGGATTCTCCAGCGGGCGGGTCTCGGTTGTGACAATCGGCCCCTTGCCGTCCATCGCGTTGCCCAACGGATCGAACACGCGACCGATCATCTCCTCGCCCACCGGAACACTCAGCAGAGCCCCCGTCGTGCGGACCTCGTCACCCTCGGAGATCGAGAGATACTCGCCGAGGATGATGATTCCCACCGAGTTCTCTTCGAGGTTGAAGACCATGCCCCGGCTGCCGCTGGCGAATTCGACCATCTCACTGGCCATCGCCCCCGAGAGCCCATAGCAGCGGGCGATGCCGTCACCGACCTCGAGCACGCGGCCGGTCTCGGCCGTTTCCATCGTTCCGCGAAAGTCCTCAATCTCCTGCTGGATGACTGAAGCGATCTCGTCGGCCTTGAATTTCATGAAGACTCCTCTCGCGCATCCGGTCCCGCAACTGTCTGATGCGGGTCCGCAGCGAACTGTCGTACACCGTATTGTCCACCTGGATCACCAGTCCGCCGATCAACGAAGAATCGACGCGGGTTTCCAGGATCGGAGTGAATGGGAATGCCGCATCGAGCGTGGCTCGAATCGACTCGAGTGCTTCGGGTTCGAGTGCGTGCGAGGTGGTCACCTGCACGCTCTTGCGACCACCACGCTGGTTCTCGATCAGGCGTGCCTCATCGAGCACCAGCGGCAGCAGTTCGAGCCGTTCGTGGCGGGCCAGGGTGGTCAGGAAACTGACGAGCACCCCCGAACCCACCGGACCCACAACCCGCTCGATAATCGCCACCTTCTGGTCGCGACTGACGGCTATCGAGATCAGGATCGCGTGAAAATCGGGATGGGCTTCGAGAACATCGTCGAGGAAGGAGGCCAGTTCGTCGAGTGTCGTGGCGACGCCGGCCGATTCGGCAGCGTCGACCAGCGCGATGGCATAGACGCGAGCAATCGCCTGCGCCGAGGGATCATCCATCACGCTGCTGACTCGAGTCCTGATTTTCTGGCCGTCGGCCATCTCAACTCTCTCCTCGTCGCGTCCTGTGCCCTGCCCTGTGTCCTGTCTACTGTCTAGCCCGCTCCCGCGCTCACTTCGGCCAACGCCTCGGCGATCAACCGCTGCTGATCAGCCGCATCCAGCGACCTGCCCAGCACGTGCTCGGTGGCGGCGGCGACCTGATTGGAGACCTGGTCGAAGAGATCCTTGAGGGCCTGGTCACGGGCTCGTTCGATGTCGCCCAGCGCGCGATCCCGAGTCGCCTCGGCTTCGCCCTGCGCCACCGCCATGATCTCGTTCTTGGTGTGCTCGGCATCCCGCCGCGCCTCGGCCAGGATCTCCTTGACCTCCTCCTGGACACCCTCCAGCTTCGCCGCGTGGTCGGCCAGCATCTGTTCGGCCTTGACCCGTGCCGCTTCGGCCGCGTCGATGTCACCCCGGATCCGCTGCTCCCGGGCATCCAGTCCCTCGGCCAACGGTTTCCAGGCGAACTTCTTGAGCACAAACATGAAGGTCAGAAACACCACCAGCGACCACAGCGCCAGGTCCGCCTTGGGTTTCATCGGAACCCCGGTGTCATGCGAATCGCCACCCTCGCCATGTGCTTCGGAGCTCGGCGGCGGATCTTCGGCCGCCTCGGCGGCCATCGCCGTTCCGTCGGCCGTTATCCACCACCCCGCGATCGCGACCACGCACAGGCCACATATCAAGGTCTTGTGCATCTTGATGCCCTTACACAGCAAAGCGTCAGCAGCAACAGCCGTCGTTCCCGCGAACCAGCCACCCCTGGTGACCGGCGCGAAGGAAACCAGCAACCGGTGCTAGTCAAACTGACATGATGCAGATGATCAGCGCGAAAAATGCAGCACCTTCGATCAGTGCGGCGGAGATGATCATCGCGGTCTGCACGCTGCCAGCCACCTCGGGTTGCCGAGCCATGCTCTCCACGGCCGACGCCCCGATTTTTCCGATGCCCAGCCCGGCGCCGATAATCACGATCCCGGCTCCGACGCTGGCGAGGTTCAAGCCGCCGAGGCCACCGGTCTGGGCCAACGCCGGCATACCCGTCGTCAGCACGATGGCCATCGCAGTCCCGACAATCTTCATGCTCTGTAACACGTCTCTTTCTCCTTGGTCATGGGCACCCTGGAAACAGCCAATCGCACCGTTTCCAACGGCTCCGAAACACGTTTCTTGTTTTGCCCGAAGGTTTCCCGTCGCACTCCTGCGAGTGGACCACACATGGGATCAAACGACCCGGCGAAGTTCAGCCGACGCCACGGTCGGTTCTTGTCTGTCGATGTTGCTCCGGTCTGCTTAGTGAGGATGAATCGCGGTTGAGATGAACAGTGTTGAGAGGAACGCGAAGATGTAGGCCTGCAGGAAGGCCACGAACAGCTCCAACATCCCGATGGCAATCTGCCCGCCGATGCTCGCCCCCACCACCGGGTAGTGCAGGTACCAGGCACTGCCTGAGGTGGCGGCGATGAAACCGAGGATGACGGCGATCACCGTATGGCCAGCCATGATGTTTGCGAACAGCCGAATGCACAACACGCCATGCTTGATAAACAGCCCGATCACCTCGATCGCCCAGATCATCGGAAGCAGGACCAGCTTCAGCGGTAAGGGCACGTCGATGTGGGGAGCCTGGGCCAGCCAGAAGCCACCGATGCCCAGTTCCCGTGAACCGTAAAACAGCGTGGCCCCAAATGCGGTCACCGCCAGCGCGCCCGTCACGTTGATCTCGCCGGTGGCCGAACCCAGCCAGGGAAACACTCCCAGCAGATTGCAAAACAGGACGTAGAAGAAGCACGACCAGACAAACGGCAAATACTCATCAGCCGGGTGCACACCGCCGGAGGACGCTTCGCCGTGATCCTCGTCATCGTGGCCGTGACGCCCGTCACCAATCGTCGGCCGGACCACCTCATCGCGGATGAACACTGCCAGGAATTCCCAGAAGTTCCACCAGCGGCCACTTGCCGGCTGACCACCCGACACCCGACGCGAGAGCCCGCGGAAGATCACGAACGTGATCACGCAGACCACCAGTTGCAGGACCATGAACCTGGTCATCTGCAGCTGGAGCCCGAAGAGATTGAACTCGGGCAACGGCAGCTTCATGCCGAACGGCAGCTCGAAGAACGGGAAATCCCGAACATGATGAAATGTGTCGGCGTGACCGGCAGCCATCAGCTCTGTCCAGAACTCGGGTCCACTGCAACGTGCTGCTGCTGACGGACCAGGAAATACGACTCAATTGCCAAGGCGGCCATGTAGCTGAGAATCAACCAGGCAAAAAACTCGCGGAACCCCAGCTCCGGACGAGTCTCTCGGATCACCAGCACGCCGGCCAACACCAGCAACATCCGTACGGCGGTAGAAAGCAGGATGGTATGCGGAGCCGTCGCAAGTCTCGGTATCAGCCCCATCACCATCAGCACCATCAGGCCCGGCAGCAGGCACAGCCCGATCGCCCAGGTCAAACCCTCGAGTCCGGCCATCCCGCCGGCCCAACGGGCGGGCAGGGCGAGCACGAGCCAGAGTCCGGCGAGGGTAGCGATCAGCCAGGCGGATTGTCGAAGCGGATGCATCAGGCGTCAGACTCGGGATCGGCCGCAGATTCCGTCGGGGATTCCTGTCGTTTCGCCGGCGAACCGGCAATTTTCAGTAGATGAGTCATCCCCGCTCCCAATCCCAACACCGCCCCGATCACTGTCAGCCACGGGGTCGTGTCGAACCGTTTATCGAGAAACACTCCGACTGCAGGCGGGACCGCCATCTCCAGAGACACCGTCGTCGCGGTGGAAACCCACCGCATTGCGGCCGCCATCGGGGGACGGTTATCGGGAGATGACTCCACTACGGTGACCCATGAATACTCGCGGTGACCACGCTGGAACCGGATAGGTCGCGGTCAGTCTATTGGTCGTCCGTGAGGTTGTCAAAGCTGCGGGGAGCCACTTTTGGAGCGTTCTCGAATCTGGTGCCTCGAGTTCCCAGCTTCGAGGACCACCACCTCACCCCGACCCTGGCACGCCCCGCCGCACCAGTCGTCTCCAAACCCCGTTTCGGTTGAACCGAGTGTTTTCTTCATGGTAGAAACAGGGCTGAATTCGCGGGCCCATCAACTCTTCAAGAGACAATCCCTCCAGCAGAGGGATTCACGGCGTACCGCCGGGTTCCTCAACCAGAACACGGCGGCCGCGTTTCGCCTCCAGGCGATCGCAGCGGGCACGGACGACCGCACAAGCACCGCACAACGGTGTTGGTTTTCCTCTGTCTGTTTGGCGACGAAGAGGCGGCCCGATGGTGAGTCACGACAACGGCCAACCGGCTCGGTCTGGCAACGGCGAGTACCGCAAGTCGCTGCAGGAAAAGACCCGCAGGGAACTCGCTCAGCTGGCACGCCGGCAACGGATCCCCGGCTGGCACCCGATGCGGAAGTCCGAACTGGTCGACGCCCTGGCCCGGGCGGCCAGGCAAAACGGCAGCCACCCCAAGAAAACCCGACGGAAACCGAAGCCCCAACCGCCGTTGGGTGCCGTCGGAATCGCCGGGGCCGGACCCGATCTGCTCGTCGCCGAATCAGTCAGCTCACGCTGGATCTCCGCACGCTGGAATGTCTCCTCCAGAATGCTCGCCCGAGCCGAGTCGGCCCTGGGAAGCGACTGGCACCGGGCGCGAACCGTACTCCGGGTGCTGAAGATCACCGAGGACGCCGAGGGGCCGGCGTCGGAGTCGCGAGTGAGAGACGTCAAAGTGGAAATCGAGACGGCTGAATGCTGCTTCGAAATCGACCGGGTGGGACTCCCCTACCGAGTCCAGCTCGGATTTGCCGTACCCGGCCGAGGCGATTTCTTCGCACTCTCACACTCCGATCCCGTCTCCACACCTCGAAACTGCCAGAGCCATGACGGCCGGCAACCCAGTCACGCAACCGCTCGCAACTCCCGGTCATCCCCTCCAGCGGCCTCAGCAGGTCTCAATGCTCTCGACGATCTGCCGCTGGAAATCCATACCGACCTGGTCATCTACGGCCGTACCGCTCCGGAAACACTCATCGAACTCGACCAGGCATCCGTCATCGCAGGACGCGACGGGAGATTCGAACTCAGGCTCCCACTGGAAAACGGACGGCAGTTCGTCCCGGGAACCGCCACGGCCGGAGACCGTGCGAGCAAGAGACAGGTGGCACTCTCGGTCGAACGACACCTCAAGGTGCTCGACCCCGAACCCACCGATCGTGCATAGTCTCCCGCGCGGTGGCAGGTCTGGCAGATTGGGGAGGCCACTATTCACTATTCAATCCGCCGCAGGCGGACTGACCCCAATTGTGGGGTATTGCCGGGGGGTGAGTCCGGGTATAGGATCAGGTTGTCGGGTTGCCTCGGTGACTCGGCAGGCCTTTGCCAACCCGGGCACGATTTTGTTGACCCTACAAGCATGACCCCGGGGACCTTCCACGGACGGCCGCGTGTATATCCGAGCCTCACGGCTCGGCTCACACAACCCGGACGGGTGGTCCCCACCTGATTCTTTCGGGTCCAAACAAGAACCCGCTCGGGACTCTCTTGGCGAAGGCCTCTTTCTTTTAACTCGCTTCCTTTTTGGTCACCCTCGTCTAGTCTGGTGACATGACCGGGCTGTTCGAAGAGGCCGAGTCGGCCAACTTGGATCGCGCACGTCCTCTGGCGGCGCGGATGAGGCCAAGGTGCCTCGACGAATTCGTCGGGCAACAGCATTTCCTCGGCCCCGGACAACTGCTCCGACGAATCCTCGACGCCGACCGACTCAGCTCGGCCATCTTCTACGGACCTCCGGGGACCGGCAAGACATCGCTGGCCGAGTTGATTGCCACGGGGACCGAGTGCGTCTTCGAACGGCTCAACGCGGCCGCCGCGGGGGTCAAGGAGCTGCGTGAGCTGCTCGAGAAGGCTCGTGACCGACTGGCGACCGGCGGTCGACGTACCCTGCTGTTCGTCGACGAGCTGCACCACTTCAACCGTACCCAGCAGGACGTGCTGTTGCCCGACGTCGAGAGTGGCGTGGTGCGGCTGATCGGGGCCACCACCGCCAACCCCTTCTTCTCGCTCGTCTCGCCACTCGTCTCGCGTAGCCAGATCTTCGAATTCCAGCCCCTGCAACCCACCGACATCCGACAACTGCTCGACCGGGCACTCACCGACACCGAAAACGGGTTGGGTCGATTCGAGGTGACTGCCACCGAGGAGGCTCTGGCGTTCCTGGCCGAGGTGGCCGACGGAGACGCACGGCGGGCACTGAACGCATTGGAAATCGGAGTCTTCTCGATTGCCTCTGATGCCAGCGACACACAGCGGGTGCTCGAGTTGGACGTCGCCGAGGAATCGGTCCAGAAGAAGGCGGTGCATTACGACGACGACATGCACTACGACGCGTCCAGCGCGTTGATCAAGAGCCTGCGGGGCAGCGACCCCGACGCGGCCATCTACTGGCTGGCCCGCATGCTCGAAGCGGGCGAAGACCCTCGCTTCCTGGCCCGCAGGCTGGTGATCCTGGCCTCCGAGGACATCGGCAACGCCGATCCGCACGCACTGGTGCTGGCCAACGCCGCGGCACAGGCGACCGAACGGGTCGGGATGCCCGAATGCCGCATCATCCTCGCACAGGCCACCACCTACCTCGCGCTGGCACCCAAGTCCAATGCCTCATACGTCGCCATCGACCGGGCCATCGAAGACGTCCGCACCAGGTCGGTGCTGCCGGTCCCCCGACACCTCAAGGACTCGCACTACCCCGGAGCCGGACAACTGGGCCACGGAGAGGACTACGCCTACGCCCACGACGGAGACGACGGCTGGGTCGACCAGGACTACCTCGGAGTCGATCGGACCTACTACGAACCGACCGACCGGGGGCACGAGGCGCAGATGAAACAACGGCTCGAGGAACTGAAGCGGCGGCGGGGGAAGTAGTTGGGGGTGGGGGGCGGTGGGGAGGGCGGTGTTGGAGCCGGGACAGGCACGCCCTGCGATTCGCCTGCAGCGAACCGTGGCGAGAGCCAGTCCCTGGGGTTAGCTGCCTGTTGAAAAACACAAGTTTGGGGATGGGACGGGGTCAGACGCCGCCCACAGAAAGTTCCGCTCCACCCAGAACGGCACGCAGGCGGGGCCTGAACCCTTTTCAACC
>Ga0066376_10001833_pt1 | contig 20239 bp, 19 predicted proteins | sample Knorr_S15_td_Bot_FD_77009 | JGI IMG/M metagenome (GOLD analysis project Ga0066376, IMG submission 77009) | Marine microbial communities from Southern Atlantic Ocean transect - Knorr_S15_td_Bottom_ad_5009_LV_A | ecosystem: Environmental > Aquatic > Marine > Oceanic | place: Southern Atlantic...
GAAGAGTTGTTCCGGGTGCGGGGAGAGGCAGACAAGTATTCATACCAGCTTCTCGGGGCCGCGGGTTACTCCAAAGGTCAACTGGAATTCGGGGACCGGTATTTCGATAAGACGATCGAGAATGCGCCCACCGATTTTTTGGTGCAGATGTTCAGGCAACAAAAAGAAATCTTGCGGGAGCCCTTCACCACTCGACCTGCTCAAGGGCCTAATTCGCGGTAGGGTATTCACCGGCCATGACCCTAGAATAGCCTCGGTTTTCAGAGATGATGCCGGGGCTTTTGAATTTTCGGCCTTGCGGTGCTCAGGTCTGGGGTATCACTGCAACTCCCAGGTCGCGGTGGTCTCGATCGAAAAGGCTGATCTCGGGAATAAAAAGATCTCACGCCGGCCTGGAGCCGGAGTGGCCGTCGGTCCCGGAATGGAGCTCGGCGCTGGGGTGGCCGTTGGGGCCGGGGTCGGCGTGGGGACGATCGATAATAGAGGGGCGCAATACTGGCTGTCTAAGGCGCAGGCCCTGTTGGTGTCCAACTTGGAAAGGTCGAATTCTTGTAGCTGGGCATAGGCGAGACCACGCCTGCTGTAGGCAGACGCGAATCTTGGATCGATCTGGAGCGCCATATCGAAGTCGTGTACTGTGAGCTGGTATTCGCCAAGTCGGTAGTGGGAGCGCCCCCGGCCGCTGTAGGCTAACTTGTTGTTGGGGTCAAGCTCTATTGCTGTGTCGTAATCCTGGATAGCCGACGGGTATTGGGCAAGCTGAAAATAAGAATCCCCCCGGACCTGATAGCCGAATCCGTAGCCGGGAATAAGGTTGATCGCCCTGGTGAACTCTTCGATCGCCTGAACGAAGTCCCCGTTTCTTATGAAGGATTCTCCGCTTTCGAAGAGGAAAGAAGCGGTCGGCGTGGCGGGGGTGTGACAGAATCCTCGGTTGCCGCCGCGGTACCAGGGTTGATTGGCGGCGTGAGGTACGGAGTGGGGACTGGCGCGACTAACTGTGTCGTTGGTCGGTGCCGTCCGGTTCGCCGCCCCCCGTGGCTAGGACGATGGCAATCACGATGACGGCTATCGCCACAACCCCTCCGGCGCCGGCCAGCCAAACAGACCTGGAAAAGGGGCCGCCCCTGCCTTGCTCGGCTCCACCGGGCGGTTCCCCTGGCTCGCCGGAGAGTTCCCAGTCGTAGGCCGCCCTTCTTTCCGGTTCCCGCAGGACCTCGTAGGCGCGGTTGAGCCGCTGGGCCACCTCCTGAGCATCAACGCCGGCGTTCCGGTCGGGGTGATGGAGCAACATCAACCGGCGGTAAGCCGACCGGATAGTTCTACGGTCGGCTGTCGGCTCGACCTGAAGCAGTTCGTAAAGATTGTCTTCAGGTATCAAGTTGAGGTCCGTTCGCGTGTTTTTGTGTCAACATTATGCTGGGTTGGGCCTGCGGATAGGCCGCATCGCTACCAACATACCAGCAGGCGGCGGACTCACGCCAACCGAGACCACAGCCCTATAGGTCCATGAGGTCTCTTACCGGGGTGAATTCGGCGGTGGAGATTCCTTGGAACGTCATGAAAAGCTCGTGCGGCTTGGCGTAGTCTTCAGTCTCGACCACAAAATACTGGGAGTGGGACACCTGGCGCTGCACCTCCGAGATCAGTTCGATACCCACTTCATCAGCCCTGGCGGGCCAGTCGGTTACAGGTGGCCTCCGCGTGGCCCGGGGCAGCTTTCTGGAGAGTGTGTCAGCGTTGCGTGGGACCTCATAGGTTGGTCTCCTTCGGTTTTGGTGACGACATGGCACTCCGCGGCCGATGAGCTGCTCAATCTTGGATGTTCATAATGGCCGGGAGTAATGGTATCGTAACGCGATGTACCGCCGGGTCCCAGGTACAAGACTGCAACAGGAAAAGATGAGTTCTAATGGTCAATATGTGGGAAACACGATAGAGGTTGCGGTTTAGGCTTCGCTCATTCCCGCTCATGTTTTTGTATGGCGGTTTTAGCCTGCTGCTTATTGCTACCGTCCTCGGTATCGTATTTCTGATGCCGCTCTGGGGCGCATTACGTATTGAATAACATCGAGACCGAAGAGGACATCAGGCATCGAGTCGTACTGAAATAACGGCCTCTTCAAGAGGGAATAAGGATGCTGCAAGAGCTTAAAAATCGAAAGGCGGCGGACTTTAAGTCCGCCGCCTTTTGGTTCCTAGCCTGGGGGCAGATGCTCTTTTAGGGCTGTCGACCGCTCATGGCCAGCAACTTATCATGGATGCTTGCTGAAAGGGGCACGTTAACTTCGGGTGCGAACAGCCCGAATTGACGGCCTAGCTCCCCGCCCATATCCAAAACGCTTACGCCGACCTCAGCTAGCCCAGCGTCCATATCGAGGTTCTGGCCGGTCCCCTTCGCCAGGTCCCACTTGTGGACAACGATGTCCATCGTCGGGAACATAACGAAGTTGGCGATGGGCATCGGGCCGAACGGTGTCTCTATAACCTCATTTAGATCGGAGATCGAATGGAGCAAGGCCACGACCTCTTTGGCCCCAGCGGAAAATGCTTCCCCAGCGCCCTCTTGCGGTAGTGGGCCGCCCACATCTCCAGTGTCAACTGTATTATTTCCCCTGATGATGCCCTGAACGAAACCGGTGGTCTTGATATTGTGGTTGATCAATGCCTGGACGCTCCATTCGGAGCATGGCGTTGCCGCCGCGAGTTGTTCAGCCTTGATAGCTTCCATAGTGGGTAGCATATGTTGGACCGCCGCCTCATACAACTCAATCACATTCGGTGTTTGTGCCATGACATCCCTCCCAAAACTACATTGATGGTCATTCTTGTGCGTCTACGTCCGAGAGCGGCGCAGCGGATGTAGGCGGAGATGCCCGCCTCTGTGAGCACGCCCACGAAATAATAATAGAAGGCCGGTCAAACTTCTGATCGACCGGTTGTGACCGACCTTGCGAACGCAAAGAGTATACTTGGTAGTCCGATTGGAGCTGATGAAAAAATGGGAGTTTGATACACGATGATCGAGATCACCGATGAGATGAAGGGGTTGGTGGACCGCGCCCACGCTGACGGCTGGGACTGCACTGTGGGGACAGTGGATAAGGATGGTCAACCGCAGTTGAGCCTCAAGGGTAGCGTGATGGTTTATGACTCCGAGACTTTGGCCTATTGGGAACGGGCGAAACGCACGGCTTTGGAGAACGTGGCCACGAATCCTAAAGTGACCGTCCTCTATAACAACATGACGGACCGCATTCGGTGGCGCTTCTACGGCGACGCGGTGGTCCACGAGTCGGGCGCCATCCGGGATGACGTCATGTCGCGCACGGTTGAGGCCGAACTGGAGCGGGACCCGGACCGTTTGGGCGTGGCCGTGTTGATCAAAGTGAACAAGATAGGTGAGCTTTCCGGCGCCGTGCTGCAGGAGCGGTAGGGTCAGACAGACTACTTCATGCCCCGTGGGGACAAATATAAACAGGTGACAACTATGAAAGAGATTCTCGCATTGGAAGACCGGCGCATCGAGGCGATGCTCAAGGGTGATGTCCAAGCATTGGAAGAGATACTGGCCGACGACCTGATATACACCCATACAACGGCCAGGCTGGACACCAAAGCCAGCTTCATTGATGCCGTTAAGACAGGCAAGACCGTTTACAAATCCCTGGAGCTGAAATACGGAGAAGTCCGCGACCTGGGAGATACGGCTGTGGTAACCGGCCACGGCAAGTTCCATGTGGGCGACAATAAATTCGAACTGAGATTCACCGACGTATACGCCAAACGAAACGGCGCGTGGCAGATGGTCGCGTGGCAGTCCACCAGGGTCCCGGACTAGGCGGGCAAATAGCTGTCAGCGGTCAGCAGTCAGGATAACGTTAAAAGCCCACGCCGGAGGCGTGGGCTTTGCCATTAGCTGAAAGCTGCTAGCTGACCAACGGCAACCCTTCTTCTCGGCGGACGTCGTTGATGATCTGTAGGATTCGCTGTTCGATGGGCGGGTATTCCAGTTCGAACTCGCCCAGCAGGCGGCTGTTGTCGGCCAGGTAGTTGCCCGAGTCTTCTTTGCCGCCCTGGCTCTCAAAGTTGATCTGGGCGTCGGGCAGGAACTTCTTCACGATGGCCGCCAGGTCGCCCAGGCTGATGGGGTAGCCGCCGGAGTTGTAGATCTCATAGTGGCTCTTGTCCACCATGGTCACCCGGACAAAGGCCTCGGCGATGTCGTCAACGTGCACCGGCAGGCGCATCAGGCCGGCCTGCGGGAAGCTCACCGGCTGACCGGCCGCGGGCAATGTCACGCACCGCACGTGATCGGTGGAGCCGCGCACCTTGTCGGGCCCGGTCACGTTGGCTGGGCGGATGCCGGTGATGGACATGCCGTAGACCGCGTTGAACTGCTGGGCCTGGAACTCATTGAACCGTTTGTGCATGGCGTACTGGTTGGAGCCGTGCATCGGGTCATCCTCGTTGATCACCCGGTCGCCGAAGTTGGACTGCTGCCCGCTAACGGCGATGGAGCTGGCGTAGGTGACCCGGTTCACCCCGGAGATCCGGGCCGCCTCGAAGCAATTATCCATGCCCAGGATGTTCAGCTTCATGGTGAAATGGGGAGTGTCGTCGCCGCTGCCCAGTAGATAGGCCAGGTTCATGATCCGGTCTGGCTTGGCATGCATGATGGCCGTGACCACGTCTTGGAACTGCATGATGTCGCCGCGCATGACTTCGACCTGGTCGCCGAACTCGCTGAAGTCCGCCGCTCCGGGGTTGATGTCCATCACGATTACTTTCTCGCCGCGCTGGACCAACCGGGGAACAGCCCTCTTTCCGATAAAGCCGGTGCCGCCCAATACCAAGGTTGTCATCGATCGCTCCTGATTCGTATCGGCCTCACGTACGGTCCACGTTCAGGCCGGAGTTTCCCGCAACACGCCCACACCTGTGCCAAGATGATTGGCTCTGGGGGACGGATTGTCAAGCTGAGACGCGGCGCAAAAAAGACCCGGTCCCTTCCTCGGAATGGCTCTGTAGAAGGCCGGGTCTTTGACGTGGCAAATACACCGGAGGGATCGGTGTCCTCCGGTCTTATGTTCAAAGTTGGCGCCGGTTTACTGCTTTTTTGCGGTCGCCGCGTGGTCCATGTACATGACGATCGCAAGCAAGGCGGCGACGGCCCCCCCAGCGAACCACCCGGGTGAACCCAATTTCCAGGTCAAGTCGTCAGAAACACCCACTATCAAACCGACGATACCGCAAGCCAACGCCACCGCCGCGCCCAATCTGCCCAGCCAGATTCTCCATTGGTCATCAACGCCATCACCTTTTCCCGGTGGAATCCGTACCCAACAGCGTTTCTGTGGGTTACAGGTGGATACAGATTGACTTTAGTTGCCGTGTTCTCGGCATGTCAACGCGCCTGTGTTACGAATTGGTGAGAAGCTGACGGTTGAGATTCCGGAGAACTACTTGACCAACACACCTTGGGGCCGTAAATTGCTAGGCAATCACGTTGCTTGGTGCGGATTATTAACCGACTGGGAACTACTGGGAGAGAATGTGTCGATGTCCTTGGCAGGAAAAGTAGCGATCGTAACCGGGGCCAGCCGTGGTATCGGCAAGGCCATGGCTCTGGGACTGGCGGCGGAGGGCGCCCACGTGGTTGTGGCCGCCCGCTCCGAGGAGTCGCGGCCCATGCTGCCGGGCACCATCCACTCAACCGTGGGTGAGATAGAAGACGCCGGCGGCAAGGCGTTGGCCGTGCCCACCAACGTGCGGGAAGAGGACAGCATCCGCCACCTGGTGGACCGCACGCTGGACGAGTATGGGGCCGTGGACGTGCTGATCAACAACGCGGCCATCGGCAGCTACACGCCCTTCTTGGAGATGACGGTCAAGGAGTGGGACCTGGTCATGTCCATCGACCTCCGCGCGCCCTTCATCACCTGCAAAGCGGTGGCCCCGATCATGATCGAGCAGGGCGGCGGCAGCATCATCAACATCTCATCCCACGCCGCGACCAACATCTTCTCGTCCACATTGTCGGCCGACAGCGAAGAGATCGCTCTCATCGGCCAGAATTACGGCGCAGCCAAGGTGGGGCTGGAACGGTTCACCTGGGGTCTGGCGCTAGAGCTTGGCCCCCACAACATCGCCGTCAACGTGTTGAAACCCCTGCGTCCGGTGATTACGGAAGGCTTCCTGGCCCAACGCCCCGACGCCGACGTCTCGACGTGGGCCACCCCCGCCGACATGGTCAAAGCCGCCAAGTATCTGTCCCAACAGGACGCCAAGGGGCTTACCGGGGCAACGGTCACGGCGGAGGAGCTGGTAAGACGGTTGGGGCTGTAGGCGGGGAAATCCCCCCAACCCCCCTTTACGAAAGGGGGGCCTTTAACTTCGATTCCTGGGCTTTATACAGCTTGGCTAGACATCCCTCAGAACCTCTAGCCGGGGGTAACGACATTGAGCACCCGAGACCAAGTTTACGATAACATCAGCGTTGGTTATGCGTCTGCCCGACCGCCAGACCCGCGTATTCACCAACTGATCGTTGACGCCTTGGGCGACGCCCGAAGCATCCTGAACGTGGGCGCAGGGGCAGGCAATTACGAACCTTCAGAGCGGGGTGTGGTTGCGGCCGAGCCGTCCCTCAAGACGATTAACCAGCGGAAAACCGAGTCAGGCCCTGCTGTGCGAGGGGTGGCGGAAGCCTTGTCCTTCCGTGACCAAAGCTTGGACGCTGCTCTGGGTACCTTCACCCTCCATCATTTGACCGACGTCTCGGCGGGTCTGCTGGAGACGCGCCGGGTGGCGAAGCGGCAGGTGATTCTGCTGTTTGAACCGGCCGGGTCCCTAAAATTCTGACTGGTGGAATACTTCCCGGAGTGTTTGGCGTTGCCGGGTTGAGTGGCGCGCGTCTACACCCCTTGCCGGCACACCTATGTTGAAGATATCTTGGCCGGTCAGTAAAATGGGGGAGGGGTAGTAGTGCCGCCTAAGGTATTAGAGGTCCGTGAATATGTTGAAGTATTATTTCAGTTCCGAAGATGAGCCGTCTGAAACGCCAACAAATGATGGTATCGAGAGCGTGTCCGGACTGCTGGACCAACTCCATACACAAGGAGTCCCTGTTGACCGGATCGACGTTGCCGAGTTGACGGAGAAGGGGCGGGCCGACGCATACATGGACGCAGTTAGAGCATCTGTCTTAAACAAATATAAGATTCGGCAAGTATTTGGGAGCAAAAGAATCAGCGGCACGTTTTTTGGGAAGCAAGTGCCCGCGTTGATTCTAAGGAATATCGAAACCGGACATCCCGAAGAGGTATATCCGCATCAAGAACCTGGAGAGTTCGCACTGATCGCGGTGTTTCTTCGGGCATATATTGATCAATTGTCTAAGAATGCTCCAAATTAATCCGGGCAATTTAATTGATAGAGATGGGTAACGACTACTGGAACGTCCACGGCGATTTCGCCACGACTTCACCTAAAGCGATAGTAAAGCGTTTTTGGTTAGACGACGAGCTCAATCGGCAACGCAGTGCCGAAACTTTCCAAGTTGAAACTGGATTGGTTGATGATGGATTGGAGCTTTATTTAGAGGCTATTCAGGGTGCCTTTCGGGAAAATCCAGATCTGGATGGAGACCAAAGACTGCGTGCATCTGTAGCTATGCTCATTCATGCCCTAAATACATTCTTGGCGTGGAGGCATTTGGTTGAATACGGTTATCTTGCGGAAGGCAGACTCTTTTCCCGAAATATTCACGAGTCGTTGACTCAGGCGCTAGCTTTTGCCGATGATGAAACGCTTGCGAAAAAGTTTTACGAAGGCCGGCAAATTTCAGCACGAGACATTCAGAAAAATTTGTCCTCCCTCTTAGCTAATGAAAACATTGATGGCAGGGAAGTGTTCAACCAATTTAATAAGGGGTACCAGCGCCTCGGTGCACGCTCACACCCTACATTGGCGTCTTTCGCGTTAAGAACTTTTGCCCAAGAATTTGGGACAGCTGGCCTAGGCGAGGCAGTTCCGGAAAAGGTGGCGATAGGAGGTTTTTTGCAGGACGATTTAGGCCGAGTTTTTGGCTTGGTTTTGCTCGAGATGTCGGCGGTGCATTACGAGTGGTAGGTCAAATTCTCAAAGATTCGTCCGGCGGTTGGGCGACACGAGCAAAAGAATTCCAAGACAGGGTTGCCAAAGTTGTACAAGAGGACGAAATCTGGCTAGATAAACGTTTTCCTAAATAAACGTGAAATGAGGAGAGTTTCTTTTGGACTTCGCATTTACCACCGAACAATCTGAACTGCAGCAGCGGGTGCGGCGGTTGGCCGAGGAGAAGATCGCACCCATCGCTGAAGAGGCGGATGAGTCGCCGACCGTCCATGCTGGGCTGATGGCCATCTTGGCGAATGACGGTCTATTTCAGTACTGCGTGCCCAAAGAGTACGGCGGGGTCGGCGTGCGGGTGATGGACCTCTGCATCATCCGGGAGGAGCTGGCCCGGGTGTCGGTCCAGGCCGACACAAATTTCATCATGCAGGGTCTGGGCAGCTATCCGATCACTCTGGGCGGCACCGACGAGCAGAAGGCCAAATACCTGCCTCCCATCGCCAGAGGAGAGAGCATCGCCGCCTTTGCGCTGACCGAGCCCCACGCGGGCTCCGATGTCCTCAGTATGAAGACCGAGGCGCATCTGGACGGCGACGACTGGGTCCTGAACGGCGAGAAGAAATTCATCAGCCAGGCTGGCGACGCCAGCACCTACACGGTTTTTGCCAAGACGGACCCCGGAGAGGGCAGCCGGAGTTTATCAGTCTTCGTAGTCGAGGCCGGGACGGCGGGCTTTGACGATTCCAAGCGTATGAACCTGATGGCGGCCCATCCCATCGGCGAGCCCCGTTGGAACGACTGCCACATCCCCCAGGAGAACCTGATCGGCGAGCGGGGCCGGGGGCTGCGTCTGGCGCTGGGCACCTTGGACACCTTCCGCACCACCGTGGCCGCGGCGGCCATCGGCATGGGCCAGGCGGCTTTTGAAGCGTCGTTGGACTACGCCAAGAACCGGGAGATGTTCGGCCAGAACCTGTCTGATTTTCAGGCCACCCAGTTCAAGCTGGCCGACATGGCGGTGTCGCTGGACGCGGCCCGGCTGCTGGCCCACCGGGCGGCTTGGCTCAAGGATTCGGGCCAAGAGTCGGTCATCAAGGAAGCGTCATTCGCCAAGCTCTTCGGCACCGAGGCCGCCAGCCGCATCATCAACGAGGCGGTGCAGATCCACGGCGGGGCTGGCCTGGAGAAGGGCAACCGGGTGGAACGGCTTTACCGCGAGGTCCGGGCCCTGACCATCTACGAAGGCACATCAGAGATACAACGTCAGACCATCGCCCGGCAGTTGCTGCGGGACTAGAGATGGGGTTTGTCAAAAAGGAATTCGGTTGTTGCCTTGGGTTTCCTGGGTCGGGACTGTGGCTGTTCTTCACACTGATGTGGTTTTTCACGGAGGACGGTGTGATTCCCGTGGGCAGATGGGAGTTTGTCTGGCGGTTCCTGGCGGGGCCGATCAACTTCGCCTTCTGAGGAGAGTGGCGGCATACCGGCAGGCATCGAAGAAGGCGCGCTTAGGGACCAAGCAGGCGCCCGTAGAGGAGGAGCGATTTGTTGAACGACCCGGACGTGGCATCAGCATTGGCTGACCTCGAACAGAGCCAGGTAATCTCCAGGATCTGGAGTGGTGAACACACCGTTTGGAAGCCGGACCCCACCGAGATCACGGACCGTCTGGAGTGGCTGACGGTCACCGACTTAATGCGTGAACAAGCGCCCGGCTTGGAAGCCTTCGCCAGAGAGGTCAAAGACGAGGGTTTCAAGCATTTCGTCCTGCTGGGTATGGGCGGCAGCAGCCTGGGTCCGGAAGTGCTGCGCCAGACCTTCGGCAGCGCCCCCGGCTACCCGGAGCGCATCGTGCTGGACTCGACCGTTCGCGGCGGGGTGCAGTCGGTTGTGGATGCCATAGACCCGGCGCAAACCCTTTTTCTGGTCTCGTCCAAGTCCGGCTCAACCACCGAACCCAACATGTTTTACGCCTACTTCCGGGACTTGGTGGACCGGGCTGTCGGCGAAGACAACGCCGGCCGGCACTTCATCGCGGTAACCGACCCCGGCTCTTCGCTGGCCAGGTTGGGAACGGAGCAGGGGTTCCGGCGGGTTTTCCTGAACCCGCCCGACCTGGGAGGGCGCTACTCCGTTCTGTCTTATTTTGGCCTGGCGCCGGCGGCGGTCATCGGGCTGGACGTTTTGAAACTGATCGACCGGGCCGACCGGATGCGGGCCGCGACCAAGCCGGAAATTCCGGCAACCCAGAACCCCGGCGCCTGGTTGGGGACGGTCATGGGCATCCTCTCCCGAAAGGGACGGGACAAGCTCACACTGGTCACGTCATCCGCCATCAGCGGGTTTGGTCTGTGGGTGGAGCAACTCATCGCGGAGAGCACCGGCAAGGAAGGGCTCGGCATCGTCCCGGTGGCCGGAGAGCCGCTGGTGTCTCCCGGCAACTACGGAGATGACCGGCTTTTCGTTTACCTGCGGCTGGACGGCGATGACAACGCTCGGAATGACATGGCCATCACAGAGATAGAGGCATCTGGGCAGCCGGTGGTGCGACTTGACCTCGCGGATACCTACGACATCGGCGCGGAGTTCTTTCGGTGGGAGATGGCGACCGCCGTTGCCGGGTCCATACTTGGAATCAACCCCTTCGACCAGCCCAACGTTCAGGCAGCCAAGGACATGACCGAAAGTGTGCTGGGGCAGTTTGAAGCCTCGGGGAAGCTCCCGGCGATGGAGGATTCAGGCTCGGCCGACACGTTACTGAAGAATGCGGTGCCCGGCGATTACCTGGTGATCATGGCCTACATAACGCAAACGCCCGAGATCGACACTGCTTTGGGCGACCTGCGCCGCCGGGTGACAGAGACTTACGGAATCGCAACGACCATGGGCTACGGCCCCCGGTTCCTGCACTCCACCGGGCAGCTACACAAGGGCGGTCCCGGCACCGGTCTGTTCCTGCAGATCACGGCGGAACACGTCCAGGACCTGGATATTCCGGGCACCCCGTTCACCTTCGGAGTGCTGGCCGATGCTCAGGCCCTGGGCGACCTGCAGGCATTGCGGGCCGCCGGACGCCGGTCTGTCCGGGTTGATGTTGGCGCAAGCCCGGAGCAGGGCATACGCAAGATGGCCGCAGAACTCAAATAATTCGCCAAAAAACAAATGACGTACCGATACATCGGTACGTCATTTGATGTGGAATCTACGGACGGCTAAACGTCGATGAAAGCAGTGGCGCTGTCGGTGGATGAAAGGCGTTGTCCAACCACCGCCTGGTATTCCGGAGAGTTGTACCATTTCCGTGCTTGTTCGCCGCTCTCGAACTCGAACAAAATCATTCCCTGGGGCTTCCAACTGCCGTCGGCTACTTCGACGCCTGTACTAACCCAGAGCATCTTGCCGCCATATTGTTCGATGGTCGGCATTGCAACGCCTTGGTAGGCCCCAAATGCCGCTTCGTCATTGACTCCGTTAATCATTCCAATGAAATACCCTGGCATGATTTTTTCCTTCCTGTTTGAGATTGTCTGGATTCTTTTGAGAGTGCTGGATACTAGTCGCCATCGACGATGATCAATGCGCTGTCGGCGGAATTGAACCGCTGTCCGATGACCGCTTGGTACTCTGGGGAGTTGTACCATTTTTTGGCCTGTTCGACGCTTTCGAATTCAATAACGACCATACCGGCTGGATCCCAGCCACCGTCTCCAGATTCTATCTTGGTGCTGTTAAGCACTAACTTGCCGCCGTATTGAGCAGCCGTGGGCCCTGCGGCCCCCTGGTAGGCTCCGAATCCATCCGTGTTCTTGAATTCCTTGATTTGGCCGATAACGTAACCCGCCATGTTTGTTAAACCTCTAAGGGTGTGTCTTCCAGATTGGCCCACTCGCCCATCGAGCCGTCGTAGTTCTTGGTGTTGGTGTAGCCGACCAATTGCATGACGAACAAACTGTTCGCCGCGCGGATTCCACCCTGTCAATAAGTGTAGACGTTCTTGTCGGGAGTAATACCGTGCGCGGTCAGGATGCGGCGAATCTCGGCCGCCGGTTTGAACTCGTTGGTTTCCGAGTCCATCAGGTTGAACCACTCCAGGTGCACAGCGCCGGGAACGTGGCCGACGCGCTTGTTGCCACGGCTGCTGCTACCGTCCCATTCGCCGTCGCTGCGCACGTCCCAGATCACAGAATCGCCGACCTGGCAGGCCCGTTTCAGCTCGTCGGCCGTCGCCAGTTTGGAGTCATCCCGTTTGGGCGTGAAGGTGACCGATTTTGGAGCGGCCTGGCCGAAGTCCACTGCCCCGCCATTGGCGACCCAGGCCCGCCATCCCCCGTTCAGAATCTTGACGTTGGTGTGGCCGTAGGTGTTCAGGGCCCACCAGAGTCGTGCCGCGGTCAGGCTGCGGGAGTGGTCGTAAGCTATGACCGTCGTGTCGTCGCCGATGCCCAGGCCCTCGCACATGGCCTTGAACTGCTCCGGCTGCATCAAGAACAGCCGGCCAGAGTCCGGGTCTTTCTCGTAGTTGTCGGGCACCAAGACCGCGCCGGGTATGTGGCCCCGGGCGAAGGCGGCATCGACTTCGCAGTCGACGACCACCACGTTAGAATCGCCTTTGTGAGCATCGACCCAGGCGGCGTCCACCAATAGTTCGGACCGTGTGTATCCCTCAGTCGCCATGATCCCTCCTAGATCCCTTCGGCCGGGCAGTTCCGGCCGCGCAATTTGCCAGCAAATTGTAGGTTATGTAGATTAGACGGTCAATACTGGTTAGGCGCGGGCGCGGAGGCCATTCACGAGGCTAGACCTGCCTTGCCGCGATACTATGAGGCAGTTAGAATAGGGCGACCCAGATTCAACACCGGCGGACTCATGCTGTCCGCCACACCGGAGCCTCTACGATCCATGAAATTCGGTATGTTTGTGCTTCCTTCCTGGCCCCAGCGGGACCCCTCCCACCAGGGCCGGATATTCCACGAGATGGTCGAACAGATCCAGTACGCCGAGGAGTTGGGATTCGAGTCCGTCTGGTTGGCTGAACATCACTTCACCCGCTTCGGGATCGTACCTTCGGCCCTCCCGCTGGCTACCTACGTGGCCGGCCAAACCAAGAAGATTCGCATCGGCACCGGGGTGAGCGTGCTCAACTTCCATGACCCGGTTTTCATGGCGGAAGAGACGGCCATGATGGACCTGCTCAGCGACGGCCGCCTGGATTTTGGCATCGGCCGGGGCCAGGTGGTCTACGAGTACGCCAACTTCAAGGTGGACTACGAGACCAGGACCCAGCGGTTCAACGAGATCATAGACATCATCTTGGGCCTCTGGAGCACCCCCGGGTTCACCTACCACGGCGACCATTACCAGGTTGATGACCTGACCATCGCGCCCACGCCCATCCAGAAGCCCCATCCGCCCCTGTACCTGGCGGTCTCCAGGACTCCAGGTACCATCGACGATGCCGTTTCCCGGGGCCTGCCGATGCTGACCAGCGCCAACACCCCGGACGAGGACGTGCTCGGCCTGCGTGACCTGTACGCCGCCAGATGCGCTGAGGCGGGCGTAGAGCCCCAGTGGGCCAACATGCCGTTCTTCCGGGTTACCTACGTCGCTGAAGACCAAAAAACGGCTGAGAAAGACCCTGAGGAGGCCATGAACTGGGTCGCCGACCTGAACGGATACCGCCGCACCCTTAAAGGGGGCAGCGAGATCTACGCCGACCTGGATAACTGGATAAAGACCCGGCCCGAAGACCCGCCCAGTTACGAGTCTAGGCTGAAGTCCACCGCCTATTTCGGCACGCCTGAGCACGTGGTGGAACGAATCAAGACCCTGCGCGATCAGCACAACGTCCAATACTATACGGCGCACTTCTCCTACGGCAGCATGGAGCACGACAAAGTCATGCGTTCGATGAAACTATTCGCCGAAGAGGTCATGCCCAAGTTCAGGTAGCTATAAGCTGACAGCTAAGGAGCTAACCATGGTCCAACAAGGACAGATCGACCATCTACTTCAGGAGACCGGCCAGATCATGCCGCCTCCGGCCCTGGTGCAACAGGCTTTCCTCCAAGACCACGCCGCCGCCTACAAGGACTCGGTGGAGAACCCTGAGGCGTTCTGGGAAGGGGTGGCAAAAGAGCTGGACTGGTTCAAGCCTTGGGACCAGGTTTTCGAGTGGACCTACCCCACCTTCAAGTGGTTCCTGGGCGGCAAGTGCAACATCACCTACAACGCCCTGGACCGGCACCTGACCAACGGCAACAAGAACAAGGCCGCCTTCATCTTTCTGGGAGAGGACGGCTCGGAGCGGGTGTTCACCTACGGCCGCCTGGCCCAGATGGTCAACCGGTTCGCCAACGGCCTGAAGTCGTTGGGCGTGAAGAAGGGCGACCGGGTTGTCATCTACATGCCCCTCTCTCCCGAGGGCGCCATCGCCATGCTGGCCTGCGCCCGCATCGGCGCCGTGCACAGCGTGGTCTACGCCGGGTTCAGCGTGGGCTCGCTGCGGGGACGTATCCAGGACGCCCAAGCCAAGGTCGTGATCACCGCCGACGTCGGCTACCGGCGGGGCAACGAGGTCGACCTGAAGGGCATCTGCGACCAGACCGTCGAGGGTATGGACCTAGTGGAACACGTGGTCGTTTGGAGCCGCAAAGGGCCGCCGGAGGACCCCCAGCCGAGGGATGTCGATTTCGACCAACTGATGGCTGAGAGCAGCATCCACTGTCCGGCGGAGGAGATGGACTCCGAGGACCCGCTGTACATCCTCTACACCAGCGGCACCACCGGCGCCCCCAAGGGCGTGCTGCACGTCCACGGCGGCTACATGGTGGGCACCTATTATCATTTCAAGACGTTCTGGGACGTGAAGGACGACGACGTCTTCTGGTGTACGTCCGACATCGGTTGGGTCGTGGGCCACAGCTATATCGTCTATGCGCCTCTGGTTTCAGGGGCCACAACGGTCTTCCGCGAGGGGGCCATCGACCACCCCAACCCCGGGGTCTTCTACGAGATCATCGAGAAGTACGGCGTGAACGTGATGTTCACCGCCCCCACGCTCCTGCGCATGCTCATGCGCTACGGCGAGGAATACCCCAAGAAGTATGACCTGACGTCGCTGCGGTTCCTGACCTGCGCCGGCGAGCCCCTGAACCCGGAGGCGCTGAAGTGGACCTACGAGTTCATCTGCGGCAATGGCGAGTGGGGGCATATCGTCGACAACTGGTGGCAGACCGAGACCGGCGGCCCCTGCCTGGGCACCCCCGCCACCATCCCGGTCAGGCCGGGCCGGGTGGGCGTTGCGATGCCCGGGGCCGAATTGGACATCGTGGACCGGGAGGGAGTGCCGATCACGGAGCCGGACAAGGGCGGATTCCTGGTGATCAAGAAGCCGTTCCCCCACTTCTACCGGACCGTGTTCGGTGATCCTGAGCGTCAAGCCCAAGACTGGAACACCATCCCCGGCGTTTATCTGACCGGCGATGTGGCCCTGCGGGACGCCGACGGCTACTACATGGTGGTGGGCCGGGCCGACGATGTTCTGAACGTGGCCGGACACCGCATCGGGTCGGCCGAGGTTGAGAGCGCCTTGGTCTCAAATGCCGCGGTGGCGGAGGCGGCGGTCATCGGCATACCCGACGAGCTGCGTGGAGAGGTCATCAAGGCCTTCGTGACCCTGCGCATGGGCCAAGACCCGTCCGATGAGATGGTAGCAGCCCTGAAGCTACACGTGCGCGAGGAACTGGGCCCCATAGCAGTCCCCGCCGAGATCGACTTCATGCCGGTCCTGCCCAAGACCCGCTCCGGCAAGATTATGCGCCGCCTGTTGAAGGCCAACGAGCTGGGCCTAGACCCAGGGGATATCACGACCTTGGAGGAGTAGGGGGCGAAATCCCCCCAACCCCCCTTTACGAAAGGGGGGCTTTAGCTTAGTGCTGTGTATGGTTGATTCTGACCGCCTAGCATGGATGAGACTGTCTCCCCCTTTGGTAAAGGCGGACTAAGGGGGATTTCCGCCTCTTTAAATCTACAGGTGCCTTTCAGTAGCATGACATATCGGCTATCATGCTATGACTGCAAAAAGGTGCTACCCATGGTCAACACTCCGTCCAACAGAATACCCACCCATCCCGGCGAGATGCTGGCCAAAGAATTTTTGGAGCCGATGGGCATCACTCAGCGTGACTTATCCATTGGAATCCGTGTGCCGTACCAGCGTGTGAACGAGATCGTGAACGGCCGCAGAGGAATCACGGCCAGCACGGCCCTGCGCCTAGCCAAGTATTTCGGAAATTCCGAGGAATTTTGGCTATATCTTCAGTTGCGCTGGGACGTGCACCAGGCTAGAAACGCGGAAGAAACCAGTCTGGAAGAGATTCAGCCATTGAGCGCTTGATTCCAAACTGTAAGCAATACGTCGAAACCAAACACCAGGAGAACCACCCAACCCTATGAAGGTCTACTACTTCAGCGAATTTCCCTACCACGAGTATCCTGACGAAGAAGCGGAAAAGTATCCTTCTCTACGGCTTACTTTTCCCAACAGCTTGTTCGACCCCAACACGGCCACCGACCTGTTTAAGCGTTACTTCGACGAGTGCCAATACGCCGACGAACTCGGCTACCATGGCATCATGGTCAATGAACACCACACCACACCGTCGTGCATGAATGCCTCGTGCAACCTGACGGCAGTGGTCCTAGCCCGCATAACCAAGCAGGCCAAGATCCTGCTGCTGGGGAACATCCTGCCCATCCACGAGAACCCGGTGCGTCTGGCTGAAGAGATCGCCATGATCGATGTGATCTCCGGTGGCCGGGTCATCTCGGGCATGGTCCGGGGCACGGGCGTGGAGACGGTCTCCACCAACATCAACCCCACCGAGAACCGGGAGCGGTTCGAGGAGTGCCACGACCTGCTGATCAAGACCTGGACCACTCCCGGTCCCTTTCGCTGGGAGGGCAAGCACTACAACTACCGGGTGGTGAACCCGTGGATGATGCCGGTGCAGAAGCCCCATCCGCCCATCTGGGTGCCAGGCACGTCCAGCCCAGAGACCGCCGAGTGGGCCGGATCGCATGGCTACACCTACGTGGCGTTCCTGACTGCCTTGGACGTCACCCTTGAGTTGTTCGATATGTACCGGGAAGCGTCAGTCGCCGCCGGCCACACGCCCACCAAGGACAATTTCGGCTACCTGCTGTGCTGTTACGTGGCCGAGACCCAGGAGAAGGCCGATGAACAGGCCAAGCACTTCCTCTGGCGCATGGGAGCTACCACCCGGGGACCGAGGGAGTACATGAACCCGGTTGGCTACCGCTCGGCGGCGGCGACAGCGGTGGCGGGACGCCGGAACGCAGTGCCTCTGGCCCAACAGAGCTTCGAGGAACTGAAAGAGAACTACCACATAGTCTGCGGCACCCCGGACACGGTGCTGGAGAAGTTGGAGCACATCCATGGCCGACTGGGCATGGAGCACCTGATCATGTACGGCCAGGAATCCAAGATGGACCACGAAGCCACCATGGCCAACATCGGACTGTTCGGTAAAGAGGTGCTGCCGATTATCAAAGACTGGTAGGAAGGTGGGGGACGAAATCCCCCCAACCCCCTTTACGAAAGGGGGGCTTTTTCTCTTTCAAAGTTGGCCGGATAAACCAACCGAGTTGAGCGCCGAGTGTCTCCCCCTTTCGTAAAGGGGGACTAAGGGGGATTTCCGCCCCCTCCGCCAACCAAGCCCGTTCCCTCAGCGCTCGAATGGTAAACTGGTTCTACCACTTCCTAACCAACAAGATTCGCGGCCCAAACGTGCCGCTTGAAATGATAGGTGGACCCCATGTTGCACCGCGTCGTGCCGGAACCGCCGGTGGACAAGAGAAACACCCAAGGCCTCCCTCCTCCGTCCAGCCCCATGTTGCGCCGGACCATCGGGCTGTTTCGGCCCTACCGGTTCTACGTGATATCGGTGGCCGTCCTGATACTGATCACCGCCAGCATCGGTGTGATCAACCCGTTGCTTATCAGAACGGTCTTCGACTCGGGCCTCTTCCCGGAGTCGGGCGGCCCGGACATGGAACTCCTTTGGATCCTGGCGGCGATCATGACCTCCATCGCCATCGCCAACGGCCTCATGGGCGTGCTCCAGACCTATATGACCAACAGCGTAGGTCAGAGTGTCATGCGCGACCTGCGGGATAGGGTCTACGCGCACCTTCAGGGCATGTCGTTGGGGTTTTTCACCAGCACCCGCACCGGAGAGATTCAGTCGCGTATCTCCAACGACGTTGGCGGGATCCAATCGGTGGTGACCAGCACCCTGACTGACACTCTCTCGAACACCGTTATTTTCCTGAGCACCTTGGTCGCCATGTTGATACTGTCCTGGCAATTGACCATCGTGGCCGTGGCGACGGTGCCCTTCTTTTTCGCACTGACCAGGTTCGTCGGGAAGAAGCGGCGGGCGGTCACATCCGAGGCCCAGCGGTCGATGGCCGAGGTCACGGCGATCACCCAAGAGACGCTATCGGTCTCGGGCATCATGCTGGCCAAGCTGTTCGGCCGGCAGAGCCAGGAGATGGACAATTTCCACCGCCACAACCAGGAACTGTCTGACCTGGCGGTGCGGCAGCAGATGATCGGCCACACGTTCTTCGCCGTGGTGATGACCTTTCTGTCCATATCGCCGGCGTTCATCTACCTGCTGGCGGGGGTCCTGATGTCCGGAGACGGCGAGTCGGCGGTGTCCCCGGGCACCATCATCGCCTTCACCACGCTCCAGAGCCGGCTGTATTTCCCGGTGGGCAGACTGTTGCAGGTATCGGTCGAGCTGCAGTCGTCCATGGCCCTGTTTGAGCGTATCTACGGCTATCTTGACCTGAAGCAGGATATCGTCGATTCCCCCGACGCCGCCCCCTTGGACCTAGAGCGCGTTTCCGGCGGGATCACCTTTGACTCGGTGCGGGTGAATTACGCCCGGTCTTATGGTGAGGCAGACGACGAGTCCGACGAAAACGAGACGGAAGCCGAGTCCCGGATGTGGGCTCTGGATGGGGTCAGCCTGAACATCTCGCCGGGCCAACTGGCTGCGTTCGTGGGCCCCAGCGGAGCGGGCAAAACGACTTTGGCCTACCTGGTGCCCCGGCTGTACGACGTGACAGAGGGCTCGGTGTCCATCGACGGCACTGATGTCAGGAACATCAGGCAGGTGGACCTGGCGGCGGTTATCGGCTTCGTAACCCAGGATAGTTATCTGTTCCACGACACCATGGAGAAGAACCTGCTCTACGCCCGCCCTGAAGCTACCAGGGACGAGATGATCGCGGCGGCCAAGGCGGCTTTCATCCACGACCGCATCATGGAGATGCCAGAGGGTTACGACACGGTTGTGGGAGAGCGGGGGTTCCGGCTGTCGGGCGGCGAGCGCCAGCGGTTGTCCATCGCCAGGGTGATTTTGCACCAGCCACGGGTGCTGATACTGGACGAGGCAACGTCGGCGTTGGACACGGCCAGCGAGCGCTATGTGCAGTCGGCGCTACAGCCGCTGATGCGCGACCGCACGACCATGGTTATCGCCCACCGGCTCTCGACCATCATCGCGGCGGATGTTATCTACGTGGTGGACCGAGGCCGCATAGTGGAGCACGGCCCGCATGATGAACTGCTGGCCAAGGGTGGGTTGTACGCCAACCTCTACCAGGATCAGTTCGGCGGCGGGCGCATAGAGGCGTATTGCGAGGACGGGGTGATCTTCAGCGACGGCAGCATCGGCACTGCCGAACGATCCGAGCCGGCCCTGACCGGCGGAGGCCCAGACGGCCCACGCCGCCCCCGCTCCGGCGACGGCAGGATGCCCTGGGAGGAGTAGGCCCTACCGCGCTTCGCAACCTACGTTCGTCCTGAGCCCGTCGAAGAACCCCGCTTCCGCACAATCATGGTTCGACAGGGCTCACCACGAACGGTTGGGGGTCCGATTATTCGCTCATCCTGAGCCCGTCGAAGGATGCATGGTAGAACATGGTTGATGCGGAGCAGGTGGTTCGACGGAGCTCACCACGAACGGTTGGGTTGCTGTTACCAGCATTGCGAGATTGGTACGACTCCGCCTACGCTCGTCCTGAGCCCGTC
>Ga0066376_10001834_pt1 | contig 20239 bp, 22 predicted proteins | sample Knorr_S15_td_Bot_FD_77009 | JGI IMG/M metagenome (GOLD analysis project Ga0066376, IMG submission 77009) | Marine microbial communities from Southern Atlantic Ocean transect - Knorr_S15_td_Bottom_ad_5009_LV_A | ecosystem: Environmental > Aquatic > Marine > Oceanic | place: Southern Atlantic...
GCTCCGCAGGTCATCGAAGACGAAACCGTGACATTTGAAATCATCACGATGTGGCTTGCATGCAAAAAGGTTTGTGTTCTTGGTGAGCAAGAATCAAAGTTGACGCTCTCAACGAATTCACAAATCGAGGGACCGCAACATAAAGACATGCGTCTTCCACGATGGAAAAATAGATTGCCTGCCAGACTCGACACCCTCAAAGAAGGAAATTGTCGCATTGAAGGCAGTTCGTTGATCATCTCTGGAATGAGTGGCGATCGCCCTGTTTCCTTTATTGGCGTGGAGCGACTTGGAGTCCGATTCAAGAATCACTCAACTTCAGTTGGAGATGAGGGAAAATTCAATTTGACTATTCCGCTTACCCTTGATTTTTCAGCAACTGACACCGATACCATCGTCGTTGATGGGCTTGTGTTACTGGGACGCAATCCAAACGACCCTTCGTACGTTGTACGTGTCATTGCAAATGCCCCTAATTGATCTATGTGCATAAGAGAGGAACCTACTCATGCGTACCCACCTATTGTCGATACCACTTGCCGCAACCATTCTTGTACTCAGTGGTGCAACAAGTCCGAAGTTGCCACCAGCGCCCCAACGCCCCGGAGGCACACCGAATCTATCAGAAAAGAAAACAGTTGCTGAGATTGGAGAAGAAGCTCCGGCATTTGAACTCAGAGATCAGCATGGCAAGATACACAAACTAACTGACTTCAAAGGAAAAATAGTCGTGCTTGAATGGTTCAACGAAGCATGCCCATTTTGTAAACAGGTGTGGGACTCTGGCTTGATTGGACAGATCAATACGGATCTTCGTGAAATAGAAACCGAAGTAGTGTATTTGGCCATGAATTCAACCGCCAATCGCCCAGAGGAAAAAGTCCTTGAGAGCGGAGCGGAATACATCAAAGATTTAGAATTAGAAATTCCCATGCTGATGGATTACGACGGTGAAGTCGGTCACGCATATGGTGCTAAAACAACCCCCCACATATTTATCATTGATACGGAAGGCATCTTGGTCTATCAAGGTGCAATTTGCGATGACAAACGCGTAAGAAAAGGGTCAGAAGCAGATAACCATATCGTTCGAGTGGTGACACAATTGAGTGCTGGCGAAGACGTCTCGCCCGATTACGTGCAACCATGGGGCTGCTCTGTGAAATATGCTCGTGGCGGTAAAAAAGATCGTCCGGATCGCCCGCGCCGTCCTAGACCTCCCGTAAGACCTTGAACCTACTGCAAACTGACTGGCATGATGATGTAGACGAAGTCGTTTCCGCTGCGGATGAGACCCGGCTTCTCGCTTCGCTTTAACTCAATTGTCACACTTTCTTCTGAGATGACTTTTAAGGCGTCCATGATATAGACGGGATTGAAGGCGATTTCAAGCTTGTCACCGGTAAATGATTCGATGGGCACTTCAATTTCTGCTTCGCCGGTTTCTGGTGCCCGACTTGTGATTTGTAAGCAATCGCCATCAAACACCAACCGCACACCTCGTGATTCTTCATTTGTCATCAGGTGTGCCCTGCGGATCGCACCATGCAGTGCCTGGGTATTGACAACCGCTTTTCGATCGAGGTCTTTTGGTATGACATCTTCAAAAGGTGGGAACGTTCCTTCCACCAAGTTGCTCGTCAGCGTTGAGGCACACCCAGCACCATTATCAACATGAAAAATGACTCGCCCATCATCTATTTTGACCGAGACGGTTCCGCCATCTTCTTGGAGCAATCGCTTAAGAAGCGTCATTGCTTTGGTTGGAACAATGCAGTTATGCGTGCCTTTTTGTTCTGAGCAGTTGCCTGTCGCTAACGCAAGTCGATGGCCATTGGTTGCAACAAGCCGCAATGATCCATCCTGTACCTCAAGATTGACACCATTAATGGCGTAGCGACTGTGATCGGTAGCTGCTGCGAAGGTGGTTCGTTCCATGACAACTTTGAAAACACTCCCTTCAATTGTGAAATCGGGTTGGATATCTTCGAATGCCAGTACTTCTGGTGCTTCGGAAATTGGGAATCCAAACACCTTGAATCTCGAATCAGATGATCGGATCTGGAGAGCGTCGTCGTCTGCAAAAATCGTTAGCGTAGAGTCGTTACAACTTCTAGCAATTTGCGAGAGTTTGTCTGCTGGAATCAAGACTTCTCCGTCAGTCTCAACGTCAACTCGGTCTATTGTGAGCGTGAGGGAGACCTCCATGTCTGTTGCTGCAAGTGTGAGACGACCGTCCTGCCCCGAGAGCCGCACGCATTGCAGAGCTGGAGTTGGTGTTCGTGTTGCGACAACACCCGTGATCAAGGACAACGCGTCCACGAGGGCATCTCGATCACATACGGCCTTGATGCCTTGAGCTTGCTTGACTGTCATGGTTGAAACCCTCTCATCATCTCTAGTTCTCAATCTAATCCCACCACCATTGGTGTTGTGATGAGTGTACCAAGACATCGAGAGATTCTCTCGATCATGTGGTTTTTCCTGTGCTTTTGCATTGCCCATGCTGTCACATCATGCGATACTGCAGTCTTCTGGCAGATGTGCAAATACGCGTATTTTCTCAAAACAACCCGCATCACGGAAGGATCCACTCGATGTCTTTTGAACAAGCTGTCCACGCAAGGGCAATTCACCTAGGCACACTTTCACTTGAAATGTGTGCAGAATCTGGCAGTGGTCACCCCACCTCTGCAATGAGCATAGGTCACCTCGTCTCTGTTTTGATGTATCGCACAATGCGGTGGCTTCCTGACCAGCCCAATAACCCAACCTCCGACCGGCTTGTTCTTTCAGAAGGGCACGCCGTCCCTGCGGTATATGCAGCCATGGCAGACATTGGCGCAGTTGTTGATTGGAACGGGGAACCAGTAAAGCTTACTCCTGAACATCTAAAGACATTACGTGAGGATGCCTCACCGCTTGATGGCCACCCAAATCCATGCGAAGGCGTTACGTTTTTTGATGCAGCAACCGGCTCGCTCGGCCAGGGCCTCTCAGTTGCTGCTGGCCTAGGCGTTGCAGCAAAAGCCGACGGTTTGGATCGGAAAATCTATTGCATTATTGGTGATGGCGAAGCTCGAGAAGGTCAAATAACCGAAGCCCTTGACTTCATCATGGACCACGCCCTAACCAACACATTGCCAATCTTCAATTGCAACAATTATGGACAAGCAGGCGAAGTCAGCGAACAGCAATCACCAGAAAAGATAACAGCTAAACTTGAGGCGTTCGGATTTGAAGTCGCCACAATTGATGGGCATGATCCAACCGCGATTATGGAAGCATTTGATCGGTTTAATACACCCGAACGCACCCAACCTATGGCGATTGTTGCAAAAACAATCAAGGGATGGGGTGCTCCCTCGATGCAGGGCGGAAACTGGCACGGTAAGCCGGCAAATAAAGAAGAGGTTGGGGCAGTTGTTGCGGAACTCCAACAAAGTGGACTGACGCTGACTTCATCGTTGGCAACTGTTCCAATTTCAATTCCAGTACCACCGCTAGCTTCAGAGAAAGTGTCAAGTTCATGCGACCCGATGTCTTTCAGGGAAGCAATGGAAAAATGGGACATGACATCTGTTTTACAAACAGGGCGACTTGCAACCCGCCGAGCGTTCGGCATTGCACTGCGAGCACTTGGGCATACGAACAAAAACGTGTGGTCCGTCGATGCGGATGTGAGCAACTCAACCTTCAGCAACATGTTTGCAGGTGATGAGGAATGCAAGGACCGTTTTGTTGAATGCAAAATCGCCGAACAAAACATGTACTCTGTTGGAGTTGGGCTCAGCGCGGCAGGAAAAATTCCATTCTGCTCAACGTTTGCAAAATTTATCACCCGTGGATATGACCAAATTGAAATGGCAATTAACTCGGGTGCAAATTTGAAAATCGTTGGTTCGCACAGCGGCATTTCCCTTGCAGCAGATGGACCAAGCCAAATGTCTTTGCCCGACATCGCGTGGTTCAGAAGCTTTGCAACGATGACCGATCACCATGGAAACCCAGGGTGTTACGTCTTGCAGCCAGCAGATGCTTGGGCGGCATATGGGCTTACCCACGCCATGGCAGCACACAATGGCTGCTGTTACTTGAGAACCTTCCGACCCGATGTTGAGATGATTTATGACGATTCCATAATTTTCGAATTGGGAGGCATGGAAGTGCTCACCACCGGCAGGGATATTCTCATAATTTCTGCTGGATACATGATTCATGAATGCAACAATGCGATCGATGAATTGGATCGCATGGGTATCGATGCTACGTTGTTGGATCTGTACAGTCTTCCTTTCGATGAGGAACAAATGCTTGATATTGCCAATGAAAATAATGGCAACATTCTGGTTGTGGAAGATAACTATGGCGCTTCACTTGGCTCAGCAGTTGCTGATGCATGCACCTCATCAGGTGATGCCTTTACGGTCAAGCAACTTTGTGTCAAGCGAATTCCAAAATCTGCGCGATCCCCAGAATCGATATTGCGGATGTGCGGGTTGCATTACACAGATATCGCAGAGAGCGCTGCGTCACTCATTGGCGTCTCGATGGTCAACGGTGTCTAATTTGCTGTAGGAATAACTCTTGTTTGGATCACACCTTTCAATCGCAGGCGGGATGAGCAATGCGCTGATCGCTGCTGCGGATCTAGGGATGGACTGTGTCCAAGTATTTACAAAAAATCAACGGCAATGGAATGCGAAACCACTGCAAGAACAAGAAATTGAATCGTGGTTGAAGGAGTTGCGAAATAATGGGTGGGGTGGAAATGGGAAAACGGTAAGCCACAATAGTTACTTGATCAATCTGGCTTCTCCAGACGAAGAGGCAAGAAAGAAATCGATTGCATTACAGCGGGAAGAAATAGAAAGGTGTGAGACCTTGCACATCCCGTTTCTGGTGTCGCACCCTGGAGCTCGGCTCGGCACACCAAGAAACAGAACCGATACTAATGCACTTGCTCAGCCACCAACAGCCGAGGAAATTGAGGGGTTGCAACGGATTGTCAACTCACTGGATCAACTACATGTGGAGTTACCCGGATACAGCACAATCACGTGCCTCGAAACAACCGTGGGCTCGGGGACGAATCTTGGATATGACTTTCAGCACCTGGCTTGGATTCATTCCCGTGTCGCACAGCCCGAGCGAATTGCATTTTGTTTCGATACGTGCCATGTCACAGCGGCTGGATATGACCTGTCGTCGATGGCGAAGGCACGACGTGTACTTCAGCAATTTGATGACGTTGCGGGTCTTTCAAACATAAGAGTGTTCCACCTGAATGACTCTATTGGGGCGATTGGCTCAAGGATAGATCGGCATGCGCATATTGGAGAAGGCAAGTGCGGACGAAGTTGTTTTAAAGCAATCGTAGAACTTCCAATCTTCGACCTCGTACCAAAGATTCTTGAAACTCCGAAAGAAGATTCACAGTCAGGCAAGCCTATGGACCTTGTCAACATCTCCATCTTGCGTAGGATGGCGAAGGCGGCAAAAAAACGCCGATAGAGCCCTTTCTAAGGATCCCCTAGTTCCGATATGTCACTGATTCGAGTATTACTGTCAGGTTCGTTGGCCTTCTTTGTGGGCTGTCACGCCATCGCGCCCAGCACCTTTGACATCGATGCGCCGGCTGTTTCTCCCGCTACTGTGACGGGAATTCAGCAAGTTACGATGAATGCTGCTGAAATTGCCATGGAACATGGTGATTACAAAGAGGCCTTGCACATGTTTAGGGAGGTTCTTGAACAGAATCCAATTGCTACCGAGGCATATCTAGGAATCGGGGATATATATCTCATCCACAAACAGTGGGATCAGGCAGAACCTGTTTTTGCACGTGCTTCAAAATTGGATCCGCGAAATTTCGATGCTCAATATGGGCACGGCGTAACCCTGCAGATGACAAACAGGTTTATCGAAGCCGTGCGAGCATATCATCGTGCACTCACGATCAAGCCTGATGACATGGGCGCAAATATGAATATTGCAACAACGTATCTTCAGATGAGTCGCCCCAAGAGCGCATTGGTGTTTGCAGAGCGTGCTGCGAATATTGACAACACTTCGGCGCCAGCACAAATCACCCTCGCTGCAACGTACCAACTCCTTGATCAGCCTGTAGAGGCACTCGATGCTTTTATTGCAGCAGCGGAATCAATGGAGGAACCCTCGCCACAATTGATGCGAAACATCATCTTCTTGCTGGCTCAAGCAAAGCGATATCGCGAAGTCGTAAACACTTCGCGCCAGTTGGTTCAAGTTGACCCAACATCAGATTCGTTCGAACGGCTTGGCTGGGCTTCATTTCGACTTGGAGATTACAATTCTTCACTCGAAGCATACAGAACCGCTGTGGACTATGACGAACAAAACTGGAGAGCGCTCAACGGCGTTGGAGTGAACGAATTGAATCGTTGGCTCCTAGCGGATCGGACTGATATCGAGACCTATCAAAGAGCACGGTTGGTATTTAGACGATCTTTGTCGATCAACCCTGATCAACCAAAGGTTATCACCCTCGTTCTTCGCTACGGCCTGTGATTCCTCACCATTTCACGCATGTGGATTGTGTGAGTAGAATGTCTATGAATGCCAGACAAGGACCTACTTCAAACTTTCGATTCACCAAGTGAAACATCCTTTGTTATTGAACACCTCAACGAGGAGTTCACTTCAGTGTGTCCCGTGACTGGCCACCCAGATTTTGGAACAATTTTGTTGCGGTATGAACCAGCGAAACGCTGTGTCGAATTAAAGAGTTTGAAGTTGTACTATCAATCCTTCCGCAACGAAGGCATCTACTACGAAGCAGTCACAAACCAAATACGTGACGATCTCGTTGCTTGCATGGATCCTGCCTGGATGCAAATTATTACAAGCTGGCGCGGTCGAGGTGGAATTTGCAGCAAAATCATTTCGACCCATGGTGATGCCCCCCCAGAATGGACGACAGCCTGAAATGGAAGTCCTGTTGGCTTCAACAAATCCACACAAACTTCAAGAATTCCGCGAGATCCTAGCGCCGTTGGGTGTTGTGGTTGTTGACCTTGCATCACTGAGTCAATCCTTCGATGAACCAGTGGAAGATGCCTCCACGTTTGCCGGAAACGCAAGGCTGAAAGCCTTGGGGTATGCAGAGGCAACAGGTCGTGTTTGCGTCGCGGACGACTCGGGACTTTCGGTAGATGCGTTGGATGGTAGACCTGGAGTTCTATCAGCAAGATTTGCAGGATCAAGCGGAACACGGGACGAACGGGATGCCGCAAACAACGTCATGTTACTCGCGCTTATGGAGGCTGTTCCAGACGAAAAACGAACAGCGAGATTCGAGTGTGCTGTTTGTGTTGCAGATCCAAGCGGCACAATTCTCGCAGAGTCGCATGGGACATTTGAAGGAGTCATTAGTAGAGAACAAGCAGGAGACAATGGTTTTGGATATGACCCATTGCTCTATTTGCCAGATGTACAAAAGACCAGTGCTCAGTTGAGTTCTCAAGAAAAGAATGCGCGGTCACATAGAGGTAAGGCAGTTCAAAAGATTGCAACGTGTTTTTCGAAAATGTAGCAAGACTAAAAGCGAAGATTGCCGCCGAAATACAAACCCTGCAAGCCAGCATCGAAGGTGTACGCACCATCTTCTGCGATCAATTCCTGAAGTCGATACCCAAATACCCCAGAGACTGTCGGCGAGACATGCAGAGCAACCACCGCCCGCACACTCCACACTGTGCCACCATCATCGCCGAACAACAATCCCGCCATGAACTGAGATTCAATCGAGATCGATTCAATTGCTGTAGTGAAATCTTGGACTTGTAGATCGAATCCAATGCGGAGGCCTCCATGCACTGAAATCCAACTGTTGTTGTGTGTGACAATCTCGCTATCCGTTACATTTTCAAGTCGATTTTCCACGCCGTACCACTGCAACCCGATGATCGGGGCGAAAGTGAGCGATGTGTTTTCACTTTTTTCATACGGTTTTACAGTGTCCCACGCTGCTTCCCAACCAACACTTGTAATCCCGATCCTTGCTTCATAGGAGTCTCCATTATCAAGAGTCATTGATCCGTATGTTCGATTGCCCGAGAAGGATCCGGCGGATGAAGTGGAAAAGTCATACACGGCAACGGAGAGGGTGATGTCGTTGATTGGGATGAGTGAAAACGAGACAAAAGGTGTAGCTTCGTTGTTGTGCACAGTAATATTTGATTCTAAATTAATAGTTCCTCCACCATCATGCATGGTGCCACCCAACCGTGGAACCCAATAGTCCAATTCTAAAACCGCGGGTTTCTGTGGGGAAGTTTGAACAACACACGCCGCCAGAATTGCAATCAATTGCATGATGCGGAATCTCCGTCGATCAAATGCACGTTGCCACTTCCCTTTGTAATGGTACCCAGAACGATGGGTTCTTCGCCCTCATCTTTTAAGTGAGTTGCAATTGAATCTGCAAATGCTGGCCGAACAATCAGCACGTATCCAATGCCCATATTAAATACGTGGAACATCTCACTTGATTCTATGTTTCCATGCTCTTGTAAGAAATTGAAGATGGCGGGGACTTCCCACGCGTTGAGATCAATGGTTGCATCGACAGCTTCGCATAAACAACGGCGGACATTGCCCCCGATACCACCACCAGTGATGTGCGCCATTCCTGAGACAACTTTTTTGACTGTGTATTGTTTCAACAACTTGATGATCGGTTCGACGTAGATTCTTGTTGGTTGAAGTAACACTTCTCCGAGGGTCTTGTTCGTTTCAAGTTCTGGATAGATGGTATTCAAATCAAGATCGGCTATGGCTGCTCTTGCAAGTGTGAATCCGTTGGAGTGCACACCGCTTGACGGCAGTCCAATGATGACATCTCCCGGCTCTACCCTGCTTGGATCGATTGCTCGATCGAGTTCAACAACACCAACCGCGAATCCAGCAATATCAAAATCACCTTCGGCATAAATGTCTGGCATTTCAGCGCACTCACCACCAATGAGAGCACAATTTGATTGTATGCAGCCCTTGGCAACCCCCGAAACAATGGCTGCGGTAGTTTCGGGATCTTGACGATGAAGTCCCAGATAATCAAGGAAAATGAGTGGTTCTGCACCCTGGACGATCATGTCATTGACATTCATTGCAACACAATCGATGCCCACGGTGTCATAAATCTCAAGCTCGCAAGCGAGTTTTACCTTTGTGCCAACCCCATCAGTGCAGGCAACGAGAACCGGATCTTTGTAATTACGCTTAAACAGCTTCTCGTTGAAATCAAGCCTGAACATACCAGCGAAACCCCCATGATCACCAAGAACTCTGGGGCTGTGCGTTCGCTTCATCATCGATTGAATCAAGCCAACCAGCCGATCTCCAGCCTCGATATCAACGCCAGTATTAGCGTATGTCATTGGTTTTTTTGTTGGCGAAGACATATCGGAGAGTGTAGTCATATGAAGCCACCCGCGATATCCTGCACGGTCTAAATCGGAGTAAACGATGTCGATTCTCGTCAATGGTTCAACACAAGTTATCTGCCAAGGAATTACTGGTTCCGCGGGCGCATTCCACACGAAGGACTGCCTTGATTATGGAACCCGTCTTGTTGGCGGAGTAACCCCCAAGAAGGGTGGACAGTTAGAGGCAAATGGTCTGCCTGTTTTTGATACGGTTGCCCAAGCGGTGGAAGAAACCGGTGCGACTGCAACAATGATCTTCGTTCCGCCACCTTTTGCTGCTGCCGCAATTCTTGAAGCTGCTTCAGCTGGAATCGAAACCATATGCGCAATCACTGAAGGCATTCCCGTGTCCGACATGATGCGAACCAAAGCGTCGCTAAAATCATTTCCAGACGTAGTCCTCATTGGACCAAACTGCCCAGGGATCATTACTCCAGGAAACAAAACATCTGGTGAAGGCTCATCCGCAACATTTGAAAGCGGGTGCAAAATTGGAATTATGCCGGGTTATATTCACACCTCGGTAAACGATGCCAAGAGTGGCAAGAGTGTTGGCATCATCAGTCGAAGTGGCACCTTGACCTACGAGGCCGTGTGGCAAACAAGCATGTTGGGGCTTGGGCAATCAACATGCGTAGGCATCGGTGGAGATCCCATCAAAGGGGCAAACTTTATCGATCTCTTGGCTCGGTTTGAAAAGGATGATGAGACCGACGGCGTTGTTTTGATTGGAGAAATTGGGGGAAGCGATGAAACCAACGCAGGCACCTGGATCCAGGAGAATATGTCAAAGCCAGTCGTTGCATTTATCGCTGGAAAAACAGCACCAAAGGGCAAACGCATGGGGCACGCTGGTGCGATTATCGGTGGAGCAGACGACACGGCACAAGCCAAGATTGATGCATTGAGAAGTTGCGGTGTGACGGTTTCAGATAGCCCCGCCAGCATCGGCGAAGCGATGGCTGAGGCACTTGGTATCTGTACGACAACCAATTAACATGTATGCTGTAACTGTATATCCCAAGGAGGGGACACAACGTGACAACGATCAAGGAACGATACGAATCTGTAATACAACGAATTGACCAGGCAGCGGGTCGCATCGGGAAGGATCCAAGCGGGATCCACCTTGTTGCTGTAACGAAACACGCGACGGTTGATGAAGTTCGCCAACTAGTTGATCTTGGGCATGTTGATTTTGGTGAGAATCGACTTCAGCACTTCACCCAACTCGCCGCCCAACTCGAAGAATATGTTGTTCGTCGAAAGGAACTCGGTGAGCCCGACTTAAAAAATCCAATTCGCTGGCATTTCATTGGTCACCTGCAACGCAACAAATGCCGGCGAGTATTACCTCTTACTCGTCTGATTCACACGCTTGACTCGCTACGACTCGCAGAGGAAATTCAAGAAATTGCACAGAAGCGGAACCAAGTTGTTGAAGTGTTGATGCAAGTAAACATTTCTGGAGAGAGACAAAAATTAGGTATCGCTCCCGCAGCGACTGATTACCTTCTTGAACAATTGAACACGATGCCGAACATAAAACCAAGAGGCATGATGTGTATGACACCCTTGCCAAAGGATCCAGAAGACTCTCGGCCATTCTTTATTCGGTGTTACGAATTGTTCGACGAAATGCAACTCAGCAAGAATAGTGGAGATTCATTTAACATTCTCTCAATGGGGATGTCGAACGATTTCGAAGTGGCGATTGAGTGCGGTGCAAATATTATTCGAGTTGGCACTGCGTTATTCGGCGAAAACGGTGAAGCCAAGAAGGCGGACTCCACAACAACGGCGTTAATGTAGAATCGGTGCTTTCTATGTTCAACGGAACGTAGCATCGTGCATTATCCTATGACACATGCATGTCAGTGATATTTTCAATCGCGATAAAACAATTTTCAGTTTCGAATTTTTTCCACCAAAATCAGATGACGGCTGGAGTGCATTGTCGAACCGATTGCATGATTTTGAGGCGATGGAGCCTTCGTTTGTATCAGTAACATATGGCGCTGGGGGTTCATCAAGAGAACGAACGCACGAATTGGTGTGCCATCTGGCTACGAACACATCATTGGATCCAATTCCACACCTTACTTGCGTCGGGCATACACAGAAGGAGATTGAATCACTCCTACACGCGTACAGCGAAGCGAAAGTTGACAATATCCTTGCGCTTCGTGGTGATCAGCCGATCTCAGGAACAACCGGAGGAGATTTTCAACACGCTGTGGATCTACTCGATGCAATTAAGAAGTTTTCGGATGCATCGTTTGGAATTGGAGTCGCTGGATTTCCTGAAGGACATCCAGAAACACCAAACAGATTGGTGCAGATGGATCACCTTAAAGCAAAGGTTGATCGAGGCGCTGATTGGATATGCACCCAACTCTTTTTTGACAATCGGGCGTATTTAGACTGGTTAGAACGATGTGATCTGGCGGGAATTCAGACCCCAACCATTGCGGGAATTATGCCAATCACATCCCTATCAAGCATGAGGCGGATGGCAGAACTTGCTGGAGGAGCAAACTTCCCAGCACCATTGTTGCGGCGATTACATCGTTTTCAAGATGACCCACAATCGGTACGACAGGCAGGCATCAGTTGGGCTGCGGAACAATGCGCCGATTTACTTGATCATGGCGTGCGTGGTATTCATTTCTACACAATGAATCAATCCTCGGCTACTGAGGAGATTTATCGCTCGCTGGGTGCCCCGAAGGGCTCCATGTTGCGAAATAACACGTAGTTGTTCGTCAGGGTATCCTTTAGGGATGAATCGACTTCTTCCAATGCTATTTGCAAGCATTTGTTGGCTGTGTGCATCTCCGCTTGCAGTCGCTGCAGCTACACCACCGCCACCGAGTATACGGAAGGCACCTGCTGCTTGGATGGGAATGGGCTTGATGTTCGTCTTCTTTGGCATCGTGATCGCAATCAGCCTGATGCCATCAAAGAGAGGTCACCAAGACTAGATTCTCATGAAAGACACGAACACCACATCATCACGCGGTGGCCTCATCGCTTTGAACTTGTTGTTGTTGGCAATTTTTGCCGCAGTTTCGTTCGTTCCTGAAACAATCGCCCAGACACCAAAGTCGGGCAATTACATATCGATTCCCGCCAAGGCGAACGGAATTACATCGGGAATCGTGTACATTTTGGATGCCGACAATCAGGAACTTGTTGCGGTGACATGGGATCACAACAACAATCGGATTGCAACACTTGGGTATCGAAACATCAAATCTGATGCAATCACTGCGTGGAGAAATTAAGAGATGTCACAAGGGAACAACAAGGACAGTGGAGCACTTTGGGCATCTGTATTTGTGATTGGTATGGCGATCATCTTTTCTGCAAGCCGCCATACGCAATCCGCTGCAGCTGACAGTGTTATTTCTAAAGATGGCTTCACCCTGACAACAACAGCAAGCGGGCAAGGCGCGGATTTTCTTTATCTGATTGACAACCAAACCTCGATGTTGCTCGTGTATGACATTCCTGATCCACAAAACACTAAATTAATACGACCTGTTGCAACTTGGTCATTACCGGCGTTGTTTAACTCGGTTCGGAATTAATACAACCTGTACACTGTTTTTATGGGTACTCCAGTTGATACCGTTATGGTCGTGCAACGCGCAGTGTCGTTTACGCGAAGATCTATAAAAACAGAATCAAAACTGCAAGGGTTACGGCTCGCGTTGTCAATGATCGATTTGACCACCCTTGAGGGGAAGGACTCCCCTGAGAAAGTTCGTTCTCTGTGCCGTAAAGCAATCAGACCATGGGAAGGAGAGATTGATCCCCCACTGCCATCGGTAGCGGCGGTTTGTGTGTATCCAAGCTTGGTCAATATTGCACACCGAGCGCTTGAGGGATCAGGTGTCGCAATCGCTTCGGTTGCAACAGGTTTTCCCAGTGGGCAATATCCACTGGAGATCCGGCTGAGTGATGTTGCTCAAGCTGTGAACGCAGGGGCAGATGAAATCGACATGGTGATCAACCGGGGAGCATTTCTGTCAGGGGATCTTGACAAAGTCGCAGATGAAATTACAAGCGTACGCCTTGCATGTGGCAACGCCCATCTAAAAATCATTTTGGAAACAGGTGAACTTGAGACGTTGGAGAACGTTCGGCTAGCATCAGATTTGGCAATTCGAGCTGCAGCATTTGCGGGGAGTATCTCCGATGGAGAAGTATTTATTAAGACTTCAACAGGCAAGGTTAGCCCCGCAGCAACGATGCCAGTAACACTCGTCATGTTGGAATCAATTCGTGAATACTACGAAGAAACGGGTGTGCGAATCGGAATGAAGCCAGCAGGAGGTATACGATTTGCAAAACAAGCATTGCATTACCTTGTCATGGTGAAAGAAACGCTTGGAGAGGACTGGTTGACACCACAGTTATTTAGATTCGGAGCATCAAGTTTGGCGAATGATGTACTGAGGCAAATAGTCCGACAACACACAGGATGCTACGCGGCAACGTATGATTTCAGTGAGGCTTGAATTGTGCCAAAAATAACAAAGCAAAACAAGATTAGTGGTTGGGATTACAGCCCAGCCCCAGAAAAAACGAAAGTGGCGATCCGCGACAAGTACAAGCTATTCATAGGCGGAAAGTTTGTGCCGCCAAAGTCGCGATCGTGGTTCTCAACTATTAATCCTTCGAACGAGAAGAAGTTGGCGGACATCGCATCTGCCTCTAAAGGAGACGTTGATGCTGCCGTTCGCTCTGCTAAAGCAGCATTGCCAAAATGGTCACGTCTTAGCGGAAAAGAGCGAGGAAAGTATCTGTACCGAATTGCAAGGCGAATTCAAGAGCGAGCTAGGGAACTTTCGATCATCGAGACAATGGACGGTGGCAAGCCGATCAAGGAATCGAGAGATGTGGACATTCCACTTGTAGCACAGCACTTTTTCTATAACGCTGGTTGGGCTGACAAACTGACATATGCATTTTCTGGAAGAGAACCCAAGCCAGTAGGAGTGTGTGCACAAATTATTCCGTGGAACTTCCCACTTCTTATGGCCGCTTGGAAGTTAGCGCCCGCACTGGCTTGCGGGAACACATGTGTTCTTAAACCGGCAGAGACCACGCCGCTTACCGCCCTTGTGCTTGCAGAAATAATACAAGAAGTAGGATTGCCGGACGGTGTGGTTAACATTGTGACCGGAGCTGGAGAAACCGGGCGCTTGTTGGCAGAGCATAAATTAGTAAACAAAGTTGCATTTACTGGTTCTACCGAAGTTGGCAAATTGTTGATGCGGAGTACAGCGGGGACAGGTAAATCACTGACACTGGAACTTGGGGGCAAGGGCGCCAACATTATCTTTGCAGACGCAGCGATTGACCAAGCAATTGAAGGAATAGTGACGGGGATTTATTTCAACCAAGGACATGTGTGTTGCGCTGGTTCTAGATTGTTCGTTGAGGAATCAATTCTTGATGAAGTCACCCATAAACTTAAACATCGTCTCAAATCACTGCGAGTTGGTGATCCACTTGACAAAAACACTGACCTTGGAGCGATCAACTCTCGCAGTCAACTGGACATCATTAAAACGTATATCAAAACAGGTGTTGAAGAGGGTGCGCAATTGCATATAACAACCGATCAACAGTTGCCTGCAAAGGGATATTGGTGTTCACCATGTTTCTTTACGGATGTGCACCCAAGCCACACAATTGCCAGAGAAGAAATATTCGGTCCGGTCTTGTCGATCATGACATTCAGGACACCTGAGGAAGCAATCTCTCGAGCGAACAACTCGCCATATGGTCTTGCTTCAGGCGTATGGACGAACAAGGGTTCGAAAATGTTTGAAATTGCGAAGAAGCTGGATGTCGGTATTGTTTGGTGTAACACGTACAACAAGTTTGATGCTGCTTCACCTTTTGGCGGGTTTAAAGAATCTGGTTTTGGACGAGAAGGAGGAATGCAAGGTCTTCGACCGTATGTGCACTTGCAGTAAATAGATGATGTATTTCTCAATACCGAAATCCGCTGATGGGAGATGTGCTCCATGCCTCGATTAACCGTTCCAAAAACGTACAAGTTATACATTGGAGGCAAGTTTCCAAGAACTGAATCTGGTCGTTCATTAGCAATTACAAACGCCAGGGGCGACATTGCTGCTCATATTTGTCACGGATCACGAAAAGACCTACGGGACGCTGTCGAGGCCGCAAGTAAGGCTTCTGAGGGATGGTCGGACACCACGGGTTATCTTCGGAGCCAGATCATGTATCGCATGGCAGAAATGCTTGAGGGTCGCCGTGAGGAGTTTGCAGCAGCAATTCAAGTCACCCAGCGGTGTACGGCTCCCGCCGCGAGGAACGAAGTCGACGCTTCGGTTGATCGGCTTGTTCGGTTTGCTGGGTGGTCTGACAAGGTCGAGCAAGTGCTCGGTTGCTCTAACCCCGTCGCGGGGCAATATTACAACTTTACCGTTCCCCAACCACAAGGTGTTGTTGCGATCATCGCACCACAAACACCTTCACTGCTTGGTCTCATTACGCTGATTGGCGCACCGATGTGTGTTGGCAATACTATTGTTGCGATTGGCTCAGACGAACATCCCATCCCAACGGCAATCCTAGGCGAGGTGTGCCAGACCTCAGATGTACCCGCAGGCGTGGTCAACCTTATCACTGGATCGCAATCAGAATTGTTGGAACACATCGCATCACATCGACAGATAGCATCAATACATGCTTCTGGGTTGAACAAGAAAGATCGAACCGCAATGCAAGAAGGCGCAGCCGACAGTATGAAACGAATACTGTTTAGTTCTTATTCCCATGAAGAGTGGAATGATGATGACAAGAGCGCTTCGCCATGGAACATTGAGCCATTTGTTGAAATGAAAACAATCTGGCACCCCTCTTCCTGCTAATTATTTTTGTTGGTGACTGACAAGCAGATGACGCTTGCTTTTCATTGGATCTTCACCGCTAGATAGGAATGTGGCTTGAATCCAAACCCTGTCAATTAATTCTGGGAGGTGGCTGAAGTGAATTCTGTAACTTCTTGTCACATTATCAAATCGCAATCTGTTTATTTCTGAATCTTCAAGATCCACAGTTTCTGTCGAAAGAGTCGCATGTTGTTCATTCGTTAAAGAAACTGTCAACTCTCCGACTCCTCTGCAAGCGAAGCCATCGCCATCAAGAAGCACAACATGCACGACGATCAATCGCTCTTCCTCTGGATTTGTTGGATTCCTGAATCGACTCAATGGGTGGACAGCAATGGTTGCTGGCGCATATGCCCAATGAGAAGCCGGCTTAGGTCCGTGAAGTTCGGGACCAATGTTACAGCCCGAAAAAAACATCGCCACAGCGATGATGGCTACAGCGATTGCAATTGGTTTCTTCGTATGTGGCAAAAGAGGGAATAATCGCCGACGTTATAGAACGACTTCATTAATTAACCGGTCAAACGCGATGTCGAGCTTGTTGGTTGTCATGTATGTGTCATTTAAGATGGCTTCTTTGATGTCATCTACGCGTTCTTGGCGAACGCTTGGCAATTGATGAATTTTTTCAATCATCTGGGCATGATGTGAAAACTCAACTCGATCTGCGGGCTCAGCGATAATTTCCTCTGGAGTGGTAATCACTTCAACAGGGGATTTTTGTTTAATTGGAACTGTGGAGGAACCTATGTTTCCTACCACTGCGTTTCCTATGACGGATATATCTGACATGTACTACACCTTTTACTGTGCCGCAATGCGGCTGTTTCCTCAAGTTCTTCTCAACTTCCCTCTTCAGACACTGTGTTTTGTTGATCGAAGCCACCAAGCAATACGACCATCACTCTATTTTTATCGAACAAAGTGTCACATTTGCTTGAACTTTGGTGGTAATTTTAGACTTTTCGTAAAGTCCGATATCACCGCTAAAAACAGCGTAAAAACAGATCTTTTTTGTCTTTTTGTGAGGGCGTTAGGATGTTCATATGACTCGAAAACATTGGTATTGCATTCTGGTCGTCATTGCACTCAATTTGGTGCACTGCAGTGGCGGTTCAGAGACTGCTTCAAATGCGTTTATAGGCACCGAAAACGATGTTGTCACTTGGGATTTTGGTGAAATATCGATTGACAAACACTCAAACACGGATGCACCAACACCCAAAGAAAACCAATATGCGATTGCTGTGGCTACTTTTACTGGGGCTGGTCACGAGAATGATGCCCAGAGGGCTCTTTCCGAGTTAATGATGCAACACCCCTCTGTTGGAAGGAAACTTACGGTGAGAAAGAGAAGCCGGGGATCGGCGCTGACATATGGCAATTACTCTGGATATGACGATCCAAGCGCGAAATCAGATCTCGTAATGTTACGCAGGGTCACAACATCCCAAGGGCGTGTAATGTTCAGCCAACTGCTGTTGACCAAATTCAGATCGGTGCATACTAAACAGGGGCTACACCCCCACGACTTGTGGACAATTCGCCGAGAGTATCCAACCGTCGTTCCAATCTATACTTTAGAAGTTGCTGTGTGGGGAGATTTTGACAGTGGAGAATTGCCAAGCGAGAAACGCCGATCCGCTGCCGAACAGTACGCTTCAGAATTGAGAGCAAAGGGATATGAAGCATTTTTTTACCACAATGACGACAGTGAACTGAGTTCGGTCACAGTTGGACTGTTCAGTTACAAAGCAATCGATGCAGAAACAGGATTTTATAGTACAGAGGTAGAAGCGATGCTTGCCAGATTTCCTCAACGCCTGATGAATGGCCAACCGGTCTTGGAATACTACGATCCATCAAATCACACAAAAGGCACAAGAGTACAGGTTCCTTGTCTTGCCGAAGTTCCGGTTGATTAACTAGTGACAAGAAGCGCCGCGACAGAATAGGTCATTGTCAACTGTAATTTGGAGAGGACCAAGCGTGACAAGCGTACCTTGATCAAACACTCTCGCTTCGAGCCACCCATTCACCGACTCGTACGTAACCGAATCAATCTCACACAAGCGATCGTTGAGTGTTTTTGGTTTTCCTGTGGAGTGGTGATCAATCCACAGCATGCTTGCTCTTGATGGCGTTGATTCTCCACGCATCACTGTTCGACTCTTCATTCGTAGCACCGCACGATCAAACTCATCGCGGGTGATCCCCATGCGAAGTTCATTGAGTTGATCCAAGCAAACCGAAACGGTTTCGTCTGCTCGTTGGGGTGTAGTTCCAGCATGAATTCTCAATGTGGACCTGTTTTTTGAGGAGGCGTAATGTGCTGAAACGCTGTAACACAGCGAACGACGTTGACGAACTTGTGTGAACAGACGTCCACTTGTTGCACCACCAAAAATTGAGATCGCGATCGACTCCTGCAGTTCACCGTCTTCGTTGGCATTCGGCGCATCAAAGGCAATCGCGATATGAGATTGAGATGTTTCTTGTTTGATCCAATGCACACCCCGATCCGGCGGCTCCTCCAACGGATCAATTCTGCTCGCCCCATCCCAACAGTTCGCTATCTGTTCCACGACAGAAACGATCTTGTCGTGTTCAATGTCTCCAACAACGATAAGAACTGAGCCATCAGGAGTAAATGAACCGTAGACCGATCGCAACCTTCGAATCGAAGCAGACTCGATCGAGGCCGGGTCACCATATGTAGATCGGTTATATGGCGAGGAATGGTGGTGTTCCCCCAGGGCGATTGAAACCTGTCTTGCGGGGTTGTCCGCAAGTGATTGGATTGATTGCATGCATAAACTTTTACATGCCGCCAAATCTTCCTCAGGAAGTGTTGCGTTCATCAGATAATCCCCTAGAAGCGGAAGAACTGTTTCCACTTTCTTTCCAAGCATGACTCCAGATACTCTGAAAAACTCAATGCCGCACTCAACTTGTCGTTTAGCGCCAAGCAATTCGAGGGCATCGTTGTGTTGCTTCGCTGTAAGGTCTCGAGCGCCGCGCTGGACCAACTCAGAAAGTAAAACACTGTCTCCATCGTGTTCGTTTGTTGCAACTCCCGACCGAACCGACCAATTAACAGCAACAGTTTTAACGCTCGAAATCTTTTCAGTTACAAGTTGTAAACCAGATTCGAATGTATGACATGTAATGTTATTCATTGTCGCAAGTGAGCATACAGCCGTATAAGTTGCAGTGTTGCAATAAAAGTTTGTATTTTTTTTAACAACAAAAACTGTTGCGTTTGTATTCACGAATACAAAATTGTTTTGTTACACATGCAATTGTTTTAATTCAACAGTAGTACAAATCGCGCGCAACGCTCAACATCAAGCAGACCACAAAACTATATATAACAAGTAGTTAAGAACGGAATAATTGAATATTTTGTTCCATCAGTTGCATGTTAATGAAGTGCGCAATAGCACGAGCAAACATTTTTATAAATCATTGCGCGCAAAAAATAAAGTTTTTATAAGTAAGTGAACAACGTGTTGTTTAAAAAAAAGCAAGAAAACACTAACAAGTAAAGGCAGTTAAGGGTAAAACTCTATTTGTGCGGAGTGTCCGCTAGTGATCCAGACGCGTTTGTTCTAACAAGGAGGTCAATGATCATGGCCAAGAAGAAAGCAAAAAAGAAAGCTACTCGCAAGAAGGCTACTCGTAAGAAAGCCACTCGCAAGAAAGCTACTCGTAAGAAAGCTACTCGCAAGAAGGCTACTCGTAAGAAAGCCACTCGCAAGAAAGCTACTCGTAAGAAAGCTACTCGCAAGAAGGCTACTCGTAAGAAAGCCACTCGCAAGAAAGCTACTCGTA
>Ga0066376_10001835_pt1 | contig 20238 bp, 22 predicted proteins | sample Knorr_S15_td_Bot_FD_77009 | JGI IMG/M metagenome (GOLD analysis project Ga0066376, IMG submission 77009) | Marine microbial communities from Southern Atlantic Ocean transect - Knorr_S15_td_Bottom_ad_5009_LV_A | ecosystem: Environmental > Aquatic > Marine > Oceanic | place: Southern Atlantic...
ACGTTACCCACGCCAATCATTGCGATACCGTTATGGCGCGCTTTCTCGATGCCAGCGGTCATGATTTGAACTCCGATCGACTGTCCGAAGCCTTTGTTACCATCGTATATGGCAATCTGTGCGTTTTCGAAGGTCGCTGTTGCCGTTTGATTGGGTACGACCTCGCCGTTGCGACAGTATTCGACGTAGCGGGGTATTCGGGCGACTCCATGAGAGTCATGGCCAACCAGATTAGCCGTTACCAGCAACTTCGAGACAATATCGGCTTCGGCCTGTGCGCACCCGATGGCAGTGAAAATACGCGCAGCAACGGCTGTCAGTTCTCGGTGGTCGATATTCACGGAGTAGGTATCCTTGGGCAATAGATAATGTCCATTATGTGGGTGTTGTTTTTTTCAGGTGTCGCTGGCGATTGTGTAATAAACTATTTTTTCGCGCGTGGTGCAACAAAACCATGCTCAATCGTCATTTTACCGTTAGGAATGTCATCATGATTGGAGAACCTGTCCTTCTGAGCGTCCGAAAGGATTTCCCCCGCCCTGAATCATCGCAGGTCGAAGCGCTTCGTGGCGTGCCGACAGGCTTTATTGTGGATGCGCAGAACGGCACCGGGGCGTTGGGGTACCAGATCAAACCATTAACTAACGAGATGAGTTTTACGGGGGTCGTGATTACGGCTCAGGCGGAGCCAAGAGATATGCTGCCGGTTCAACCGGCCATTGCCTTGGCATCTCCGGGCGATGTGCTGGTTATTGCCACGGCCGGCTATGATGGGGCTGCCATCATTGGGGATAACGTTGCGGTAATGGCCAAGAATAAAGGTCTTGCTGCTGTGGTGACTGACGGACTCGTTCGTGATGTTGAAGGTATTCTCGATGCGGGGATTCCGGTCTTCTGCGCGGGCGTCTCGCCCAACTCGCCTTATTCTCGGGGCCCAGGTTCGATCGGATTGCCCATCGCATTGGGTGATTCGGTGATTAACCCGGGAGATTTGCTCGTTGGTGATCGCGATGGTGTTGTGGTGATTGCGCGGGATCAGGTAGGTGCCGTGATCAATTCGTTGGTTGAACTTCGCAAGTTGGAAGCGGCACTTGAGACCAAGGTTAAAGGGGGGCTCACGCACATGCCGTGGGTCGATGAGTATCTTCGCTCGAATAAGGTGCGTTACGTTGAGTAGTTGGCACATGACCGATTCTCGTCAGTGAGTTAAACACGAACTAAAACTTAGGAAAACAATTCCCGATAGATCTCGAGTTTATCTCTGAAGATCAAGCTTTCGGCGACGGCCGAGTCAACCAATCCATCGGGAACTTCGCCCTGTTTGATTGACAGAATAATCCTGATGTCATTAGCGCCGATGCCAGCCACGCACTGTTCCGTAAAGCAAAGAGCGTGTGGCGCGAGAATCACGTTATCGAGTTCGAGTAAGGGTTCATTTGGTTGCGGGGGTTCGGGGTCAAACACATCAAGCCCGGCTCCGGCAATGGCACCACGCTTGAGGCTCTCCACCAGCGCCGTCTGATCAACGACACCACCACGCGACGTATTAATCAGGTAGGCCGATGGCTTCATCAGAGCGAGTCGTTCGCTATTGACCAGATGGTGAGTTTCCGGAGAATAAGGCGTGTTCAAAGTCACAAAATCGCCCTGTTGAAAAACGGCATCAAGATCCACCAACTCAACGCCCAGATCCGCGGCAACCGCTGGGTCTGCCCATGGGTCGTGCGCAATAAAGTTCATGTCGAGCGGTTGGCATAGCCGAAAAATTTCTGCACCGATATTGCCAAGCCCGACCGAAGCCAATGTCTTCCCGACCAAGCCCTGACCCATGTAGGGCCCGCGAATTGAAAAATCATGGTGACTACGCACCAAAGCATCTTTCTCAAGTAGGCGCCCTGCGAGGGCAAGAATAAACGTCAGCACTGAAACGGCGACGGGGCGGCGGACACCATCTGGAGTAATCCCGACTGCAATCCCGTTTGCGGTACACGCGGTGACGTCGACGCTATCAAAACCTACGCCAAACCGGGCCACAATGCTAAGGCGCCCGTCTGACGGGATGCTATCCCTAGAAAACAACTCATCTAGAAGAATGAGGGCGTCGACACCTTCGAGCGAAGCTGCCGTCATGGTGTTGGTGTCTGCATCGCCATCGACAAAAAAGTATTCGATATCTGAATCTGCCTCGAGAGGTCGAAGATCAAAATTTGGCAGGGCCGGGGTACCCCTGTTGTCCCGAAAATGTCCGGACAGGGCGACTCGAAACTTGCTCATAACTTGGAAACCTTTGATCGAGGTTTTCGTTTGGCGCACGCGAAACGTAATTGAGTAATACCTTGGGTCATTGCATCGCGATAAGCACCGACATCGAGTTGGTAACAAATCACATCATAGCCGCGCGCATAGGATTTGGCGCCTTGATCTGCGTCGGTGACCAGGAAACCAAGTGCCTTTGAGTGACGAGTGGCGGCTTGTCGAATCTTGCGCTCTGCGGCGACAAAAGCAGGGTGTTCGAATTGCCCGGGGACACCCAGCGATGCACTCAAATCAAAATGTCCCAGCCACAGGCAGTCGACCCCCGGGGTCGCGGCAATATTATCAATGTCATCAACACCTTCAGCGGTTTCAATCAGGGCGGCCATTGCGATGCGTCGATTGGCTGCTGCCAGTGTTTGCGATGGGGCCGCAGGCGCGTATCCGTCGTGCGCAATGCCAATGGCGACCCCTCGATGTCCCTGCGGGGGGTAGCGCAAATGGGCGAGGGCTTGGCGCGCTTCACTCGCATTCGCCACCATCGGCAGCATGACCCCGTCGGCACCCACATCGAGGACGCGGGCGATGTGGTGGTACGACTTCGACGGCGGTCTAACGAGTACCGGTAGGTCGCCCGCGCGCAAGTAGGCAATTAACTGTTTTGTTTCCATCATGCCAAAACCCGAGTGTTCCATGTCCAGGAAGACAAAATCGACGCCGGAGACATTCAGAATCTGTCCGATACCGGGTGTATTGAATTCGAACAGTGCGTGGCCAACCTTGAGGCCTTCTTTGCGAAAAAGGCGTCTCAGATTTTGTTGCTTCATGGACACATTCCTTGGATGATTAGAGTGAGGTGTCGCTTCTTTGATCCCGTCATGACGGGTACCGCCGGCGCTATCGCACCGCGGCCAAGGGTATGCGGAAATGGCCGCAGTGTCACCCTGGTGGTCGTGGGGTTGTATGCCGGTGCAAAGGATGGATACTGTTTGGTCTGAACTAGCTCTGGAGGAACCTGCGTCATGACGAGTGCTTATTTTTCGGCCGAGGTCACCGAATCATGTCTTGACCACATCGATCGATTTGATGGAGAGATTAATGCCTATATCGCGGTCATGGCAGACAGTGCCCGCCAGAGGGCACGCGCTGTTGAGTCCCAAATCGAAAGGGGTGATATCCAAGGGCTTTTAGCGGGCATGCCGGTGTCGGTCAAAGACTGTATTGATGTAGCGGGTGTGCCGTGCACCAACGGGTCACAATTTTTCAAAAATTACGTTCCTAACGAAGATGCATCGATTGTGACCGCCTTGCGCGCCGCGGGCGCCGTGATTGTTGGTAAAACCAACCTGCATGAATTCGCGTTCGGCTCAACCACGCAGAATCCGCATTTTGGGCCGACTCGAAATCCCTGGAATCCAGAGCATATCCCGAGCGGCTCTAGCGGCGGCGCGGGAGCGGCCGTGGCCGCCCGTATGTGTGTGGGGGCAGTCGGGTCTGATACCGGTGGTTCGGTCAGAACACCCGCCGCGCTCAACGGAGTCACCGGCCTGCGACCTTCATTGGGGTCGATCCCGATGAGCGGCAGCAAGACACAGATTTGTCCCGCGATTGATACGGTCGGTCCACTCGGTCTGTCCGTCGACATTGTGGCTCGCCTGTTTGCGGTAATGGCGTTCTATGACGACAGTGACGTCAACTCGGTTTGCCACACCTGGGATAACTACCTGGCGAAACTTGGTCACGGCGTGGCAGATCTGACACTGGGATTACCGGAAGCGTATTTCTTCGATGACCTGGGGCCCGGCGTAGGAGAGGCCGTTGAGGCGGGAGCTAGATTGCTTGAAACAGCAGGTGCAAAACTGAAGTCAGTCCGGCTGGAGGGGGCTGAAACGGTTCATGCGGAAGTGATGCCAATGGTTTGGGCAGACGCTTACCAGTATCACCGGGATCGCGTCGAAGGGGAGCCCGAGCGTTTTGGTCAAGACGTCCGTGATCGCCTCCGGTTAGGGCGAGACGTGTCGGGCCGTGATTATGCCGAGGCGCTGCGTCACAAGGCTCGTTGGAATCGAACCGTTGATCGAGCTTTTAGCGAAGTTGATATTATTCTGACGCCAACTGCACCTGTGACTGCACCGAGCCTGATTGACAGTCAGAACATGTTGGCAACCACTCATCATCTGACGCGCTTCACCTTTCCTTTTTCATGGGCCTGTCTACCCGGTTTGTCTGTTCCTTGCGGGTTGTCATTCGAGGGGCTTCCGATTGGCATGCTATTGAACGGCAGGCCTTTTGAAGAAGGGGTTTTATTCAGGGCGGGGTATGCTTACCAATCAGAAACGGACTGGCATCGCAAAAGTCCTCCTCTCTTGACGCGCTAAGCGTTAGCTGGCGGACTGTGAGGTCGGTGTATAAGGTGGGATCTAGTGGTTCACAGAATTTTGTAACTCAACCGACCATTGAAGGAGGATAAACGAGAACCATGTACGAAAACCTGTTTAGTCTTGAGGGCCGCGTGGCATTGATCACCGGAGCAAGCCGTGGCATTGGGCGAGCGGTCGCCAGAGGATTGGCCGAAGCGGGTGCTGATGTAGTGATGACAGCGCGGAGCGAAAAGGATTTGGAGTTAGCCGCGAATGAGATCCGTGGGGCCGTCACGGGGCGGGTTGAATATTACCCAGTGGATATGTCGAATCGAGCCGACGTGGATGAATTGGCGAAGACGGTGCTGCGTGATTTCGGCGCAGTGGATGTTCTGATTAACAACGCCGGTGCCAATCACCCCCAGACACTGTTGGAGACAACCGACACCAATTGGGACGCGATGATCGAATTAAATCTCACTAGCCAGATGCGTCTGACAAGAGCACTGGCGCCACAGATGGTGGCCAGAGGGTGGGGTCGAGTGATTTATACCTCCAGTATCATGGCTTTTGCTTCCAATCATGCCCGGGGTATTTATTCCGCAACCAAGGCTGGCCTGGTCGGCATGATGCGCGCACAAACGTTGGAGCTCGGCCCCGCCGGCGTGACGGTTAACTGTTTAGCGCCCGGTCCAGTCCTTACTGACATGCCGATGAGCCTGCTCAACGAGAAGGAAAAGCAGCAGTTTTCGGATTCCACCGCACTCAAGCGATGGGGCCAGGTTGCAGACATGGTGGGGCCGGTCCTGATGCTCGCCAGCGAGGCTGGCGCATTTATCAGCGGCGAAGTGATCATCGCCGATGGCGGCTTGTTATGCCGCACCTTCGGGGATTGATCGAATTCCCTGGCAGGGCAGACGAGTGATCGAAGAGCATTAACTACTGGCGCTGAGTCGACCGTCGCCAACCGCGCTCTGAAAGTGCACGATCGTTTCGCGAATACCATCCGCAAGTGAAGTGTCTGGGACATCACCCAATAAAGCGCGCAGCTCTTCGTCCGTTTGGCCATCGGGAAAGGGCAGTGGTGTTTCTTCGTGGGTCACGACCGCTTCAGGGATAACGGCTTTAATCGCTTCAACGGCTTTGCTCATGTGAGCCACAGCGCCACCAATATTAAAGACCTCAGACCCTTTAAAGGCAATCTGCGAGACTTGAATGAACAGTTTGGCGACGTCGCTGACATAATGAAAGCCGGTGTAGCCGCCGAAGCTGATGTGGTATGGCTCACCGCGAACCGCTGCCAGCATGGCTTGGGTGGGTGTTGAAGTGATACCTTGATCGCGACCGGGGCCGTAGACGGTGTAGGGGCGAAGCCCAATGCTCCCAATGCCATCATCCTGCCAGTAAATGCGGGCCGTTCCCTCGTTGGCTTGCTTGAAGACACCGTAATGATTGACGGGGTCCAGGCGTGAATCGTGATCCATCAATCGTTCTTCGTAGGTGTTTTTCTTGCCGTATACGCCAGCCGTACTGGCAAAGACAAGATGATTGATGCCCGCGGCTTTAGCGGCCTCAAACAGGTTCACAGTGCCTACCACGTTGACAGCCGCACCAAGCGGCGGGTCGGCCTTGCAGAACGGCACCTGCAGCGCTGCTAAATGGATGATATGGCTGGCGCCTGAATCTAGCAGTGCAGATTTGACGGCCTCGGTGTGGGTGATGTCACCGCGTGCGAAATCTACTTTGTCGAGGGCTTCGGCGGGCATGACGAGTTCGAGCCGGTGTCGGTTGTCGCTGAGATCGAAAACCGTCACAGGTATTTCTTCCTGAACCAGGGCCCGCACAACCCACGCGCCGATACACCCCATAGCGCCAGTCACAAAATAACGATCGTTTGACATTTCATTCCTTTCGATTGGTTCAAAGATGGCTGATGGGAATGGTCACAGGACTTAGGTGTCAACTATCCGCTGCGCTTGAACGCCTAACCCCTCGACGCCAACCCGCATGGTATCCCCTGCCCGAAGAAAAATCTGAGGCTTCATTCCCATTCCAACGCCAGGCGGGGTTCCGGTGGCAATGACGTCGCCTGGTTGAAGGCTCATGCATTCGCTCAGATAAGAGATGATCTTGCTAACAGGGAAAATCATCGTGTTGGTGTTGCCGTCCTGGTACCGCGTGCCGTTCACATCTAGCCACAAACCCAGAGATTGTGGATCGCCGACCTCATCGGGTGTTACCAGCCATGGTCCAATCGGTCCGTAAGTGTCACCCGATTTCCCCTTTGACCAATTTCCCTGTCGCTCTAGCTGCCACTCACGTTCGGAAACGTCGGTGACAATGCAATATCCTGCCACGTGATCCAGTGCTTGCGCTTCGGTGACATATTTGGTTTCCCGGCCGATCACAAAGCCCAGTTCAACTTCCCAATCAGTCTTGACCGATCCACGCATCAGTTCGATGTCATCGTCTGGGCCATTGATTGAACTGGTCGCTTTCATAAATACGATGGGTTCACTGGGAATCGAAGATCCGGTTTCCTTGGCATGATCGCTGTAATTGAGACCAATGCACACAAACTTACCCACGTTACCAATACACGGGCCTATGCGTGGAGTGCCTTCCACCGGCGGCAGGGTATCGGTATCCAGTGCTGACAGGCGCGCCATCGTGCCCGAGTCCACAGTGTCACCCGTGAGATCGGGGATAATGCTCGAAAGATCTCGGATTTGGTTGTTCGCATCTAACAGGCCAGGTTTCTCAGCGCCTTTAGGGCCATAACGGAGTAGCTTCATCGAGTGTCATCCTTATAGGTCATATCAAAATAGGTCATATTCAAATTTGTTCTTGCTTACGGTTAGAACTTGCCATATTCCAGGTACGCGGCTTCCGGGTCCATGCCCCCGACAATGGCCTCGCGCATATCGCTCTCGGTGTTCATCACTTTCATCGTTTCCTCGACGGCCTCAGTCGCGACTGCTTTGGGAATCACGACCACGCCGTCTCGATCACCCACGATCCAGTCGCCGCTGTGGATGGTAACGGTTCCTATGGTGACAGGCTGACCCAGACGGTCGTAACGCCAGCGTTCAACAATGTCGGCCGGTGTATTGTATTCACAGTAGACTGGAAACCCCATCTCGAGAATCATATCGGTGTCTCTGCAGTGTCCATCGACGACATAGCCGTGTGTGTTTTTTACCATGAGGGCGCGGGCCGATAGTTCACCCATCAAGGCCACCGCCTTGGTATTGGGTTGGCAAACCAGTACTTTGCCTCCAGGCACGCGGGATAGGACGCGCGACCACATCAGCAGTGAGTCATGCCGGGAAAGCGATTGGTCTATGTAACCTGAAATGGTATAGACCTCCCCGGCAATTCGCCGCGTCGGATCAAGCGCCCGAATGGTCGGCGGAAGCACACAGTTGCCATAGCCCATGGTCCGCAAAACATCGTGGACAGCACTGGCATAGCAGCGCGACAGGTCGTTCACAAGCGAGGTGGTGTCATGCATTGCGTTGTTCGTCATCTATTAGGGGTGATGGGTGAGTGCTCATCACCCACGCGGAGTGTGTTAGCGCATCTAGTGGAACACCTGTTTACGCTGTGTCGCCCGAGAGTTCAAGTTCATGCCTTAGAATATTGGCCATATACCTTATCGGGATTATAGAGATGACAACACAGTTTAATTCGCGCGTCGCGCTGGTGACGGGGGGGTCGCGTGGCATTGGGCGCGCGACCTGTATAGCGCTTGCCCGTCAAGGGGCCCGTGTGGCCATTAATTACATCAGTGACAAGGCGGCCGCGCTCGAGACGTTGACTCGAGTTAGGGACGTCGGGGGAGACGGTGCGATTTATCAGGCCAGTGTGGATCAAGAAGCCGCAGTGCGCGAGATGATCGGGGCTATAGCCACAGAATTGAGCCCTATTGATTTCCTGGTAACGAACGCGGGTATAGCAGTCCAGGAGCACCATTCGGTGCTCGATTTAGCGAGTTTTCGACGCATGATGGCGACCAACGTTGAAGGCACATTTATTCCGATCATGGCGGTCAAGGACGGCATGATTGAGCGCGGTTTCGGTGGTATCGTGTGTGTCGCCTCGGTTGCCGGGTTAAGGCCTAGACCGCTCAACATTGCGTACAGTACTTCTAAGGCGGCTGTGGTGGCTATGGCGCGAAATTTCGCCGCAGCATTGGGTCCGAAAGTGCGGGTCAACTGCGTCGCACCCGGGCTGATTGAGACTGACATGATTGCCGGCATGGATCACGATTCGCGTGATGTGATGCGGCAGGAAGCGTTTGTCAAACGCTTAGGAAAACCAGAGGACATTGCAGAGGCCATCGTGTTTCTCCTGTCTGATAAGGCCAGTTTCGTCAGCGGGCAGACTTTCGTCGCCGACGGCGGACGTATTACGTTGCCCTGACCTTTGAAGCCTGAAGAATCTGCTGGGACGGTGCCCTGGTCAAAATTGTCCTTGGGTACCGTTGTTCTTGCTGTGGCGGTGCATTCGTTGTGGGGTGGAAATGCGGTCGCCATTAAATTAAGCCTCGAAGCATTCCCCCCCATGTGGACTGCTTTCCTGCGCTTTAGTATCGCGATAGTTTGCGTCGCACTGTGGGCCGGGTTTCGTGGTATTCCCATGCGGCCTAAACGATCGGAATGGTGGTGGTTGGTTCTGCTCGGTGTCTTTTTTTCTATACAAATCGGTTTGATGAATATCGGTTTTGAACATACCAGTGGATCCATTGGTTCCATTTTGATGGCCACCAATCCGATATTTGCAGCGCTTTGGGCGCATTTTCTGGTCGCTGGGGATCGCCTGACTCGGCAACGAATCATTGGTCTGTTCGTTGCCTTCCTCGGCGCGGCGGTGGTCATCCTTCAAAGTGGCCACATTGATGGAGCTACTGCGGTTGGCGTTGGCAGCGGGTTGGTATTTCTCAGTGCCGCGTTGCTCGGGTGCCGTCTGGCCTACACTGGTCGTCTGTTGCAACGAATGGATGAGGTGCGCGTGGTGCTATGGCAGATGGTTATTTCGGTGCCCGTGTTTGGGGTGGCAGCACTCATGAGCGAAAACATTGTCTGGGAGCGTGTGGGTCTGGCACCGATCGCTGGAATCGTGTATCAGGGTCTGGTGGTGGCAGGCCTTGGATTTATGCTGCTCACGTATTTGATGAAGCGTTACTCCACCAGTGTGATCACTAGTTTCAACTTTGTTTCGCCCATTTCAGGTGTTTTACTCAGCGTGTTGTTGCTGGGGGACAAAATAACTTTTCACGTGCTAGCGGGTGTTGCATTGGTTGGCACGGGGCTTTATCTGGTTGCGCGTCACCAGGCAAGTCCATGAACAGTTCAATCACTTCTAGTTGGTTTTTGCGTTGCCGGTCTGGGGGTGGCGTAAGAATAGTGCCAGCACCGCAGCTGCAACGGGTAATACGGCCAGCACTTGCAAAGTGAGATCATAGTCACCGAATTGATCGATCGCGATGGCAAGAGGTATCGCACCAATTGAGGCGCCAATGATTCCGACCATTTGGCCGACGCCTTGTATGCTGCCAAGGTGTTTTCTGCCAAAGTAACGTGGCCACAGGAAACCAAAAAATGTCATGGTAACGCCGTTGTTTAGTCCGAAAATGATGGCGAACATTATGGCGCTGGATAAATCGTTGACCAGCGTAATCGAGATCAATGATGCGGTCATGATGATGAGTCCGCCACAGAACATCCAGTCCGTGCGACAGCGATCCAGCATGAGTCCAACGATTGGCATCGATATGGCGGCCGTGATGCCACTGATAGTGAACATCATGGTTGCGACTTGTGCATCTAGGCCATGGGTCGTCAGAATGCTCTTGAAAAAGACATGAAGCGTTGTCACCAGTGATGACAGACAGAATAAGCCGACGGTGATGATGTAGAAGGCAGGTGTACGTAGTGCTTCGCGACGGGTCAACCCCCAGACAGGGGTTGTAGCATCGGCTGTCTGTTTGCGCTGATCCCCATCCGGCTGCAGGCCGAGTGGCTCCGGCTTGCTGTGTGCAAGGAGTAAAGCGGCCGGCAGAAACAAAACTAGTGTACTCAGTCCAAGCCATAACCACGAGGTTCGCCAGCCGACCAGGTCCATTAACCACTGGCACAACGGTGGATGAACCGCCATTGAGATCGGAAATCCAAGCGACATGATGCCCAACGCCAATCCTCTGCGTCGATCGAACCATTGAGACACCATGTTGACGCAGGCTAGCATCAAAGCACCTTGTCCCAGGAATCGTAAAAACCCAAACCCAATAGCAACCGTCACCCAGTCGGTGACTAAGCTAAACAACAAAGCAGTTAGGCCCAGGCAGCCAAGAACAATCCATAACATGGTGGCAGGGCCATGGCGATCCAGGAGTTTTCCCATCTTCGGGAGAAGAAAGGCGGCAAGGAAGGTGGCGATTCCATAAGCGTAGGCGAGCGCCGTTTGGCGATTGGACTGCATCCAATCGATGGCAAAAAAGGAGGTCATCTCCTTACCGATGGGATCGAAATAAAGGCCGATCAGGTGAGGTTGACCAGGTCCAGTGCCGATCATGCTGAAACTGGTGGTCGCGAGGATGACCCAGCCAAAGAAAAAACGCTTGTTGAGCGTATCGAACAGCCAGCCGCGTAACAATTTCATTCAATCATCCGTTAAACAAAACCCGACTGACTGGGTTTGTGAGTGTTGCCAAGGTTGCACGAATCGCAGCGCCGGTTGGCGTCACGAGGGAGCACATTGTGTTCAGTTAGCTACGCCGGGATTACCGTCCGACCGGTTCGATGTAGACACCACCGATATATTGTTCGGTCGGGGTGATCTCAATAGTGCTGACGTTGACGCGCCAGGGCGCGTCCAGGGCATACAAAATGGCATCAGCAATATCGCTTGGCTCTAGCAAGTCAAAACCCAAGGCCGCTTGTGCTGCTTTTGTTGGATCATCAAAGGCAGTGTCAAAAAATTCCGTACGCACTCGAGCGGGGCAGATTTCAGTGCAACGTACAGCGCTTCCCTTAAGTTCCATGCGTAACCCCTGGGACAACAGATGCAGTGCGCCTTTGCTGGCTGAGTAAAGCGCCGCCGGCATTGGGTATAGGCCCGCAATGGAGCCAAGATTTACCAGGTGCCCCCGCTGACGGGCGAGCATACCGGGCAGCAATGCATGAACCACATGAATGGCGGCGGTTACATTGGTTTCTATGGTGCGGCTAATGTCTTCTCGGCTGGCTGCTGCAAGGGAGTCGTAACCACGACCTAAACCGGCGTTGTTGATGAGCACATCGTACTCAGTGCTCTGGAGTGTGTCGTAGAGCGCATCGGTGTCCCTTAGATCGAGGGCTAAGGGGATGCAGCCCGTGGCACTGGCAAGTTCGGAGAGGCGATCCTGCCGACGGGCCAATGCGTGAACCTCAAGGTTATGGCTGGTCAGACGACGAACCACGGCCTCACCGATACCACTGGATGCGCCGGTAACTAGAACTTTTCTATAATCGGAAAGTGACATAATTCGAGTCTGTTATGTGAAAGTTGTCGAGGGTTTCGGTTAGACAAGGGTTGGGTCTTTGGAAACACGGATCAGTAGTTTGCCGAAGTTTTTTCCGGTGAAAAGGCCTTGGAATGCTGACACTGCATTGTCGATGCCATCGACAACGTCTTCTCGGTAACGAAGTTCCCCGTTTCGAATCCAGCGGCCGACATCGGCCAGAAAATCTGGCTCTCGGTGGGAATAATCAAAGACAATGATGCCTTGTATTTTTAGACGCCGTGTCAGTATGGCCCTCATTATGCGGGGAAGTCGGTCCGGTTCGTGGGAGAGTGCGGTCTCGTTGTAGTGGGAAATCATGCCGCACACCGTCATGCGCGCGCCGACATTCAAGCGCTCGAAGACCGCATCAAATACGTTTCCCCCCACGTTTTCAAAATATACATCGATCCCATCAGGACAAGCCTCGGCCAATTGGGTCTTCAGGTCGGACGAGAGGTGACTAACGCAGGCGTGGTAACCCAACTCGTCCACTGCGTAGCGGCATTTTTTCTGCGCGCCGGCAATTCCGATCACTCGACATCCCGAGATTCTGGCAATCTGTCCAACCACACTACCCACGGCTCCCGTCGCGGCCGACACGACGACGGTATCGCCCGCCTTGGGTTGGCCGATGTCCAGTAAACCCGCATAAGCCGTTAGCCCTGGCATACCCAGTACGCCAAGAGCAGTCGAAATGGGTGCCTGGCGCGGGTCTAGTTTGCGCAAGCCGGTACCATCGTGCAGTGCGTGGGTTTGCCAACCGGTGTAACCGACAACAAAGTCACCGATGGAGAAATCGGGCGAGTTAGACGCCTCTACAACACTGACAGTGCCTCCTACCATCACCTCGCCAGTTTGCACATAGGGAGCATACGAAGCCACCGCGTTCATTCTTCCGCGCATGTAGGGATCTAGTGACAGATAAATGGTCCGCAGTAAGAGTTCATCCGCTCCAGGGGCATCTAGAACTTTTTCGTTGATTGAAAAATCAGACGCTTGTGGTGCGCCTATTGGCCGGTGGGCCAGAATCACTTGGCGAGACGTGAGCGGTTTCATTTAGACCTGGCTTGCCCCGCCATCCATAGGGAAAACACTTCCGGTGACCTGGTGAGATTCGTCACTGGCGAGATAAAGTGCCAGGGGAGCCACGTCTTCAGGAAGGCTCGGTCCCAACGGAGTCTTGACTCGAGTGGGATCATCTTCGCGTAGCATGTGCTTCACCCGTGGGGTCAATATGACACCGGGGGAGATTGCGTTGACGCGAATCCTGGAGGGTGCCCATTGCAGCGCTAGTGCGCGCGTCAGCGCGATGACGCCACCTTTGGCGCTGGTGTAGGCATCTGCACCCGCAGTGCCGATCAGGGCGCGGATAGATGTCGTGTTGATAATAGAACCGCCGCCAGCGTTTACCAGATGTGGGATCGCCATGCGGCAACCGAGGAAAGTGCCAAACAGGTCGACTCGAATGGTGCGCCAGAACTCATCGATATCCATGTCGGTAACCTGTCCGTCAGCGGCAGTAGCTCCACCGGCATTGTTGTAGAGAATGTCTAGGCCACCGTGATTTTTAATCACGTGATCGATGGCCCCTCGCATGGAAGATTCATCGCCCACATCGGTTTGTTTGAAAGTGGCGTCGAATCCCTTCCTGCGGATTTCCTCCGCGGTGCATTCACCGGCATCCGTATTGATGTCACAAAGGGTCACTCGAGCGCCCTCTGCCGCAAAGAGTCGTGCACAGGCCTGGCCGATGCCACTCGCCGCACCGGTAATAACGGCGCGCTTGCCTTCGAGTCTGGGCATGCGGTGTTTGCTGGATAGGGTGACAGAAGTACGCAGTATACGGCGATCGTCAGGCAGGTGAATATTTTTGAGTTGTTTGGTCTAACCACTCAGAAAGGCAACAAAGAAAGGGAGCGATGGTATTGCTGAGTGCCCGTGGGAACTGTCGAGGGTCTAATGAGCGAGTTCGATCGAATGCTGTCGGAGTGCTATTCAGTGTATCGTTGGTCAGAGATGGGCAAACAATCGTTGATACTCTAGAGAGGTTGGGTTGGGTTGGGTTGGGCTGGGCTGGTCTTGGGGGAGAATCGTGCAGGTTTCGATGACGCTGACTAGGCGATTGATTAAGTGCGTGCCTGCTTGGGAAACTGACGTCGTTTTATTCAGAGGCGGTGGTGATTGACGACCCGTTGATGAAGGCAGGTGTGGGGGATCCTGAGGTGGGGCTGGTTTCAGGAAACGGCCTGGCGATCGTCCAAATGCTGCGTGAGTCGCGTCAACTGGTTGATGGGGGTTATGTAACGGTCATGGTTTCCATTAGCCGGTGAGGGACTCGTCATGTGCTCACCGGCGCTCAATTCAAGTGCTTTCACTGAGTTACTCTTGCCATTGTAATTGCTGATGGTGTGTTTCGGGACAGCGATGGACGCTGAGCGATTGCTATATGGATGTTGACAAACTTCAGGGAAAAGTGGTTTGGTTAAGTACATGGGTTAAGGGTGACTGGAGTATTGGCCCCGTCCCGGCATCGACCCTATTAAATCTGCGACACATTGGTTAAGGTGCTGCCGTGGAACCACACTTGCTCACGATTAAAGATCTTGTGATCGAGGCCGATGTTGGGGGAGTTTGGCAACCGATCGTCAAGGGCCTCAGCCTGAGTCTTGCGCAAGGTGAGGTCGTCGGATTGATTGGAGAATCCGGGGCAGGTAAGTCGACGTTGGGACTGGCAGCGCTCGGCTATACCAAACCTGGCTGTCGCATTCGATCGGGGTCCATTGTGCTGGGTGGACAGCAATTGGTTAATCTGCCCGAACCAGCATTACGCAAGTTGCGCGGTGTACAAGTGTCTTACGTGGCGCAAAGTGCAGCCGCCGCGTTTAATCCAGCCCATTCGTTGATGGACCAGTTTATCGAAGCCCCGGTTCAGCACGGCAGATTTAAGAAGCATGAGGCACAGGAAAGAGGGCGTCAGCTTTTTCGCCAGTTGCAATTGCCTGATCCGGATCATATCGGGCAGCGTTATCCGCACCAGGTGTCGGGTGGACAACTGCAAAGGATGATGACCGCGATGGCTATGGGTTGCCAGCCCGAGATCGTGGTGTTCGATGAGCCCACCACGGCACTGGATGTGACCACTCAGATTGAAGTATTGAGTGCAATCAAGGAGGCGGTTCGTGCCCGAGCATCTGCCGCTATTTATATTACGCACGATCTGGCGGTGGTGGCTCAGGTATCAGATCGCATCATGGTGTTGCGTGACGGGGATTTGATCGAGCAGGGCAACACTCGAGCATTATTGGCTGATCCACAGGAGAATTACACGCGACGACTGCTATCTGTGCGCTCTAGCCGTAATAAACGTGTTGTGGCAGAAGAGACGGATGTGGTTCTGAACGTCGAAGGGGTAACGGCACGTTATCCAGGCACGCAGGTCGACGTGTTGTCTAACATCGATGTGCAGGTTGAGCGTGGTCGAACCGTGGCGGTCGTTGGCGAATCAGGTAGTGGGAAAAGTACACTTGCGCGCGTCATTACAGGGTTGCTTCCGCCCATACAGGGCCGAGTATCTTTTGCAGGGCGTCAGTTGCCTGCGTCGTTGTCTAAGCGGAACAAGGATGATCTGCAACGGATTCAGATGATTTACCAGATGCCTGATGTCGCGCTTAATCCACGGCAACGGGTGAGTGAAGTCATTGGCCGGCCGCTACAGTTTTACCTTGAGTTGAAAGGCCAGGCGCTGAAGTCACGTATTGGGGAACTCCTTGAGCAAATCGAATTGCCAACGGAGTATATGGATCGCTTTCCCGAGCAGTTGTCCGGTGGCGAGAAGCAGCGCGTGTGCATTGCCCGTGCATTGGCTGCAGAGCCTGATCTCATCATTTGTGACGAGGTCACGTCGGCGTTAGATCAATTGGTAGCAGAAGATATTCTCAAACTGCTTGAACAGTTGCAGTCTGATCTTGCTGTGTCCTATCTATTTATTACCCACGATTTGGCAACAGTTAAGGCGATTGCCGACCATGTTGTGGTGATGTATCAGGGGAAGATCGTAGAAAAAGGACCGAAGGCTGATATTCTTTCCCCTCCGCATGCGCCTTACACGGAACTATTGCTTTCTTCTGTGCCAGAGATGGATCCCGATTGGCTAGATGCCCTGATGGCCCGGAGGAAGGTCGAGTCCTCTTCGAAGGCGGCCCGTCCCAGGGACGAGTGAGGTTTGAGGAAGACAGTAGTTGATTACTGCCAACGGTTGAGCGGTCTTGTGAATCCCGCTCAATATCTATTGTTGAATAATGCTTAGTTTCGTCGCCCTTAAGGCGGCGACCTATAATAACCCTCGGGCCCGCGTGTTGCGGCAGTTTTTAGTGTTTGACGGAGTGGGCGCGACCTATTGAAAGGCGTATCTAGTTTCTAATGGCAATAGACGAAAGAAAATGGCGCACACCCGCGGTGGTGATGGTTGCCGGCTGTGTGATTGCGGTCATCGGAATGGGGACTCGGGGCACTCTTGGTCTCTTCCTGGAGCCGATGTCTTCGTCTCTATCATGGTCTCGAGAGACCTACGCGCTCGCGATGGCCATTCAGAATTTGTTGTGGGGCATTTTATTGCCGTTTGCCGGTGCTCTGACTGATCGCTACGGGGCGTCATGGGTCATCAGTGGGGGCGCGGTCTTCTATGCTTTGGGACTGTGGGGAATGTCCATTGCAGACTCGGTGTTGATGCTGCATATCAGCGGCGGTATCTTAATGGGGCTTGGTAGTGCCTTCGCGGCGTTTAACCTTGCCATTGCCGCGATGGTTAAAGTGGTAGGTGCGGAGCGCAGACTATTGGTGATGGGCGTTGGTACAGCGGCAACCTCGATGGGACAGCTGATTTTTTCTCCCATGACTCAAGGCATGATCAGTAGCTTGGGTTGGAGTGATGCACTGGTTTATCTCAGTTTTATATCGCTTTTGATGATCTCTTTTGCCGTTCTGTTGCCCTCAAACCCGGAGGTTCAAGGTGAAGAACCAACAGGTCAGGGCCTTAACGAGGCGATACGGGAAGCGTTTTCTCAGCGGGGTTTTATTCTGCTGATGATTGGCTTTTTCGCCTGTGGGTTTCACGTTGCGTTTATCGGCATCCATTTGCCAGCCTATGTAACTGACCTGGGTCTTGCCCCGCAGGTTGGCGCGTACTGCCTGGCCTTGATCGGATTATTTAACATTGCGGGTTCTTTTCTGGCGGGAATGGCCGGTAGCCGTTGGAGTAAAACCTATGGATTGAGTTGGATTTATCTTGCGCGGGCGCTGGTTATCCTCGGCTTGCTCGTTGCCCCGAAAACGGCACTGACGTTGTACGTCTTCTCAGCTTTGATGGGACTGCTATGGTTGTCAACTATCCCACTGACAACGGGTGTGGTGGCTGAGGTTTTCGGCGTGCGCTATGTGGCAACACTTTACGGGTTTGTGTTTTTCGGGCACCAGGTTGGCGCCTTTATTGGCGTTTGGCTTGGCGGTGTCTTTTATGACCGGTATGGATCTTATGATGGTATGTGGTGGGCTGGGATTGTCGTCGGGGTACTGGCGGCTCTGATTCATCTGCCGATCAGTGAGAAACCGTTGCCTAGAGTCGTGGCCGCGAGTGCGGTTGCCTGAGGATGTCTTAGCTGGTGTCACGGCGCATGACCCAAAATGAAGTGTTCGCGGTGGCGGGCCACTCGGCCAACCGACTCAGGTTATGAGCACCGTGACTGCCTCTGAGTTGCGCGTTCTCCGTGCTGACGTATCGGGTATGCCGATCGAGTGGATTGGTTATGAAGAGGCAGTTAAGTTGTATTATCTTGATCGTGTTCTTTATCCAATGGGGCAAAGTTTGTTGACGTTAAGGGGGGGGGTTAATGCGCGTACGGGTTTGCAGAGCGCTCTTGATATTCATTCGATTATTTGCACCTCGGGCCAATCTCGCGGTCATCTTAAACGCCATCCTCATTATCAGCCGCCCTTAGCCAATTTGGCCCTGTTTCGGCGTGACGCATACTTGTGTTTGTACTGTGGTGGCGAGTTCAATGTTTCCCAACTATCCCGAGACCACGTTAAACCCTTGAGTCTTGGGGGCTGTGATGCATGGCAGAATGTGGTGAGCGCTTGTCGTCGATGCAATCACCATAAAGGGGGTCGAACACCGGAAGCTGCCGGTATGCAACTGTTGGCAGTTCCCTTTGTGCCGACCCACGCGGAATATGTTTACCTCTCAGGACGAAAGATTCTGTCAGACCAGATGACTTTCTTGTTGGGGCATTTCCCCCGTAATAGTCCGTTACATTTGCGCATTGACCAATTATCTGAGACAAACAAAGGAGCGCAGGTGCATGGCCCGTGACGATAGTTTGCTCCGAGGCATAAGTACTCGTGCAGTGCATGGAGGAGAACGTCCGGATAAAGAAACAGGTGCGTCCTCTCCCAGTATCGTGATGTCAAGCACTTTTGTGGTCGATGCGCCTTTGAGTTTCTCAGCGGAGAGCCGTGAGCATGATGCACCTTATGTTTATGGGCGATGGGGTAATCCTACCGTTCGCCAGTTAGAGGACAAGCTGACCTTGCTCGAAGAGGGGGAGGCTTGCGTGTGTTTTGCCTCCGGGATGGCGGCTACTTCAGCGCTATTGCTAAGTCTTCTTAAACACGGTGATCACGTAATTATGAGTGACGTGAATTACCCCGGCACAGCGGAACTGGCGCGCAATTCATTGCCCCGTTTTGGCATTGAAGTCACGACGGTTAACAGCGGGCAGACAGAGCGGGTGGCGGAGGTGCTGAGACCCAATACGCGACTGGTGTGGATCGAGACGCCAGCCAACCCGATCCTTCGTCTGACGGATATACAGGCCATCGGGGAAGTCGCGCATTCGGTTGGCGCAGAACTCGCGGTCGATTCCACCTTCGCTTCACCTATTGCTACTCGCCCGATCACGCTGGGTGCTGATTATGTGGTTCATTCGTTAACCAAATATATCGGTGGACATGGTGATGCGATGGGCGGGGCAATTATTGGCAGCAAGGCCGGTCTTGAAAAAATCGACCTTGAAGGCCAGGTGCATCTCGGTGGGATTATCAGCCCGTTCAACGCGTGGCTTATCCTGCGCGGTGCCGCGACGCTGCCGATCAGAATGCAGGCCCACGAGAAAAACGCAATGCAGGTTGCGGAGTTTTTAGAACGGCACTCGAAAGTGTCATCGGTCCGATATCCGGGCCTGGCGAGTCATCCACAGCACGAACTGGCGTGTCGGCAGATGGACAACTTCTCGGGCATGATTTCTGTTCAGGTGCCAGCGGGGCAGGCTGTCGCTTCAAGGATGATGCAAAAACTGAGTATCTTTCATTACGCCGTGTCACTTGGCCATCATCGAAGTCTGATTTTCTGGATTGGGACGGATGACTTAGTGAGGAACTCTTTCAAGCTTGAAGGTAAGGCATTGGCGGATTACCGTGCATGGGCGGGTGATGGAGTGTTCAGGCTCTCGATTGGACTCGAGGATGCCGACGATTTGTGCGCAGATCTGGACCAGGTGTTGTCCGGGTAGTTTGCCTAAGCCGATGGGTGCCTCGCCGCGTCTGATTGCTCATGGGAAAACAGGCGTGTGGCTGCTGGCCCTCTTCCTGTTGGGGACAGGCTTTGGTGTGGTCGGCTAGGAGGGCTCATTCTTTCGAACCGGTATGGGTTAAATCGTATCTTAAGATGCATGACAGCCTGCTTGCCGGGCCAGGTGGTGGGATTGACTGTCATGCACAATGATGAGCAGGCATTGTTGGCGTTGGTAAAAAATACGCCTAGCCTCCTTGAATTCAGCAAAAGTGGGTTCTCAAACGTGGCGTATGTGCGTGCGGCGAAAGGCAACGAGCGCGCTTATCGATTATTGCGGGACATGCCGTTCGTTCGATTTGTCTTGCGTAATCAGATTATTTTCTTTTGTCATTGACACATGGCACCAAGGCGCATTCAACACGGTTAGTTTTTGGCTTCATTCCATGCGACGACGCGTCTGAAATCTTCGGCAATACGAGCGCCGTCGTGAGGTGATGTGAGCACTGCAGCAA
>Ga0066376_10001837_pt1 | contig 20233 bp, 15 predicted proteins | sample Knorr_S15_td_Bot_FD_77009 | JGI IMG/M metagenome (GOLD analysis project Ga0066376, IMG submission 77009) | Marine microbial communities from Southern Atlantic Ocean transect - Knorr_S15_td_Bottom_ad_5009_LV_A | ecosystem: Environmental > Aquatic > Marine > Oceanic | place: Southern Atlantic...
GGTTGTGATCCGTCTGGTGGATCGAGATAATCGACGGCCAACAGCCCCCAGCACTCCGCGCAGTGCAGGTCGCTCACCGATTGCGACTGTTTCGATGACCCGTCGATACAACGCAATTGCTGATTGGGCATGTTCCGGCCGACTCTTCGCTGGTGTTTTCTTGCAGGTGATCGGCTGCCGGTTCAGGCACGGGTGAAACGTCGTCGTCTGCTGAAGGCATTGCCACGCCAGAAGCCGACCTGAAATCGGCGCCCGGCCTTGCGGATCCGCCGCCAATTCCGACCGCATGCCCATCGCCACGCCAGCACGCAGACCCTGCAAGGACCCCACCGGGCTCGAACTGCACGATGTTCATCCCGTAACCGATCGTGACGACGCGTGTTACCCGGTGGCCTCTTTCGGCAACGGCAGATCGGACTTCCTCCGAAATCCCCTCTTCGATCTCGACTTCCTGCCCCTGCGTCCACACCCGCGGGGCCTCGACCGCCTCCTGCGCCGACATCCTGTGATCGATCAGGTTGACGATTGCCTGGAGGACCGACGTGAATATCCTCACGCCACCGGGCAGACCCAGGGCGAACTCGGGTATCCCGTCCCTGAGCACGATGGTCGGTGCCATGCTGCTTGTCACCCGCTTTCCGGGCTGGACAGAACGGGCGTTGCCGGGGTGCGGATCGAACATCTGCTGTGTGTTGTTGAGCAGCATCCCGGTCCCCGGCACAGTGACCACTGAGCCCCACGGTTCGTTGATCGTCTGGGTCGCGGCAACGACGTTGCCATCAGCATCAGCAACCGTCACATGGGTGGTATGACCCATTTCGCCCGCCCCCTGCCCCCTGCCGGGCGCGATTTCTGGTGAAGCGCGCTCCATGTCGAGCGCGTCGATGAAATCTTCTACGTGATGCTTTGCGATGAGCCGGTCGACAGGTACTTCCACGAAATCCGGGTCGCCGGTGTAACGGTTGCGGTCGGCAAACGCCTTTTTCATGGCTTCGAGCAGAATGTGGATCGAATCGGGAGTGCCAAACCCCATCCCCGCAATGTCGAACTCTTCGAGGATGTTCAGCATCTCGATCACATGGACCCCGCCCGCGGAAGGCGGGGGCACCCCGATAATTTCGTATCCCCGGTATTCCCCCCTTACCGGAGTGCGTTCGACCGTCCGGTACCCGGCAAGGTCCTGCGTAGTTATGATCCCGCCGTTGCGGGCAAGGTAATCGCACACGATTGCACCGAGCGGGCCGTTATACAGGTGGTCGGGACCGTTATCGGCAATCGCCCGCAAAGTGCGAGCGTAGTCCGACCGATCGACTTGATCGCCGGCTTTCAGCGGTTTCCCACCGGGCATATATGTTGCTGCCGTTTCCGGGAACCTGCCGATAACCTCGGAGTATTGGGAGATCGCTTCGTGCAGGTGCCCGCTGGCCCGAAAACCCCGTGTTGCGAAACGTATTGCCGGCGACATCACATCGGCCAGCGGCATCGTGCCCCACTTTTCAAGCGCCTCGGTCCATGCTTTCAGACTTCCCGGTACGCCGACTGACAGGTGGCCGATCGAACTCAGGTCTCCGGCCGATTTCAGGTAGTCAGGTCCCGAATCGGCAACCGGGGCGTACATGTCTTCGGTCGCGGCAGAGGGTGCCGTGGAGTATCCGTCAATCACATGGTGCCGGCCATCGGAAAGGCGAACGTTGAAGAACCCGGCACCGAAAATACCGACCATCATTGGCTCAACCACACTGAGTGCGAAGAGCGAGGCAACCGCCGCATCGATGGCGTTGCCCCCGGCAAGCAGCATCTCGGAACCCGCGGCCGATCCCAGCGGATGATTGGTAACGACGACGCCGCGTGAGCCCGTGGCAGGCCGCTTCTCAACCTGAAAAGTCGTTCCTGCACGCGCTCGCCAACTCGATACTGTCATTCGTCCCTGCTCATCTGAATACCTCGAGGTCTCGCCACGGGTGAGTCCCGGGTTCAAGATTCGGGATGCGGCCCGCAGAATTCTAATCTCTAACAAACAGCCGGGGGCACTTCAGAAAACCCTCTTGTGAGTTTGCCAGCACGGGAATAAGTTAGCTGCCATCACAACGCGCGTAAACGCGGGGAGATCGCATCTTGATCGATTCTCCAGAACTTCAGGAATTTCAGGGGGCAACGATGGCAGAAACGGGTATTTCGGCAGTGTGGCACGAGGCCGATCACAGTTGGGAAATGCGGGAGCTGCCGCTTCCAAAACTTGAATCCGATGCAATACAGATACGCGTTCGGGCAACCAGCGTTTGCGGATCGGACCTTCACATCTGGCGCGGCGACGGAATTCCTGAAGACGCCCCGCCGCGTGATCCGTTCGTGTTTGGCCACGAGATGATGGGCGAAGTGGCGGCGATGGGAAACAAGATCACCACCGACTCCCTTCGCCGGCCGCTCAAAGAAGGCGACCGCGTGGCCTACTCGTATTTCTTCCCCTGCGCCCGCTGCTACAACTGCCTGCGGGGCGAGTTCGGGGCATGCAAGTTCCGCTCAGGACGCAAGACCCTCGACGAATGGGCCGTGTGCAACGGCGGCTTCGCCCAGTATTACTACCTGCGCAGTCCGCACTACGTTTTCAAGCTGCCCGATTCGATCAGCAGCGCCGCAGCCGCGCCGATCAACTGTGCGCTGGCGCAGGTCTACGAAGCGATGCACCTGGGCGGGGTGAAGCTGGGCGACAACGTGGTCGTCCAGGGTGCCGGTGGGCTGGGCGTGAACGCAACTGCGGTCGCCGCGGAACTCGGGGCATCGAAGGTAATCGTGATCGACGGCCAGAAACCCCGCCTTGAGCTGGCGAAGCAGTGCGGCGCAACTCACACGATCGATATCAACGAGTACGACACACCCGAATCTCGCATCGAACGAGTTTTTGAGTTGACCGACGGCATCGGTGCCGACAAGGTGATCGAGGTCGTCGGCTTCCCGGCAGTTGTCGAAGAGGGCCTCAAGATGGTCCGCATGCGGGGCACATACCTCGAAGTCGGGCATATCTCGCCGAACTCGTTTGCAAGCATCGACATGCAGGAGATGGTTTCAAACCAGATCAGGTTCTACGGGATACAGCACTACGATCCATGGATTATCCCGAACGCCATCGACTTCCTCGAACGGACGGCCGACAGGTACCCGCTGATGAACGTTGTCTCGCACGAGTTCCCGCTCGACCAGATCGGCAGGGCGTTCGAGACGGCCGAATGGCTCGGTCGGAGTTCGGGAAGCGAAGTGACGCGGGCGGTAGTGACGCCATAGGCGACCCGCACACAATCGGGCCTGGAAAAAACGAACAGTGGATCTGGAATGGATAACAAACCTAACTTCCTCGTAATCATGTCCGACGAGCACGGCGCGCAGTTTTCGTCGACCTACGGCCACCCGATCATCGAGACGCCGAACATGGACCGTCTCGCCGAGCAGGGAGTCACGTTCGACGCGAACTACTGCAACTCGCCCCTGTGTATCCCTTCGCGGGCGTCGTTCATGACCGGTCAGTACGTATCGACCAACGAGATATGGGACAACACCAAGCCGGTGCCGGTCGACCGCCTGACCTGGCCGTACCTGTTGCGGAACGAGGGCTACGACACCGCACTGAGCGGCAAGATGCACCTGGTTGGCCCCGACCCCCTGCACGGCTTCGACGAACAACTCTCGCGAGACCCCCACATCGAGGAGCCGCTCGGCCACTTCAGGTGGTCGGACGGCATTCCGAAGGCGACCGAAGACTGGTACGGGGTTCGAGAAGCCAATCCCGGTGTCAGCCTGATGATCGAGGCGGACGACGCCATGGAAGAGGCCGCGGTCGAATATCTCTCCGACCCCGCCCGCCACGAAAAACCGTTCGCCATGTGCGTCGGCTTTATCGCACCGCACTTCCCGTTCGTCGTGCCCGAGCGGTACTTCTCGAAGTACTACCCCGACAACCTCGATATGCCGGACCTTCCCCCGGGGCACCTCGATAACCTGCCCCCATCGGCCCGGCGTCTGCGCCGGATGTTCGGGCTGGATGGCGACTGGACGCACGACGAAATCGCCAGGGCGAGGGCGGCATACTTCGGCCTGTGCACGTATCTCGATGACAAGATCGGCCACCTGCTCGACACGCTCGAAGCACAGGGACTGGCCGAGAACACGGTTGTCGTCTACACCTCGGACCACGGCGATATGCTCGGTGAACACGGCCTCTGGCGGAAGATGTGCTTTTATGAGCAGTCGGCCCGGGTGCCGCTGCAGATTTCCTGGCCTTCCCGATTCAAGGGCGGGCAGCGCGTGGCGCAGGTGGTCTCCAACGTCGATGCGGTCGCCACAATCCTCGAACTCGCCGGAATCGACATTTCAAAGTGGAAACTCGACGGCCAGTCGCTCGTTCGGGCCCTGAACGGCGATACGTCGGGTCTTCGGGATATCGCCATTTCCGAGCACTTTGCCCACGGGACCGACCGTGCGATGGGCATGGTGAGGTCGGGTAGGTGGAAGCTCTGCTACGGACACGGCGACCCGCCTGAACTCGAACTGTACGACCTCGAAGCCGACCCCGGCGAGTTCACGAATCTGGCTGCCGTCGCCGAGCACGCACAAGTCCAGCAACGCCTACTTAAAATACTGCTCGACCAGTGGGGCGACCCGGACGCCCTGACCGCAAGGATCGTGCGGGACCAGGAAGACCGCGAGATCGTAAGGAACGTGACCGGCGCCGGAACGATTTTTTAGTTCCCTCTGCCCGCCAGGGAGAGGGTTTAGGGTGTGGGTTGAAGCCGTTCACAGCCATAGCCTCTTCGACAAGTTCCGGCGCGCGCTTAGCATCCCCCTCAACCTAACCTTCTCCCCGGGGAGAAGGAATCGGACCCGAAATTCGCCAACCCGGTGCCATAATGTCCCCATGTCCATAACCAGCTCCCCGCTATTATCCGAACTCGCTGAAATAGTCGGCGACCAGTACGTGATCTGGAGGCCGGAAGACCTGCTTGTATACGAGTACGACGGGTCGATCGACAAGGCGACTCCGCAGGCGGTCGTGCTCCCCCGCACCGCCGAAGAAGTCTCGGCTATTGTCCGTATTGCGAACCGCCACGGCGAATACATCGTGGCCCGCGGCGCCGGCACAAGTCTTTCCGGAGGTGCCGTGGCCCTCCGCAACTCGATCGTGCTCGCGCTGACCCGGCTTACCGATCTGATTGAAGTCGATGCCGAAAACCGTGTCGCAATCGTCGAACCGGGAATGATCAACCTGCACCTGTCCGAGCAGGTCAGCCACCTTGGCCTGTTCTATGCCCCCGACCCCGCAAGCCAGAAGACCTGCACGATCGGTGGCAACGTTGGCGAAAACGCCGGCGGACCCCACTGCCTGGCGCTGGGCGTGACCACAAACCACGTTCTGGGGCTCGAAGTCGTGCTGGCCGATGGGTCGCTGACTTGGCTCGGGGGTTCGGCACGCGAATCGACCGGCTACGACCTGCGGGGTGCGTTTGTGGGTTCTGAGGGAACCTTTGGAATCATCACCAAGGTCGCGGTCCGGTTGCTGCCGAAACCGGAGACGATCCACAGCATGCTGGCGGCTTTCAGGACCATGGATGCCGCTTCCCAAACCGTTACCGAAATCATTGCGGCCGGAATGGTGCCCGCGGCCCTCGAGATGATGGACCGCAAGACCATCGACGCGGTCGAGCCGTTCTATCACCCCGGCTATCCCGCTGATGCCGAGGCGGTCCTGATTGTCGAGGTCGACGGGCTGAAAGAATCGGTCGAGGAGCAGACCGGACTCGTACTGCAAATTTGCAACGACAACGGGGCGATGGAAATCCGTGAGGCCGATGACGAGGCGACCCGGGCGAAGCTGTGGGAGACCCGAAAGGGTGCGGTCGGCGCTTACGGCGCAATCGCACCCACCTACTACCTGGTCGATGGCGTTGTCCCGCGGACGAAGCTTAGAGAGGTCCTCCAGCAGGTCGATCAGATCGCCGCGGAGTTGAACGTTACCGTGGCAAACGTTTTCCATGCGGGCGATGGCAACATCCACCCTGCGATCCTGTTCGACGAGCGACATCCAGAAGAGGTCAAGCAGGCGATCCTGGCGGGCGAGCGAATTCTTGAGGCGTGCGTGGCTGCGGGCGGCGCTCTCTCGGGCGAGCACGGAATCGGTATCGAAAAACAGGCGTACATGCCCCTCGTGTTCACGGAAAACGACCTCGAAGCGATGGCCCGGTTGCGTGCGGCTTTTATTGGCGAAGGCGATTCCGAGGACTCGCCAATCGGCGTGCCATCGCTTGCCGAACGCTTTAACCCGGGCAAGGTGTTTCCGGGTGGCGCAGTGCACGGCGAGGCGTACGGGATCACCGCGTCTTCGTTCCGCCCCACCGGGACCTCCGACTGGCAGTAGCCGGAAATCCGGCCCCCTGTTCTGTTGTTTGATATCACCCGGACTGTGATCTATACTTCATATCATTCCAGTGTTTGGAACGTTCCAAAGGACCCAAATTTGAGCGTCAGCAGAAATCAACTCCTGGTTCTTCGGTATCTCGCGCAACGCAGCACACCGGTCTCCGGAATCGATATGTCGGCCGATCTCGACTGGGTGGCCACATCCTCGATCTACGCCGCGATTTCCGCGCTCCAGGCGCGCGGCCAGGTCGATGCAAAGTGGGATCACTCCCAATCACACCCGCGCCGAATGGTTTCACTGAGCAAATCGGGCGTTACGGCACTCCGTGAGGCAGACGAAATCGAAAACCGATTATCGGGTGGCGCCGGGATCCAGAATCTTGAGGTTGAGCAATGAAACTGTTGAACTTCTTGATCGGATTCTGGGCGAAGATCGTCACCCTGCTCTGGGTGCATGTCTGGAAGTGGTGCTACCCGCAGTCGGCCCGGGTGATTGACGAGCTTGCCCGCAAAGAGATCGACCTTCTCAAACGAGGCTCAACGGCCCGGCGGCTCATCCGCCTGTGCATCGATCTACCGGGAATAGCCCGTTCTCAACAGATCGCGGAAATGTCGCCGATGACCAGGACCATTGGTGCAACGCCACCTGCCGAACCCCACTGGAGGGGCCTGCTCAGAGAGTGGCTGATCTGGTCTGTGGCAATTGGCTGGCTGGTGATCGCAATGTCGATCGTCACTTCTTTTGCGCAAACCGGGAATTTCCTGTTCGAATACGGTCCTGACTCGGGCCGACCCGAAATTGTCACGCCCTACTTCAAGGTCGTTGCACTGGCGCTTTTTGCGCAGATCATATTGATCGTGTCGGGACTGACCTTCTTGCGCCTGAAAAAACTGCGCTGACCGACCCGGTAAAGATTGCAAAGTAAAGCAAGACCAGCCGCGAATTAGCGTCACGTTCAAGCCCTTTTCGTTTGGCGATTCCTGCCGGGGTCGGTATCGAATCCACGTCCGGTCCTCCCCCGAAAGCACCCGCACGTTCGGTAAACTGGTGCCTCTCCGGGCGAATCAGCCCGCCAGCCAGTTATTTAAACAACGGTCAACGTCCCGATATGACCCGTGTAGACAGGAACGAACGTGCCCTCAACAAGTGGCAAGGTCAGGATCGGAATCATTGGTGCTGGCGGCTTTGCCAACACCCACATGGAACACTTCAGCAACCTCGATAACGTCGAGGTCGTCGCTGCCATGCGCAGGAGCCCGGAACCCCTCGCCGATTTCCAGCGCAAGTGGGACATCCCACACACTTTCACCGACCATAACGAGATGCTCCAGATGGACGGTCTCGACGCCGTCGCTATCATCACGCCGACCGGTTCCCACAAAAATCTCGCCCTCGATTCGATAGCTGCTGGCAAGCACGTCCTTTGCGACAAACCCCTCGCCCTGACAGCCGTCGACTGCAGGGAGATGCTCGATGCGGCTGAAGCTGCCGGTGTGATCCACTCGACGAACTTCAACCAGCGCGGCAACACCACCCTGGGCCGGATTAAGCGGTATCTCGACAACGACTTTCTGGGCCGTATCTACCACGCAAACATCTGGTGGGGGATGTCGCACCAGTTCGATGCCCGACCCGAAACTCTCACCTGGAGGTTCCGATCTGAGAACGGCGGCGGTTCCGTTTACGAATTGATCCACGCCTTCGATATGCTCCGCTTTATCAACGGCGAAGTGTCGCGGCTCGTCTCTACATTCGACACGACCACAAAGCACCGCCCCACCGCCGACAATCCCGAGGGAATCGACGTCGATGTCCCCGATGCCACCGCCTTTCTCTGCGAGTGGCAGAACGACGGGTTTGCCGTTGTTCACACATCGTTCGCGTCCCGGGGTACAGACCCCGATGGCAAGACTTCTCCACGCGTCGAGATTTCGGGCGAGCACGGCAGGATCACGACCGACGGCCGGTTCGGGATCCTGGGTGTTACCGGCCCGAACGGACCTGTCGGCCAGCTCGACCCGGGGGCCGAATACCCGCAGCCATACGGGCGGTTTGCCGACGCAGTTGTGGCCGGTGACCAGTCGCTTGTTGAAACCAGCTTCTATGACGGCATGAAGGCTGCGGAAATAGTCGATGCAGCCTATCTTTCGGCCGCAGAATCACGCTGGGTTGAACTCGATCACAGCTAATTACAACAGTAAACACCACCTGATAACTACCGCACAAGGAGTCACGCAATTCCGATCGAATATGTAAAGCTTGGACGCACCGGGACGAAGGTCTCGAACCTCTGCCTGGGCACCGACAACTACGGCAACCAGTGGGGGTGTGATGAGCCGACCGCCCACGAGATCATGGGCGCGGCACTCGACGCCGGGATCAACTTCATCGACACCTCCGATTCGTACAACGAGGGCCGCTCGGAATCGATGATCGGCAACTATCTCGCGGCGTCAGGTCGAAGAGACCGAGTGGTCCTGGCAACCAAGTACCGTTCGCGGGTTGGCGTTGGGGTAAACGACATCGGGGCATCCCGCTACCACATCGTCCGGGCGGTCGAAAACTCGTTGCGGAGGCTGCGTACAGACAGGATCGACCTGCTCTACTGCCACTCGCTCGACATGGAAACCCCGGTCGAAGAGACGTTACGGGCCGTCGACGACCTGATCCACCAGGGAAAAGTCGTTTATGCCGCGGTATCGAACTTTCCGACATGGGTGCTTGCAAAGGCCCTCTGGGTATCCGATGTCAGGAACCTGTTCCGGTGTGAGGCGATCCAGAGTGTTTTCAACATTCTGCAGCCCGGACTCGGGCGTGAGATGGTGCCTTTCGCGGCCGAGCACGATATCGCGGTGATCCCCTACTCCCCGCTCGCCAGCGGGATGCTGACGGGTAAGCACGGTGGTACCGGCAAGGCGGTTGTGGGTTCCAAATTCGACGCCCGTGACGATTCGAAGGGCGGCGGGCTCAAGTCTCGCTACTTCAACGACTCGAATTTTGAGACCGTCGAAAAGCTCACGGCACTCGCGAACAAGCACGGCCAGCCAGCGATCCGGCTTGCCCTCCAGTGGGTATCGGAATTCCCCGGCGTCACGGCCCCGATATTCGGAGCGAGGACCGTCGAACAGGTGCTGGGCGTTCTCGACGCATGGTCGGAACCTGCGCCCGACGAAATCATGGCCGAAGTGCGCGGCATCGCCGACGATTTCGAATCCCGCGCCCCCATGGCATACCCGCCGAACGCTGGCCGGGCGTTTGGGACCGTCCCCGCTTCTTCACCTGCCCGGTAACAAGAAATCCCCACTCTTAAACTCAACACACCGCTAACGAGGAACAAAACATTTGGATTATGTAAGGCTCGGCAACACCGGATTAAAAATTTCCGAATACTGCATCGGTGCCGACAACTTCGGCGGGCAGACCGACACTGCCGACTCGATTCGAATAATGTCTGCCGCATTCGAAGGCGGTGTGAACTTCATCGACACCGCGAATTCGTACTGCGACGGGCTTTCCGAAGAAAACGTTGGCCGGTTCATCAAGACCCGCCGCTCAGAGGTCGTTCTGGCTACGAAAGGTCGCAGCCAGGTCGGCCCGCATCCCAACGATGTGGGTGTGAACAAAAAGTACGTCATGCGGGCCATCGACGACTCGCTCAAGCGCCTCGACACCGACTATGTCGACCTGTACCAGGTGCATGCGCCGGACCTGACTACCCCGATCGAGGAGACTGTCGAGGCGTACAACGATGTCGTAAGGGCAGGTAAAGCGCGCTACATCGGCGTGTCGAACTTCTCGGGTCCGCAGTTGATCGAGGCGCTCTGGGCCCAGGACCGAAACGGCTTCACCAGGTTCAGTTCCGTGCAGCCCCGTTACAACCTCCTTTATCGTGAGGCCGAGCGGGAGCTGTTCCCGGCGTGCCTCGACCAGGGGGTCGGAGTGATGGTCTACTCGCCGCAGGCCGGGGGCTTCCTGCTGGGCAAGCACCGCCAGATAGAAGGCGAAACCGAGGCCGGCGGACGCTTTTCTGCCGATTTCAGGGCAAACAGGTTCTATCGCAACACGTACTGGAACGAAATCACTTTCGGCGCAATGGAGGAATTCATCGCGGTTACCGAAAAGCACGGCGTCTCCCCGATGGCGCTGGCACTGAAGTGGAACCGGTCGAACCCGGCCGTTTCGGCATGCATCGTCGGGGCCCGTACGCTCGAACAACTGCAGCAAAACCTGGTTGCATGGGAGGAGGATGTCCCACAGGACGCAATCGACGAGGCAACCGCCATCGGCGACCGGCTCTGGGACACCGCCCCCTGGAAACCCCAGATGCCCATCACACCAGCTCCTCCGGCAACGGCAAAGGCATAGGGTTCAGAAAACCAAGTGAACCATTCCCTGGACGGCCTTACACCATCGAAAGTCGAGAGCCCAAAAACGCTCGACGAGATTTCGGCTACGCTCGCAGATGCCCATTCATCGGGCCTTGCCGTAATTCCCTGGGGCGGCGGGACCCGGATGGACGTGGGGAACGTGCCAGCAAGCTACGACCTCGCGCTCGACCTGACCGGTCACATCGCACACCTCGAACATGTCGCCGGCGACATGACCGTAATCGTCGATGGCGGCGTGCGCATTGGCGACCTCAACGAAGTGCTCGAAAAAGAAGGCCAGCGACTTCCGTTTGAGGTGCGAAACCCCCACCAGGCTACGGTAGGCGGTTCGGTCGCCTCGAATGCACCGGGGCGGCGTCAGTCGTCAACCGGGGGCATCAGGGACTGGATAATCGGCATGCAGATCGTGCTGGCCGATGGGACCGTCACCAAAAGTGGCGGCAGAGTCGTGAAGAACGTACAGGGCTACGACCTGCACCGGCTCCATACCGGCGCTTACGGTACGCTCGGGGTGATATCGCAGGCCGCGTTCAAACTGGCGCCAGTCGTCACCGATCCACAGACCGTTGCAGCGTGGTTCGACGATGTTCGTTCCGCCAGTGAAGTCGGCCTGGGCCTGGTGAACGGGCTCTTTGCACCCGAGGCGATTTCACTTGTGGCAGGACCGCTGGCAGCCGATGTTGTGGCGGCCTGTGGCGAAGTCGCCCCGGATCCAGACGACGAAGCGTGGGTCCTTCTCGTGAGGCTCGGCGGGGGCGCGAGGTCGATCGAACGGCAGGTGAATGAAGTCACCGGCGCGGCAGGCGCCGCGGGAGCCACCGGATATGCCGTGCTCGACGGCGATACCGCGGGAAAAGCCTGGGCACTGCTCGACGATGCTGAGTCGATGGCCGGGGTGACGGCCAGGGTGACCGCGCGCACGACATTGACGATCGATATTTCAGAGGCAGTCCGTTCTCAATCCAAAGACGGACACGCCGCTTCGACGATATGCGACCTTGGATTCGGCGCGCTGACCGTTCTCGGCGTTGTAGTTTCCGACGAACAGGCACTATCCTTTGTGAACTCGATCGTTTCAACCGTGTCGAAATCGACGGGGTCGTACGTAATAGAAAAGTGCCCGCTCAGCGTCAAGCAGCAGATGGACGTGTTCAGCGACGTGGGAAACTCAATCGAAATTATGCGCAGAGTCAAAAAACAGTACGACCCCGACAACACGCTGAACCCCGGTCGGTTCGTCGGGAAAATATGACGGATTTACCAGGATTGAAACCGGAGCCACCAGCCGATCAGCCGGTCGGACCCCCGGGAACGTTCCCCGGCTTTTTCGGGCCGCACGCGCCACAGGAGTCGGATCTGTACAAGTGCGTGCACTGCGGGTTCTGTCTGCAGGCCTGCCCGACCTATCTCGAAACCGGCCTCGAAGCCGAATCGCCACGTGGCCGGATCGCGCTGATGAAAGCGGTCAGCGAGGGACGGCTGGACATGACACCGGCGGTCATCGGGCACTGGGACATGTGCCTGCAATGCCGTGCGTGTGAACTCGCGTGTCCTTCAGGCGTCGAGTACGGCAAGATCATGGAGGCCACGCGTACGCAGGTCGGGCAGCACACAAAGCGGCCGATCGTCGAGCGGGCCGCGCGGTCGATCGGCTATAAGACCCTGTTGCAATCGCCTGTGAAATTAAGAATGGCGGGTACTGCTCTAAAGCTCTACAAGAAATCCGGCGCCAGGACGATCGCACGCGGCACCGGCCTGTTGAAATTGTTGCCCGGCGATGCCGCGATGGCCGATGAATACCTGCCCGAACTTTCAAAGAAATTCTTCACCGCCAAAGGCCAGGTACATCCCGCGAAGGGTGTGCGCAAGGCAAAAGTTGCAATGCTCGCGGGCTGCGTGATGTCGCTGACACACGCCGAAACGCTCGAAGCTACGGTGCGTGTGCTGACCCGCAACGGACTCGAAGTGCACCTCACAAGCGGTCAGGGCTGCTGCGGGGCGCTGAACACACACGCCGGCGAGCCCGACTCGGCGATCAAGATGGCGAAGAAGAACATCGATTCGTTCCTCTCGACAGATCCCGACGCAATCGTTTCCGCCTCGGCTGGCTGCGGTGCCGCCATGAAGGATTACGAAGAGCTTTTCCGCGATGAGGGCGAGTATTCCGAGCGGGCCAAAAAAGTTGCTGCGCTGACCCGGGATATCCACGAACTATTGGTCGAATACGATTTCGAGCCGCCGACCGGTGTGCTCGATGTGACCGTGACCTACCAGGACCCGTGTCACCTGTTGAACGTCCAGCGGATAACCGAGGCGCCTCGCCAGATTCTCAGTTCAATTCCGGGTCTCAAGCTGGTTGAACTGAAAGAGCCGGCAATCTGCTGCGGATCGGCCGGGACTTACTCGATAACCCAGCGAGATATGTCGGCCCGACTCGGCAAGCGCAAGGCGCGCAACGTGATCGCGACCGGGGCGGAAATAGTTGCGACAGGGAATCCAGGCTGCGCGATGCAACTGGATTTCGCGCTTAAGCAGATTGCGGGGGACCAGGACTCAGAGAACGGTCAGGACTCGCCAACGGTCAAAGTTCGCTACGTAGTCGATCTGTTGGACGCCGCATACGCACTCGAGTAGCGGGTCAGCATTGTCATCCTGAACTCGATTCAGGATCTTCTGCCGATACGGAACCCGGATTCCGATTTAGTCAACGATCAACTTGCCGCCAACAATTAATTTCAGGTCACGCCGCGCGAGCAGGGGTGCTCGGGGTAAACCGCGTCAGTCCTGCAACGGGTGAAAGATCGGCGCGGCCTGGTTCGTAGGTTTGATTCGTGGCGGGCACAGCTCCTGAATCAAGTTCAGGATGACAGTGGGAAGTCCCTACCCCGTAAACAGGGGTGACGGTTCCTTCACCAACTGTGCACTTGCCGCAGCCGCAGCCGCGCCGTACGCCACCTCGCAACCGTGCTCTGGCAATATCTTCTCAAGCGCGTTGAGGAGCGCGAACACGTTTGCCGGGACGCAAGACTCGCCCATCAGGCCAATCCGGATAATCTTGCCCGCAAACTCGCCAAGTCCCCGACCGACCTCGATCGAGTATTCGTCGAGCAGCTGGTTACGGAGTTTCACGTCATCGACGCCCTCCGGCAGATTGACCAGGGTGAGTTGATCGAGCCGCTCGTTCGCCGGCACCGGTAGCTCCAGATTCAGCGCCCTGAGACCGGCCCGCAACGCCGAAGCGTTCGCCGCATGCCGTTTCCAGCGGGCAGGCAAACCCTCGTTCAGTGCCATCCCAACCGCTTCGCGCAGTCCGTAAATCATGCTCACCGGCGCGGTGTGGTGGGCGATATGGTCGCGGCCCCAGTAATCGGCAATCAGCGACAGGTCGAGGTACCACGACGTGGGCAGTTTCGACCGGTTTCGTATGTAGTCGAGACCGCGCTCAGACAGTGCGACAGGGGAAATTCCCGGAGGTGCCGCCAGGCATTTTTGCGACCCTGAATACGCGAAATCCAGTTCCCAATCGTCGAATTCGAGTTCGCAACCGGCAAGCGAGGTCACGACATCGGTCATGAACATTGCCCCGGCTGCGTGGGCGAGGCGGGCGAACTCGGCGATCGGGTGAAGGGTCCCTGCTGAAGTTTCGGCATGAATCCCCACGACCAGCTGCGTCTCCGGGTGCTCCTTCAAAGCATCGGCGAGCACCTGGGGGTCCATCGACCTGCCCCACTTGGTCCGCAGCGGGATCACATTGAAACCGAGTCGCTCGCTCATGATGATCTGGCGCTCGCAGAAGTAGCCGTACGAACAGATGATCACCGTGTCGCCGGGCTGCGCAAGGCTAACGAGGCCAGCCTCCATGCCTGCCGATCCGGCACCGGCGACCGCAAACGCCCGTTGCGTCGTCTTGAAAATCTCGGCCAGCATTCCGCTGAGTTCATCGAGCAGCTCGAAAAACGCGGGGTCGAGATACCCGATTATCGGCAACGACATTGCCCGGAGCACTCTGGGATTTGCTGAACTTGGTCCGGGTCCGAGAATCAATCTCCTCGGCACTGTAAGCGGCTCGTATCGCTGCCCGTTTTTCACTTTTTGTCCCCGTCTGATTTCGACCTGCACGTGGCCCGGTCACAGCCTGTTGACTGGTTTACGGATCGAATATCGGCGCACGGCGCCGGATACACAATTGCAATAAACACACAGCAGACAAGGGTACAACTCGCAAGTCCAAAAAACGCACTGTGCCCATTGCACGCGTTTTCGTCCTTATAATCTTGCCGACGTTTCCGATGGACGTCCCGCCCGGGGGTCTTCAAACGGCTCGTGGGCAACGACGCACATTTCGCACAACCAAAATGCATCATTTGCTGAAATTGGTACAGAAACTGGGACACCGGGCTAAAGATTGGATTACAAACAATGGATCTCGAACTGACTGGCAAGGTTGCGATCGTCACCGGTGGCAGCGACGGAATCGGCAAGGCCGCTGCAACATCGTTGGCCCGTGAAGGCGCAAAGGTGGCGATAGTCGGGCGCACGCAGGCCAAATTGGACGCGGCCATCGCCGAGATCAAGGCTGAAACCGGTGGCGATGTCATGGGTGTCGCGGCAGATGTATCGGTCGAATCCGACGTCCAGGCGATGGTGGCGAAAGTGGTCGAAGAGTTCGGCGGGGTCGACATTCTCGTGAACAACGCGGGTACTTCGTCGGCGACGACACTGGAGCTGATGACCGACGATGACCTCAAGGTCGACTTCGGGATCAAGATTTACGGGGCCATCTACTGCGCCCGGGCTGTGCTGCCCTATCTCAAGGCGTCGGGCACCGGCGCGATCATCAACACCACAACTCCCGGCGGCAAAGCGTCAGGTCCGGGAGCCCAGCCGACTTCGCTCTCACGTGCCGCGGGCATTTCGCTGACGAAGTCGTGGGCGGGCGAGCTGGCCGAGCACAACATTCGCGTCAACACGATCTGCGTTGGCGTGTTGAAATCCGGCCAGCACCGCACACGCTGGGAAGCTGCAAACGCGAAGGACCCGAGTTACACGCTCGAAGACCACTGGAAAGTTGTCGGCAAGAACGTGCCGCTGGGCCGAATTGGTGAGGCGCGCGAGGCCGGCGACGTGATCTGCTTCCTGGCCTCTGCCCGCGCCAGCTACATCACCGGCACCGCAGTAAACGTCGACGGCGGAACTGCACCGGTGGTTTAGTTTTCCGAATTTGCCCGGCGCGTACGCCGCGCGCCGAGTATCCCGCCGGTAATTGCGCCCGCGATTCCCCCGATAAATACACCGAGGATGATGATCGCACCCACGACCAGCCCCTCGAAGCCGCCCTTTGTCGGTGTCGATGGCTGCGAGCGCTAACGCGGCGAACAGGAGCCCCACGACTAACGCACCCGGCCACACGCCGAGCGCCGCCCACAGCATCCACCGTTTGCCCCCAAACAAGGCAATCGCGGCCAGGCCTATAACTGCGAACAACAGAGTGACGAAAATAATCGCCAGAGAAGTCTCGGCCTGTATAAATATCGGCCAGAGCAGCACCACGAAGCCGATGACGCCACCGAGCGCAAGAATTTTCAAGAATCGTGATTTCATTTCAAATCATAAAATGAGCCGGTGACGCCGAGAATATCCACCGGACTCGCATTGTTTTACCGGGTCAGACGCAGAACTCATTTCCTAACGCATCAAGTGATATACGTGTCCCTGCATTGACGCACCCGAAGCGTAATTCGTTCCCTCTCCGATTGAAAAAACACGCTGAACGAACACGACTGACTTACGAAAGAAAATCGACTGCCGCCCGCACGAACAACTCGCACCCAATCGGCAGACAGTCCTCGTTCCAGTCGAAGTGTGCGTTGTGATGCCCTTCCACCGACCGTGCGGCAACGGTTGCGTCATCGAGCGCAGCGCCAAGCAGGAAATAGACACCGGGCACCCGGTTGTTGAACTCGGCCATGTCATCGCCCACACTGATCGGCTCCCATTCCCGGGCATTCCCCTCCCCGACCACCAGACTGGCCAGCCCGGTCACCCAGTCGGCAACTTCGGGGTCGTTGATGACCGGAGGGGCACCGTGAATCCTCTCGAAAGATGTGGTCGCCCGCATGGCTGCCGCCACATTGCTGGCGATTCGTTCCACCGATTCCATGATCGTGTTCCGGGTTTCGGGGGTGTACGCCCGCACCGTCCCCTCGATGGTCACGCTGTCGGCGATCACGTTCGGTGCGGTCCCACCGTGAATTTGCCCAAAAGTCAGCACGCCCATGTCGTTCGGCGGAATCTCCCGGCTGACGACCGTCTGGGCAGTCGAAATGATCTCAGCCGCCGCGGCCACAGGGTCGATGGTCGTGTGTGGCATCGCACCGTGGCCGCCCTTGCCGGTGACGATCAGCCGGAACTGGTCGGCGCTGGCGAAAACCGTTGCCCTGTTCACACCGATAACCCCGGTCGGTATCGGGTTCCACAGGTGCGTACCGATAACCCGGTCGGCCGGATACTTCTCGAAAAGTCCGTCAGCGATCATGGCGAGCGCACCCTGCACAACCTCTTCGGCGGGCTGGAAAGCAAATATCACGGTGCCCGCAAGGCGGTCCTTCATGCCCGCCAGGATTTCGGCGGCCGTCACGGCCATGGCGATGTGCCCGTCGTGACCGCATGCGTGCATCCGGCCGTTTGTTGAGGCGAAATCGAGCCCGGTAAACTCATCGACAGGGAGCCCGTCGATATCGGCCCTGATCATCAGGGCCGGGCCGTCTTTCGCACCCCTGAGCACGCCGACCAATCCGGTCTGTCCGATGCCGGTTTCCACTTCGAGACCCGCAGCCCGAAGACGGTCGGCAATCGCGCTCGCAGTTTCGTTTTCCTGGAATCCCAGTTCGGGAAAAGAGTGGAAATGACGCCGGGTGGCGATCATCTCGCTTTTTCTGGCCGCTACGAGGTCTGATATTTCGTCGGGCATCGTCTTACGCACACTCCCGTCAGGTTAGTTTTTCGCAACAAACAGGCGGAGCAACTTTACCCTTGGCGTGGCTATTTTGCTCGACAGAGGCGAACGGCTAACCCGAGAAAACACCCTCGCGGGCGGCACTGGAATCCCTGCCCCGCTGCTGGAACACGGCCTGGGCCGCGGCGACATTTGCGGCCTTGCCCTTCCATGCAGCGAGCGGTGCCGCCTGCAAACCCCTCCCGTACGAGTAGGTCAACTCCCACGGCAGGTCTTCGGCGTTGGCGATCTTGTTGATCGCATCGAGGTTCACCACCGACTCCTCGTCGCCCTGCCCGCCCGATAGAAAAGCGATTCCCGGCACGCTGGCGGGCACATGTTCGAGGAAGCAATCGACCGTCTGCCGTGCAACTTCTTCAGCCGTGGCACGACCCGACGCTCCTGATCCCGAGATAACCATATTCGGCTTCAGGATGATGCCTTCGAGGTCGACGTTCTGGGCGTCAAGCTCCTCGAAGACCACGCTCAGGCTGCGATCGGTCGCCGAACGGCAGTCGTCGATGCTGTGAGTCCCGTCCATAAGCACCTCGGGCTCGACGATCGGGACCAGTCCCTGCTCCTGGCAAAGTGCAGCGTAGCGGCCGAGCGCATGCATGTTTGTGCGGATCGCATAGTCAGAAGGCCGGCCATCGCCAATCTTGATCAAGGCCCGCCACTTGGCAAATCGTGCACCCATCAGGAAATACTCGGCGAGGCGGGAACGCAGCCCGTCGAGTCCCTCGGTGATGTTCTCGCCGGGAGCCCCGGCCAAGTCGTGCGTCGAATTGTCCACTTTTATCCCGGTAAGAACACCCGCGGCGGCAAGCACGTCCACAAGCCTCTCGCCATTGTCGTCTGATTGGCGGATCGTCTCGTCGTACATGATCACACCGCTGATGTAGTCGCCGATATCGGACGTCGTAAACAACAGCTGACGCCACTGCCGGCGCGTCTCCTCAGTCGATTCGACCCCGATGCCGTCGAGCCGGCTCGTCATGGTCCCGGTGCTCTCGTCGGCTGCGAGAATGCCCTTTTTCCGCGCGACCATGGCCCTGGCAGTTGATTTCAGTTCGGCGGATGCCATTTTCGGCGTTCCTTTGGGCTCTGGTGGTCAGTTACGGCCGGTGTGCTCGCCGCCGGACCGGGCGTTCAAAAATTATCTATGTCTAGAACTTAGCCCCAGACCGCCAGTTAGGCAACGAGGTGAGATAACTTTTTGCGACTTGGTGTGGTGCACTGAAAGAAAAAGATCGGCGCACTTACGCCGACCTTTATCGCAATCGTGAAACCGGTGAAAAAGCTTCTGATTGAGTAACTGGCCTACATCTGGCCGTGCTGCTTGAACAGTTGGGCGAGCAGTGCGATTCCCTCGGTGTTCTTCTGTACCGGCTCAAACGCGAAGCAGAGCCGTGCGCAGTTTTTACCGATCCGTCCTGAAGCGTCGGCCTCAAAGTTCGTGCCGGCAACATAGCCGACACCCTGTTCGAACACCTCATCGCGAATTGCGGCTATATCGGCCGTTTCAGGCATCGTCAGCCACACATAGCAGCCGCCCTGCGGAACCGACCATGTTGCGCCGGTGCCCCCGAAATTCTCAACCAGGGAAGCCACCATCGCATCTCGTTTGGCCCGTAGTACCGGGGTGAACGAATCGCGGTGCGAATCGAGGTTATTTCGCAAAAACCCTTCGATCGCCAGCGCCGCGAACTGGTTGGGACCGCTGCCAATCTTGAATCCGAGCGCCCGGCGCATAACCTCGGGGGTCGCCGTGAAGTAGCCCAGGCGAAGACCGGGGGCGAGCAACTTTGAGAACGAGGCCACGTAGACCACGATTCCAGAATCGTCGAGCGTCCGGAAAGCCGGTTGCGTTTCGCCCTCAAAACGCAGGTCAACGTAGCAATCGTCCTCCAGAATCGGCATCCCATGCTTGTGTGCAACATCCAGGATTGCCCTGCGCCGTTCCAACGATAGAGTGGAACCGGTCGGGTTCTGGTGCTCCGGGATGGTGTACAGATATTTTGGCTTTTTACCCTGCGCGGTCAGCGCTGCGATCTGCTCGTCAAGCGCCTCGGGGATGATCCCCCCGTCGTCTATTGCCACACCCCGGATGTCGGCACCGAACCTGCGAAGTTGGTTCGTAGTCCCCATGTACACAAAATCTTCGGCGAGAACGACATCGCCAGGGTCGGTCAGCGCCTGGATGACCAGTCCATTCGCCTCACCCGAGCCGTTGGTCAGGGCAATTTCGTCGGGTCCAACCGTGAAACCCCGATCGCTGGCCAGCTTCGCAGACGTGTACTCGCGAAGCTCCTGAGACCCCAGCTGGTGCGGGTAGTACGCCATTTCCCGGGCGGTTTTCCCGCTGTCCGAATCGACGGCGGTCCTGAGCGCCTGGATCAGCCCGTCCATGGGCAGTGTCTCGGGCGCGGGGTATGCGACCGCGAA
>Ga0066376_10001839_pt1 | contig 20215 bp, 22 predicted proteins | sample Knorr_S15_td_Bot_FD_77009 | JGI IMG/M metagenome (GOLD analysis project Ga0066376, IMG submission 77009) | Marine microbial communities from Southern Atlantic Ocean transect - Knorr_S15_td_Bottom_ad_5009_LV_A | ecosystem: Environmental > Aquatic > Marine > Oceanic | place: Southern Atlantic...
TTAGACGTTAGACGTTAGACGTTAGACGTTAGACGTTAGACGTTAGACGTTAGACGTTAGACGTTAGACGTTAGACGTTAGACGTTAGACGTTAGACGTTAGACGTTAGACAAAATTAAAAAATTCTAGAACTGATACAGTAAGTTGAGAGCCGAACCAATTTAACTTTCAACTTTTAATTTTCAGCTGAAGGCTGACAGCTAAAACTAAACACTAATTTTTTGTTAAATCCTGCATAAGATTTGCGCATTCTACAATCTTCTCTAAATTGCGGACTCTTTATCAAAAACAAAATCAAGAAAAATGAAAAAAGCAACTCTACTAGCTATGTTATCTGGCTTATTGTTAACTGTGCAGGCACAGGAAACAATCACCAACAAAGAAGGTAGCGCATACGAATTCACTGTTTTAGCAGACATCGAAGCTACAGAGGTTCAAAGCCAAGGAAGAACAGGTACTTGTTGGAGCTTCTCAGCATTGTCTTTCTTCGAATCAGAAATCATGCGTTTAGGCGGTGGTAAGCACGAACTTTCAGAAATGTTTATCGTGCGCAACACCTATTCTGAAAAAGGTGAAAAATACGTACGCATGCACGGCTACCTAAACTTTGGCCCAGGTGGAGCATTCCACGATGTTAGCGAAATGATGAAGAATCATGGTATCGTTCCTTTGGAAGTTTATGACGGGCGACCAGATAACGAAGAGCGTTTTAATCACGCAGAAATGGATCATGTATTAAACAACTTTGTAAAAGCTGTTGTTGATGAAAAACAAGGGAAACTAACTACGCTGTGGCAACCTGCTTACGAAGCTGTTCTTGATACTTATTTAGGAGAAGTTCCAAGCAAATTCTCTTATAGAGGAAAAGAGTACACCCCTAAGTCGTTTGCCAAATCTCTTAAATTCAATCCAGACGACTATATAAGCATCAGCTCATATACGCACCACCCTTTCTACGAGGAGTTCATTATCGAAGTACAAGATAACTGGATGATGAAAACGGTTTACAACCTACCTATGGACGAAATGATGGAGGTTATCGATAATGCTTTGATGAATGAATACTCAATTGCATGGGCAAGTGACGTATCAGAAAAAGGATTCTCTTACCGCGACGGACTGGCTTTAGTTCCTGTTGATGGAAAAACAATCATCAAAAAAGGTAGCGACAATACTAACTTCTCTGATGCGGGAGCAGAAAAAGAAAGTTCAATATTCGATGCACCTTCAGAGGAATTAGAAATTACTCAAGAAATGCGTCAGGAAGCTTTTGATAACTACGAAACTACTGATGACCACGGTATGCACATGACCGGTATTGTAAAAGACCAAACAGGTAAAAAATACTATATCGTGAAAAATTCCTGGGGTACTAAAAACAACGACTGCGATGGCTATTTCTACGCTTCAGAAGCCTTTGTTGAGTACAAGACTATGGATATCATGCTTCACAAAGATGCGCTACCTAAGAACATTCGCAAGAAGCTTGGAATCAAATAAGAGCCTCTTTTCTTATCATAAAAAAACCACTCATATGAGTGGTTTTTTTTATTTATAACCCTGAATACTAAGCTTCTTCAGGGAAAAACTTCTTAAGAATATCTCCTTGCGAATCCATATCTAAATGCAAGAAGCTATGATACAAATCTTCAAAACGCTTTAACTGCTTCAATTCCTTTTCAGAAAGATCACCTTTAAAGGCTATCCCCGACTTACTAGTGAGGCATACAAAAAAATCAAAACCATCAAGTTCCTTTAACATCCCGAACTCCTTAGTTTCTAAAAGGTAGTTAAACCAATCGTCATGAAGGATAACCAGCATATCCATGCTAACCATCACCTTAAAAGAATTCAACTTAAAGCAATCTAAAACTTCTTGAAAAAAGAGTTCTGCCTTTTTGATATCAGCCATTATAAAAAATTTCCTGCAAAGAAAAGAATTCTATTCTAAGCCTTCAAATTCTCCAATAAGATCTGAAACAACTTTTTCTACCGAACGAATCTCCTTCACCCCTTCAATGGAAGGGCCAGCACACCACACAGTATTATAAGTAGTATTAAAAGCCGCTTTTTCCAGCGCCTTCATCCCCTTATAGAACGTCAGCATTTTCACAAACTTCTTCAGCTTCTTATTCTTACTGAGTAGTGTTTCTACGTAATTTCGCTTCAAGCCAGTCTCCTGAACATAAGGGGTATTAATAACCGTACAAGGAGAGCCCGATAATTTATCGGTCATCACGATATCATCAGCTCCATAATCAACAATGGCTTGTTTATAAGCCTGCGATACACCTGATTCGTCAGTTGCTATGAATGGACTTCCCATAGAAATACCACAAGCCCCAAAATCTAATATCTCCTTAAACTGAGCTCCATCTGAAACTCCACCAGCAGAAATAACCGGAATCGAACAAGCTTCAACTAATTGTGGGATAAGCACTTTAGCCAATAATGGTCCAGCATGTCCTCCAGCCTCTTTATTTACAGCTATTACTGCGTCAGCACCAAGCGCCTCCACTTTTTTAGCATATTTAACATCCACTACATCACAAAAGACCTTAATTCCTTTAGGCTTACAAGCATTAATCGTCTTTTCAGGACTACCCAGTGAGGTGATAATGAAGTCGACTTGGAGCTCTACACAAGTTTCAAGCTGCTGCTTAAACTTAATATTCGATTTATTTACAATCAGATTAATCCCTATAGGACCTTCTACCTGTTCTCGAATAGATAGAATTGCCTTTCGAAGATCTTTATCGGTTCTGTAATTCAAGGCCGGAATACAACCAGCTATTCCAGCTTTCAACGAAGAAATCACCATTTCTGCATTCGACACCAAAAACATAGGTGCCATAATCACTGGGTATTTCATTCCCAACATTTCTGTTAAAGGGTTTTTATAGTAGTTTTCTAATCTCATTTTGTCCATCTAAATTAATTGTTTGGCGCGCATACTAAATTACAATAATATTTCAATTTTGAAGAATAAATATTAGACGGTAAAGCATACTATTTTCAGACTAAAAAAATGCAAAATATAGAGTGCTAAAAAAAGGAAATAGAAGCTAAAAAAATATCATCGAAACAATACCAAAAAAAACAGTTACAAAGTGTTTTTGTAGAATAATTACGACAAAATATTGACCTTTATATATTATCGACTTAAAAGTTAAACAGAAATACAAGATGTTAAACCATCTAAATAACTAATTTAATTAAACCTTTTAAATTACTGGCATTTCGTGTTTTACAAAATAATTGTGACATGATGTCATATCGCATTTTTAAACAAAAACCCACAAAATAGCACTAAACATGTTTAAAACTACTAGAGTTTTATGCTGAAAAAAATATGTATTTTTACCCCATGAGAATAGACATCATCACCACACTTCCAGAGCTTATGGAAAGCCCATTTTCGGCCTCCATTCTTAAGCGTGCAATCGACAAGGGATTAGTGGAAGTTCACAGCCACCAACTGAGAGAATATTCAGACCGAAAACACAAGCAAGTTGACGACTACCAGTTTGGTGGCGGAGCAGGTATGGTGATGACCATCGAGCCTATTTCTCGATGTATTGAGAAATTAAAATCCGAAAGAGATTACGACGAGATCATCTACATGACTCCAGACGGTAAAACTTTCAACCAAGGAATAGCCAACCAACTCTCCACCTATAAAAACATCATTATTCTTTGTGGACACTACAAAGGTGTTGATCAGAGGGTGAGAGACATTTACATCACAAAAGAGATTTCAATTGGCGATTACGTACTTTCTGGTGGTGAATTAGCGGCCTCAATTGTTTGCGACACTGTAATCAGACTACTCCCAGGAGTTCTTGGCGACGAAACCTCTGCCCTTACCGACTCTTTTCAAGACGATTTGCTAGCGCCTCCAATTTACACAAGACCCGCGGACTGGAACGGGCATAAAGTACCAGAAATACTTCTCTCTGGACACAATCAAAAGATTGATGAATGGCGCCATGATCAAGCGCTAAAAAGAACCGAAGAACTCAGGCCCGACCTACTAGAAGGGACTGAAAACGAATAAGACCTTAAAGCAGTATTGTTAGATAATAATTTCGTAATATTGCAGTCCGAAAATCAATGTTGATTTACTAACCGACCAACCGCTGGCCTTTTACGTGGATGTTGGCGTACAAAAACAAAAGAAATGGATTTAGTAAAATTTGTACAAGACGAGTTCGTTCCAAAAAATGAGCTTCCTGAATTTAGCTCAGGAGACACGATTACAGTGTACTACAAAATTAAAGAGGGTGATAAAGAACGTATTCAGTTCTTTAAAGGTGTGGTTCTTCAAAGAAGAGGTGCTGGTATCACTGAAACTTTTACAATTCGTAAAATCGCTGCTAACAGTGTTGGTGTTGAACGTATCTTCCCTGTAAACTCACCAAACATCGACAAAATCGAGGTGAACAAGAGAGGTGTTGTTCGTAGAGCACGTATCTTCTACTTAAGAGAACTTACTGGTAAGAAAGCTCGTATTAAAGAGAAAAGAAGTTAATTTTCTATACTATTCAAAAAAAAGGTGCTGTTAACAGTACCTTTTTTTTTGCTCTATACTTTACAATAGTTATTTTTACGAAGCTTAAAAAAATATACGAGTAAATGGCTAAAGTAAAAGCATTCAAAGCAATTAGACCTACGAGAGATATAGCATATTTAGTGGCCTCTCGCTCCTACCTCTCCTATTCTGAGGAAACCTTAAGAGAAAAGCTAAACAACAACCCCTATACCTTTCTACATATCATCAATCCAGAATACTCCTCAAATTCTGAATTAAAATATGGTATTGATAAGTACGAGATGGTAAAAGATAAGTTCAAAAGCTTTCAAAACGAAGGATACTTTAAATCTGAAGACAAAGCTTGTTTATACATCTATCAACAAATAAAAGAAGGTCATACCTACACGGGGATTATTAGCGCGACTAGCGTGGATGACTATCTTGAGGGTAATATTAAAATTCACGAACAAACGATTGCCAAGCGTGAGGAGATGTTCAAAGAATACCTTGATGTTACTGGATTTAATGCTGAACCTGTACTACTAACTTACCCCAGAAATGCTCGCCTGCACGAAATATATGGCAAATATATGCAGGACAGGCCTGAATATGAGTTCACCACTACCAACAAAGTCTTGCACAATTTATGGCTGATAGACTATCGAACAGATATTGATGAAATAGAAGCTATTTTTCAAGAGATTGACAGCCTATATATTGCCGACGGACATCATCGAAGTGCTTCTTCGGCATTACTATGCAAAGAAATGCGTGCAAAGAACCCCAACTTTACTGGTGAAGAATCATTTAACTACTTCATGTCCTTTTTAATTGACGATGAGCAATTAAGTATTTTTGACTTCAACAGAATAGTTAGCGACCTTAACGGTTTATCAATCGAGCAGTTTTTAGCTAAAGTTTCAGGCAAATACGATTTATCTTCTCTTGAGATACAACGCAAACCAAGTCTGAAAGATGAAATTTGTATGTATTTAAATGGAAGCTGGTATAGCTTAATAGCAAAAAAATACAGCTACGATGCCTCGCATTGCGTAGAACATTTAGATCCAGAAATCCTTTCAAACAGCATTCTTAAACCAATACTAGGTATCAAAGACATTCGCAATGACAAACGCATAGAATTTATTGATGGGAAGCAAGGCCTTGATTATTTGAAAGAAAAAGTTGATAGTGGTTCTCATGCAGTTGCTTTCGCATTGAAACCAATTACAGTAGAGCAACTAAAGACGGTAGCTGATCAAAATGAAATTATGCCACCGAAGAGTACGTATATTGAACCCAAATTGAGAAGCGGACTAACCATTTACAGTATCGGAAATGACTAAAATCAAGGGTAAAAACGTTTTAATCACTGGAGGTGCTTCAGGAATAGGAAAACTGATAGGAGAGCAATGCCTAGAAAAAGGAGCGAATCAAATCATTATTTGGGACATCAACGAAAACGCCCTGAATAAAACTTGTGAAGAGTTTAAAGCCAAAGGATACGCAGTGCACCCTTATTTAGTTGATGTTTCCGATCTCGCACAAATCATAGACACTTCCAAAAAAGTGCTCAATCAAGTCGGAACGATTGACATACTCATCAATAATGCTGGGATTGTTACTGGAAAGCCTTTCCACGAGCAAGACCATAAGTCAATCCACAAAACTCTCGAGATTAACACTGCGGCTGTAATGCACATCACAAGAGCATTCATCAAGCCAATGATTGATCAGAAGATTGGGCACATTATAAATATTGCCTCCGCAGCAGCAATGATGGCTAATCCTAATATGTCGGTTTATGCCGGGAGTAAATGGGCCGTTCTTGGCTGGTCGGAATCTCTACGCTTAGAACTTGAAAGTTTAGAAGGCGAGCTACATGTAACCACAGTAACCCCAAGCTATATAGACACAGGTATGTTCGACGGTGTAAAAGCACCACTCTTGCTCCCTATGCTTAAGCCTGATACAATAGTAAAGGCTATCATCAACGGAATTGAAAAGAATAAGCTTTTTGTGAGAAAACCATTTATGGTTAACTCTTTACCACTCATCAAAGGAATACTACCAACAAGAGCCTTCGACTGGTTTGTAGGAAACATCCTGAAAGTCTATAAGAGTATGGATGAATTTAAAGGACATTAAGCTAATTTTAGAATGTGTCAATTTGATAATTTGGTGATTGATGCTTACTAAATAGTAAATAGCTTAATTGTAAATACGTTAATTTCATATCAGCATTAAATTTAATTTTCAACCTTTTACTTTTAACTTTCAACCAAAATTAATGATTTCCGAAAATCTGAAAAACACATTAGCCACCATCCCTTCTGAGGTAACTTTGGTGGCCGTTTCGAAAACCAAGCCTAATTCAGCTATTATGGAAGCTTATGATGCAGGTCAGCGTGTGTTTGGAGAAAATAAGGTGCAAGACATGGCAGCTAAAGCTGAAGTTTTACCAAAAGATATTCAGTGGCATATGATTGGTCATCTGCAAACCAACAAGGTGAAATATATCACCCCTTTCGTTCGTCTTATCCACGGCGTAGACTCTTTAAAACTTCTGCAAGAAATCAATAAAAGAGCCTCACAAAACAATAGAATAATAGATTGCCTATTACAAATACATATCGCTCAAGAGGAAACAAAGTTTGGCTTAGACGAACAAGAAGCTGTTAACCTCCTAAATGTCGCCATAGATCTTAAAAACATTCGCATCACAGGCTTAATGGGTATGGCAACCAACACCTCTAACGAAAATCAAATCCGAAAAGAATTCAATTACCTAAAAAATCTAAGTATTAAACTACAAACTGATAATTGCAAACTGCAAACCGTCTCAATGGGTATGACTGGCGATTATCAAATAGCTATCAACGAAGGCAGCACAATGGTACGTATAGGTTCTGCTATTTTTGGGGCACGAAAATATTAGCAATACAAAAAAAACCTTCCGGCAAATGCGAGAGAGGCTTTATGATTTTAACTTTTCTTAACAACACTTCGCAGCATCACAGCCACAAACAGAACACAATCTGGATTTCTGGCTATACAATAGGCAAATATTAATACCCAATAACACAATAGCCATTACCAAACCCGCCGGGTCTAAAAATGCATGGAACAAAAAGATGTTCACCGTAACAGGCATTAATAGTACAGCCCCTAGTGCAGTACACTTTTTGCTAATAATCATTAATCCAGCTAGCAACTCAGTAATTGCAATGAGCGGAAATATATAAGCTGTATCACCAAAAGCTTCCATCAAAGCCATTCCCTGCTCGCTCATTTCGGGCATTGGCATATACTGCAAGAATTTGTTTAATCCCGCATTCACGAACATCAATCCGAATAATATACGGACTACTAATACTACTTTCTCTTTCATAATTTCTATTTTTAAGGTTTCACTTTTCTTAATTGATCTAATATCTGATTGGCGAGTACTGCTTGCTCCTCATGCACACAATTTAAACATGCAAATTCCATCGCCCTTACATCTACATCCATCGAGCCAAGTAAATCAAGTCCCTTTTGAGTGACATTAATATCTACTCTTCTTCGATCTTCACAAGAAGGGATTCGCTCTACCAAACTCTTCTTTAAAAGCTTATCTATTAACCTTGATACATTTGAAGAGCGATCCAACATTCGCGACTCAATGTTCTTGACCGTTATAGCCGTTCCATTCTGCCCTCTTAATATTCTGAGCACATTAAACTGCTGATTGGTTAAATCATACTTTTTAAACAAACGATTGGAGGAAGCACTTAAGTGGTTTCCCGTAAAGATGATATTCATCACCAAACGCTGCTGCTCTGAGCTGAACTCATCTTGTTTAATTGCTTCGTTTATCGACATCTTGTTCTGATTCTGATACAAATATATGTAATTACATTTAATGTACATACATTAATTAATGATAATTCATATCTTTACATCGGCAAATCAGGAGAACAGCCTATGAGCATAAAGTTAACAAATAAGAAAGAACAAGCCTATGGAAGCTTCAATAATGGAGAAATTATTGAGAACAAACCCATTGGATTCCCACAAGACTGTGGAAAGCAGAAAGCCTACTCCAGTCTGTTTTATTGGGCACATGCTCACACAGCAAAGGGTAGCACCATAGGACTTCACTCCCATCGAGGGTTCGAAATAGTATCATACGTACTAAAAGGAGCCATTCGACATTACGACACTAAAACGGATAGATGGCTGCAATTAGACGAAGGGAGCTTTCAAGTCATTAAATCAGGAAATGGAATTTCACATTCTGAAGAACTCCTTGAGGATTCAGCAATCTTTCAAATTTGGTTCGATCCAGACCTAAGTAAAAGCCTACAAAAGGAGGCTCAATATGCTGATTACACTAGGCAAGTCTTTCCAATAAAATTAGGAAAAGGAATAAAAACCAAAACAATCGTTGGCGAAAATAGCCCTGTGCAAATGGATTCGGAAGATATTATCATTAAAGAATTCTCAATTCAAAAATCGCACAGCATTCAAATAGTTAATGATAATATCTACTCTTTTTATTTAGTTGAAGGCGAATTAGAATTAAATGGACAGGCAATGAATAAAGATGATTTCGCTCTAATCGAAAACGAAGAGACTTTATCCATCAAAGCTATCAAAGCTAGTAAGCTGTTCCTTATTCAATCACCAAAAACAACTAGTTATAAAACCTATATCAACTCTTAAAAATGAAGACTATGAGTAAAATACTCGCATTTTCTGGTAGCAACCATTCAAAATCTATAAACCAAGCACTGGTGGCCTACGCATCATCGCTAGTACGAAATCACGATGTAAAACTCATCGACCTACGCGACTTTGAAAGCCCCTTATTTAGTATCGATTTGGAAAATGAAAAAGGCCATCCTGAAAGCATCATAAAACTAGAGAAACTCATCTCCGAAAAAGATGCGCTAATCATTGCTCTACCTGAATATAACGGTAGTATGACTTCCTTTTTCAAAAACACACTGGACTGGCTAACTCGTGTAAATCATCAATTTTTGAAAGACAAAAAATTGATACTCATCAGTACTTCTCCGGGTAAGTTCGGGGCTAAATTTGGACTCGCACACACCGCAGGAATTCTTCCTCGTTTTGGTTGTGAGATCCTTGGAACATTTAGCCTAGGAAACTTTCATGAACTAGTCTCACTTAATGGGGAATTCACTTTGAGCGACACTGAAAAATTGGAAGAACTCAAAAGTTTAATACATCTATTAGAGAACAATTTAAAGTAATAAGAATCGATACTTTTTATCAGGGTTTAAACACTGTCCTATTTGAAAAAAAAGCCCTCCGAATGCTCGGAGGGCTTTTAAATTATATAAACTAATCGTATTAGCTTAAGTAGTCTAAAATATTCTTTTCTACTCTATTCAATACATCCGACATATCTGCTCTCACAAATTTATCACCTGTAATCATTTCGTAAAGCTCAATATAACGATCAGAAACAGAATCGACGAAAGCGTCATCCATCTCCGGAATCGTTTGTCCATCTTTCCCTTGGAAACCATTTGAGATTAACCACTGACGAACAAATTCTTTCGACAATTGTTTTTGCGACTCATCGGAATCTTGACGAGCTTGATAACCTTCTTCGTAAAAATAACGAGAAGAATCAGGCGTGTGAATCTCATCAATCAAGGTAATTACACCGTCCTTATCTGTACCAAACTCATACTTGGTATCAACCAAGATTAAGCCCATATCAGCAGCAATATCTGTACCTCTCTGGAAGATAGCGCGAGTATACTCCTCTAGCTTCAAGTAATCTTGTTCAGAAACAAGTCCCTGAGCAAGAATTTCCTCGCGAGAAATATCCTCATCGTGTCCAATGTCAGCTTTAGTTGTAGGCGTAATAAGAGGTTCAGGGAACCTACCATTCTCCTTCATTCCATCAGGCATGGCTACGCCACAAAGAATTCTTTTACCATCGCGGTATTCTCTCCAGGCATGTCCAGATAAATAACCACGGATAACCATCTCAACTTTAAAAGGCTCACACATCTTACCCACAGTAACCATTGGGTCTGGAGTCGCTATTTTCCAGTTTGGAAGAATATCCTGTGTAGCCTCTAAAAATTTAGCTGCAATCTGATTCAAGACCTGCCCTTTAAATGGAATCCCCTTTGGAAGCACCACATCAAATGCAGATATTCTGTCAGAAACGATCATCACCAATAGATTATCATTAATTGTGTAAACTTCACGCACTTTTCCATGGTAAACTTTTGTTTGACCAGGAAAGTTAAAATCAGTTTTTAGAATCGTGTTTCCCACTTTCTTTTTCCTTTGATTGTTGTTGTTGTTGTTGTTGTTGTTGTTATTGTTGTTCTTTATAAGCTAGTATAATCTTCATCACCAATTTATGGCGAATCACATCTTTTTCATCTAATTGGATAATAGCAACACCTTTCACTTTATCCAATAATTTTACCGCGTGGCACAAACCTGACTTCTGACGATTAGGCAAATCTACCTGAGTCATATCGCCTGTTACCAGAAACTTTGCCGAGCGTCCCATTCGAGTCAAAAACATTTTCATTTGTTGCTCGGTGGTGTTTTGGGCTTCATCTAAAATCACAAAAGCTTTATCGAGAGTCCTACCTCTCATAAATGCCAAGGGAGCAATTTGTATCACACGCTCCTCAATGAGAGCCTTTAATTTTTCTGCTGGAATCATATCGTGCAAAGCATCATATAAAGGCTGCATGTACGGATCGAGCTTATCCTTCATGTCACCAGGTAAAAAACCTAAGTTCTCACCTGCTTCAACTGCAGGACGAGTCAAAATAATTCGCTTTACTTCTTTATTCTTTAAAGCCCTAACCGCTAGGGCTACAGCTGTATAGGTTTTCCCAGTACCGGCAGGACCAACAGCAAAAACCATATCATTAGTTTTTGTACTCTCAACTAACTTGCGCTGATTTACCGTTCTAGCTTTAACAAGTTTCCCATGCGTCCCATGCACAATAACATCATCGTCCAATTCTAAAACCACTTCGTGATCTTCCATAATTAAACGATCGATATTACTATCGGTCAACTGGTTGTATTTATTAAAATGTTGAATTAAGACTTCAAGCTTCGTCTCGAACTGCTCAATTACTTCAATCTCTCCTAAAGCTGTGATCACTCCACCACGAGCAATAATCTTCAACTTAGGATAATAAGACCGTATCAGGTCTAATTTCACATTTCGAGAGCCATATAAATCTATGGGGTCGATGCCTTCTATGGTAAATTTTTTTTCCGCCAAATAGTTGATATTTATAGGGTTGTGCGAATTCGATTAAAATCCTTTACAACTGAGATTAATTGTTTAATTTTAGACTCACAAAATAACAAATTTCATCAATTTATATCAAGCGAAAAGCATCTGTTTTTCAACAAGATGGCAATTATTACATTAACAAGCGATTACGGCAACAAAGATTACTTCACTGGAGCCATTAAAGGGGCAATAGTTTCGGAAGCACCCGACACTCAGATTATTGATATATCTCATGAGATTTCCCCTTTCAATATTCAGGAAGCTGCCTATATTCTAAAGAATGCCTACCACCATTTCCCAGAAGGAAGCATCCACATGATTGGTATTGATGCTGAAGCTGGTCCTAACAAGTTCCATATAGCCTGCAAACTGAATGGTCACTTTTTCATAGGTGCCGACTCGGGCATATTTTCTTTGATGTTTCCAGAAATTAAAGCCGAACAAATTGTAGCCCTTAACATTGCTCAGGAATTTGACAGCATTACCTTTCCGATGAAAGATGTATTTGTGAAAGCTGCTTGTCATATTAGCCGTGGTGGAACTTTAGGAGTTATTGGTAGACAGCTATCACAATTCAAAGAGGTGAAAAACTTTCAGCCGACACTTACTACTGACAGAAAGATTCTCGCTGGACAGGTCATCTATATCGACCGCTATGGCAATATAGTAACCAACATCACTCAAAAACAATTTTCGGAAGCACAAACTGGGAGGCCCTTCGAGATAAAGTTACCGAGAAGATACACGATTAATACTATTGAGAAGTCCTACGGAAGAGTTATGGAGAGTGAGAAATTGGCAATATTTAATTCCGCCGGACATCTAGAAATTGCTATTAACAAAGCTGACAACAATCACATAAACGGTGCTAGCAGATTGTTAGGCATTGGAGTAAAGGATAGCATAAGCATCGAATTCAAATGATGATACGCATTGTGAAATTAAGCTTCCACGAGGAGCACATCGAAACTTTTAAAACTATTTTTGCTGACAGTAAAGAGAAAATAGTGGCTATGAAAGGCTGTCATAAGGTGGAACTATTACATGACATCAATAATCCCAATCAATTTTTCACTTATAGCTGGTGGGATAGTCAAGAGGATTTAAATGCCTACCGAGAATCTGAACTCTTTAAAGGAGTTTGGCAATCAACTAAAATATTATTCAACGACAAGCCTTATGCTTGGAGTACCGAAAAAATTAACGAAGCGCTATGATTAGCATTCTAAAAAAAGAAATGAATAGCTTTTTAAATTCCCTCACTGGATACATGGTCTTGGTAGTGTTTTTAGTACTCAACGGGCTTTTTTTATGGATATTTCCAGGGGAGTTTAATTTATTAGACGCTGGCTATGCGGGTCTGGACGGATTATTCTTTTTAGCCCCGTGGCTGTTCTTATTCTTAATCCCTGCCCTTACCATGCGCTTTTTTGCAGATGAGTTTAAAACGGGAACCATCGAATTATTAGCAACTAAACCGATTAGTAACCTTCAGTTAGTTTTAGGAAAATATTTTGCTGGCGTTTTACTTTGCCTGCTCGCTTTGTGTCCAACTATTATTTACGGAATTAGCATTTACATTTTAGGGCAACCTATCGGGAATATGGATATGGGCGCCACTATAGGATCTTATATAGGTTTGGTATTACTAGCATCTTCTTATGTTTCGATTGGTGTGTTTGCTTCAAGCCTTACTGAGAATCAAATTGTAGCATTCCTCCTTTCACTTTTCCTATGCTTCTTCTGCTATGCAGGTTTCGATCAATTAGCAAGTCTACTCTCCTATACGGGATTAGAATTAGCCATCGAAAAACTAGGGATAAACTTCCACTACAATGCCATAAGTCGTGGTGTGATTGACAGCAGAGACATCCTTTATTTTGTGAGTCTCATTACTCTATTCATTAGCGCATCCAAATTATCCATTCAAAGTAGAAAATGGTAATGAATTTAAAGAAGCAAAACATCATTCAATTCATCAGCATGCTATTTATAATAGTGTTGCTGAATATCATTGGCTCTTTTACCTTCGGAAGATATGACCTTACCAAAGAAGGACGCTATTCACTCTCTGAGGCTACTAAAAGTTTACTAAGCGACTTAGAAGACTATGTTTATATAGAAGTCTTTTTAGAGGGAGTGTTCCCGGCTGGAATTCAACGTTTAAGTAACGAAACTCGCCAAATACTTTCGGAGTTCCGAACTTACAACGACCTTATCCAGTTTGTCTTTATCAATCCTACCGAGAGCAATGATCAAGCAACTCGTAATGAGGTCCTCAAGCAGTTGTACGAAAAAGGGGTAAATCCTACGAGCCTACAAATAAAAGATGGCGATAGCTTTACCGAAAAAGTAATTGTTCCTGGTGCCTTGGTGAAATACAGAAATGAAGAAATTGCCATTCAACTACTGAAAAGCCAGATTGCAGGTAGCTCAGAGCAAAGTCTTCAACAATCTATCCGAGAGTTAGAATATGAATTTACGAATGCCATAAAGCAACTTAAAACCCCAATAAAGCCTAGCATTGCTTTATTAAGTGGGCACGGTGAATTATCGGGGCTCGAAATTGAAGATTTTACAACTAGCCTCAGTGAGCATTACGCTATAAACAGTGTTGACCTACGTGAATTTGAAAAAGATACTAATTCAGGTGAGCCCCTACTGGCTAAGAAATTAGAGGAATTGCTCCGTCAAAAACTACTCATCATAGCCAAACCAAGGTTAACTTTTCAAAATCTCGACAAGTACTTCATCGATCAGTACATCATGAATGGAGGGAAAGTACTTTGGCTTTTGGATGCGACTAATGCCGATATGGATAGTTTGTCTAACAAAGGCTCTAGCTTATTTCACCCACTTCGAGAACTTAACCTTAGTGACCAACTATTCAAATATGGAGCGCGATTAAACACGAATTTGGTAGAGGATATTTCTTCTTCTAAAATTCCAGTTCCTGTTAGTTTCGTAAACGACATCCCTAAATGGGAATTAGTCCCTTGGCGCTTTTTCCCAGTTTCTATTCCTACGCAATCACATCCCATTACAGCAAATATTAATGCCGTAAAATTTAATTTCACGAGTAGCATCGATACCGTAAAAACAAACAGCCCAGTTACCAAAACTGTCTTACTACACAGCTCACCCTACACCAAGCTTGTAAACATGCCTTACGAGATACGTTTGAACAGCGCTTTAGAGCAACCCGTACAGGAAGAATTTAATAAGGGAATGCAAACATTGGCTATTCTATTAGAAGGTGAGTTTGAGTCTATATTCAAAAATAGAATTACTCCTCAGGGAGATCAACTGAAATTCACAGAGCAAAGTGTGAATACTCGAATGATTATTGTCGCGGATGGAGATATTGCTAGCAATCAAATTTCTCGAGGAGCAGCACTTCCTCTTGGCTACGACAACTACGAGAAAAGGCAATATGGAAACAAAGACTTCTTATTAAATGCCGTTGATTATTTATTAGAGGATCAAGACTTAATTAATGTACGCTCGAGAGAAATTAAAATGCGATTGCTCGATGTGCAAAAAATACAGCAAGAAAGAGGCTTCTGGCAAATTATTAACGTAGTCCTTCCTTTAATCTTAATTCTTACTTTTGGGATGTTAAAATTCTACAGTAGAAAGAAAAAATACGCAAATGAAAAATAAGAGCATTATTTATTTAGCCATCGTTGGGGTATTAGGAGCAATTGCCTATTTCCAGATGAGCTCTAATGAAAATTTTGGACCTCGTAGCGATCGCCGTGATTTTGCCATTGCAGACACCAGTAAGGTTGCAAAAGTGATTTTAACTTCCAAATTTCCCGAAGTAGCTGTTATCGAAAGACAAAGTGAAGATTCGTGGTTGTTAAACGATACATACAAGGCTAGAAAATCTGCCGTTTACTACCTATTACAAACCATTCATCGAATGGAGATAGCACACCCAGTTCCATTAAGCATGAGAGAAAATGTATTGGGTAATTTAGCTGTAAAAGGCATTAAGGTTGAAGTATTCATGGAAGGTGGTCAAAAGAAGACCTTTTATGTAGGTGGCGAGAACCAACAACTCACAGCTACCTTTATGATGCTCCAAAATTCTAGCGAGCCCTATGCCCTACACATCCCTGGCTTTAAAGGTTATTTATCTGGTCGATTCTTTACCCAAGAGCACTTGTGGAGAGATAAGCTAGTAATGAGTTTTGACAATCGAGAGATTGCTGAAATTCAAATGGAATATTTCGATCCGAATGAGCGAAAGGAATCTTTCTCTATTCAATTGGAAAATGAAGATTATATCCTTCGAAGTCTGAAGGAACAAGAGGTTTTTAAAGCTGATAGTAGCTCATTAACAAGCTATTTAGCATCTTTCAGAAAGTTATATTCTGAAGGATTCATTTCCGATTACGATGCATTAAATACAGACTCTTTATTAAAGGCTACTCCTTATTTTGAATTGAACATCAAAAACAAAAAAGGAAAAGAAATACATCTTCGCACCTTTCACAAAAGAGCAAAACCAGGAACTAAAATAAATGGGGAGATTGTTATGCGCGATCCAGATCGTTATTTTGCACAAATAAACAACAATGATATCGTGCTTATTCAGAAGCAAACTTTTAAGAAAATTATTAAAGGGCTCTCCTATCTTCAGGGTGAACCCATTGTTAAAAAGTAACTAATAATTGTGTATAAACTAGGGTCTGTAAAAAGACCCTTTTTTATTGTATGGGCTATATTTGTCTACATTGACAATTAATCTATCGACTATGAAGTTCATTGTTTCCAGCTCTAAGCTATTAAAACAATTACAAACTATCAGCGGAGTTATTAACTCTAGCAATACCCTACCTATTCTCGACAATATCCTATTTGAAATTGAGGAGAACACATTGCGCATATCTGCATCCGATTTAGAGACAACTATGTCGACATCTCTGGAAGTTGAAGCGGATCAAAATGGTAGCGCAGCAATTCCTGCAAAATTACTTTTAGACACTCTAAAAACCTTCCCAGAACAACCGCTCACCTTCTTAATAGATACTGAGAAACATGGTGTTGAGATTAGTTCTGACCAAGGTAAATATGCTTTGGCTTACCAAGATGGGAATGAATTCCCTAAGGCGCCAAGCATTGAATCGGCTAGTACTGCTCTTATCCATTCGGATATTATTGCTACGGCAATCAACAAAACGATTTTTGCTACTGGCAACGACGATTTGAGACCAGTGATGTCTGGTGTGTTCTGTAAATTCAGTGAGAGCGGATTAACTTTTGTTTCTACCGATGCTCATAAATTGGTACGCTATACGCGTCACGATATTCAAACGGATCATACAGCAGAATTTATTCTTCCTAAAAAACCTTTAAACATCTTAAAGGGTATTTTGGCTATTGCTGACGAAGAAGTGAAAATTGAATACAACGAAACCAATGCGAAATTCATCTTTGGTTCTATTGTATTAACATGTCGTTTGATTGACGGTAAATACCCGAATTACAATGCGGTAATACCTCAAGAGAATCCAAATAAGATGACTATAGAGCGTACATCGTTCTTAAACTCTGTAAAAAGGGTGTCTATCTTCTCGAACAAGACAACACATCAGATACGTTTAAAAATTGCTGGCAACGAAATGCATATTTCTGCCGAAGATTTAGACTTCTCAAACAAAGCCGACGAAAGATTGGCTTGTCAGTACGAAGGTTCTGATATAGAAATTGGTTTTAACTCTCGTTTCCTTTTGGAAATGTTGACTAACCTGGAAACGGAACAGATCCATTTGGAAATGTCTGCTCCTAACCGTGCAGGAATTTTACTTCCTGAAGGTAATACCCAGGATGGGGAAGACATCTTAATGTTGGTGATGCCGGTAATGCTCAACAACTAATAGTATTTAGCCCCTTCAAGATTTGATCCCTCCGAATATTCGGAGGGATTTTTTCTGCACCTATTCCTCGTCTTGGAAATCTAGTGAAATTGAATTCACGCAATAGCGCAATCCCGTTTCGGTAGGTCCATCGGGGAAGATATGTCCTAGGTGTCCTCCACAATTCGAACAGAGGATTTCAACACGAATCATTCCATGGGTAGTATCTCTAAGCTCAGTTACTTTCCCTTCGATAGAAGCATCAAAAGCAGGCCATCCACAATGAGAGTTAAACTTGGCTGAAGACTCAAACAAATCAACACCACAACCGACACAAGTATAAAAGCCATCTTCAAAATGAAGATTGTACTCTCCTGTATTTGGGCGTTCAGTTCCTTTTTCTCTTAACACATGATAGGCATCAGGGCTTAACAACTCTTTCCACTCTTTATCTGTTTTCATAATGCTAAAGCTTTTAGGGCTTTGATCTTGTGGGATGCAAGAGTTAAATATCAGAAGGAATATAAATAGTATAGATTTCACAATATACGAAGTTAGTGAAATTGGTGAACAGTTAGCATTAGCAGTTAGCAAAACGAAAATTGACAAGTATATGTAACAAATTAAGGGTTGAGAATTAATACTTAGCACTTTGCACTTGACACTTTATACCATATACTATTTCCCTATCTTTACAATCCTTAAAAAATTCTATAGATGGATATCAATTTTAACAAGAATGAAGATGCAATCAAACTAAAGATTGCTGAGATGAAGAGAAGGCTGGCGAAAATCAGCTTGGGAGGTGGGAAAAAGAAGATTGAAAAAGAACACAGCAAAGGTAAACTTACGGCTAGAGAACGTATTGACTACCTGATAGATAAGAAATCAAACTTCCTTGAATTGGGTGCTTTTGTAGCCAACGATATGTACGAAGAATACGGTGGTTGTCCTGCTGCAGGTGTAGTAATGGGAATAGGTTATGTTGCCGGAAAGCAATGTATGATTGTTGCCAATGATGCTACTGTAAAAGCGGGTGCTTGGTTTCCAATTACGGCAAAAAAGAACTTAAGAGCTCAAGAAATTGCCATGGAGAATCGCCTACCTGTTATCTATTTGGTAGATAGCGCTGGTGTATTCCTTCCATTACAGGATGAAATTTTCCCTGACAAAGAGCATTTCGGAAGAATCTTCCGCAATAATGCACGTATGTCATCTATGGGAATCACACAAATTTCTGCAATAATGGGTTCTTGTGTTGCGGGTGGTGCTTACCTTCCTATTATGAGCGATGATGCACTTATCGTTGATAAAACTGGATCTATATTTCTAGCCGGTTCGTATTTAGTAAAAGCGGCTGTTGGTGAAGAGATTGACAATGAAACTTTAGGTGGAGCTACAACACACTGCGAAATATCGGGTGTTACCGACTATAAAGCTAAAGACGATAAAGATTGTTTAGACCGTATTCGTAAGATTATGGATAAGATTGGTGACGGAGAGTCTGCAGGCTTTAACCGTGCTGAGCCGACTGAGCCAAAAGATGATCCAGAAGAAATCTACGGAATCATTCCAGAAAAGAGAGACAAGCCTTATAAAGTTCGTGAGCTAATTTCTCGCTTAGTAGACAAATCTGAATTTGAAGAATACAAAGCAGGTTTTGGCCAAAGTATCATCTGCGGACAGGCTCGTGTTGATGGATGGGCTGTAGGTATTGTTGCCAATGAAAGACAAGTTATAAAGTCTAAAACAGGTGAAATGCAATTTGGTGGTGTTATCTATTCTGACTCTGCCGACAAAGCTGCTCGCTTTATTATGAACTGTAACCAAAAGAAGATTCCTTTGATTTTCCTACAAGACGTTACTGGCTTTATGGTAGGTTCGCGTTCTGAACACGGTGGAATAATTAAAGACGGTGCTAAGATGGTGAGTGCTATGGCTAATTCTGTAGTTCCTAAATTTACAATCATTACAGGGAATTCATTCGGAGCTGGTAATTACGCCATGTGTGGTAAAGCTTACGACCCTCGTTTGATTGTTGCTTGGCCAACAGCACAAATTGCTGTGATGGGTGGAACTCAAGCAGCAAAGGTTTTATTGCAAATTCAAAAAGCAAGCTTGAAAGCTAAAGGCGAGGAAATCTCTCCTGAAAAAGAAGCTGAATTACTAAAGACCATTACCGATAGATACAATAAGCAAATGAGCCCTTATTACGCGGCTTCGCGCTTATGGGTAGATAGTATCATCGATCCATTAGAAACTCGAAAAGTTATTTCTATGGGAATTGAAATGGCTAACCACGCTCCTATTAAAGAAGCTTATAATGTAGGAGTACTTCAAACCTGATTTATTGAGCAGAACACATTTATAAAATATCAAAGCCTCCTTTTTGGAGGCTTTTTTTTATCTTTAGAATGATGAAAGCCAAAGCTATTTTAGAATCCGTTTTATATGCCGAAGACCTAGAGTCGACTGAGAAATTCTATACCGAAGTTTTAGGCTTAGACGTTTACTCAA
>Ga0066376_10001840_pt1 | contig 20211 bp, 19 predicted proteins | sample Knorr_S15_td_Bot_FD_77009 | JGI IMG/M metagenome (GOLD analysis project Ga0066376, IMG submission 77009) | Marine microbial communities from Southern Atlantic Ocean transect - Knorr_S15_td_Bottom_ad_5009_LV_A | ecosystem: Environmental > Aquatic > Marine > Oceanic | place: Southern Atlantic...
AACTCGTGCATGATTATCTACACAATAGGGAATCCAGTCATGATGACAGTAGATAAGCGGACAAATTAGGACGTGGCAGATGTTGTTTTAGAGCGTGGAATCTCGAAAGGGATCCTAAACAGGAATCCCCTATTTGTACTCACCACTGAACAAACATCGGCATGACGACGTGGGTGTAGTCATCGGAATCCGTGGGGCGGAAGACCCCAGGGCTGGATGATGACGTGGTTTCCAGGGCCACTTTACCTTTATCCAACACCGTCAATACGTCCAGCAGATACCTGCTATTAAAGGCTATCTTTCCTTCATTGCCTTCGATAGCGTCGGCATCCACCTCATCTTCGTTGTCGCCTACTTCCTCGGATTTGGCGGAAATTATGACTTTCCCGTTGCCCCCGCCACCGTTGGACGGTACCAACTCCAAGCGGATGATGTTGCTGCCATCTCGTGCAAAGATGGCTGCCGTGCGAACTGCCCTCAGCAGGGCTGGCAAATCCAGGATTGCTCGAGTGTCGTGACGCTCAGGAATGAGTTGTTCATAGTTGGGGAATGCTCCCTGTAGCAACTGGGAGACGACTTCCACGGTCTCTCCTCCCCGAACTCGGAACAATACTTGTCCTTTGGCCGGTGTCATCATAATATCCACCGGTTCTTCTTGGTCACCTAACAATCTGCTTAGTTCATTTAGCGTGCGTGCCGGGATTATGACCTTAATTTCCGACTCTACCTTGGATATCAACGAGCCGTGATGAACGGCCAGCCGGAAGCCGTCTGCCGCCGCCAGGCTAAAACGCTCGCCTTCTATTTTTAATTCCACCCCGGTGAGCACCGGCCGGGATTCTTCGGTGGCGGCAGCGAAGGCAACGCGGGCTATTGCGGACTTTAGCACCAAGGGGTCTACCTGAGCCGAAATGCCGTCGTCGACGGTGGGAATCGGCGGGAACTCGCTGGCATCGGTGCCATGAATTGTGGCCTTGGAGCGCCCGCAGGTAAGCTGCAAAACCGCCGAGCCCGGCTGAATTTCCAGATCGATCTTGTCGTTTGGCAGAGAGCTAACGAACTCCGTCAGGAGTCGGGCGGGAACGGTTATGGCCCCTTCCTCCTCAATTGTCGCTCCGACATTAGTAGTAATAGCGATTTCCAAGTTAGTGGCGGAAAGTTTGAGCATCGACTTTTCCACGCTCAGCAACACATTTTGCGTAACCGGAAGCGTTGCCCGTGTTGCCACGGCGCGGCCCACGATGGCCAATCCTCGACTAAGGTTTTCCTGTAAGCACGAAATTTTCATTTAAGATTCCCCTGTAGATAGGGCATTTAGATTCGGGGTTAAACAGTGCCACCATTTGGATGGGGGCTGTTTGGGAAAATCACCAACATCGGACGCCTGCTAGGAGTCGTCCGATTTGGGTTTTCCATTATTACACTCTCCATTGGCAAAAACAACTTATGTTAACCCCAATTTCATTCGCATATCTGCCATGTCTAATCGGCATGAAATGACGCCTTCGGGGTGACTTAGGACCGTACTGTTAGACAGACCACTACTTATCGTAAATCGCGGAGACGCCACGAATCCTGCCGCATTGCTTGCTAGATTGTTGTTACGTCTGAGCATCGGCCTATCTCTGCTATAATATCCAGCGTCTCAGCGGGATGGCAACACCGTGCCAAATAGCCCAATATGCTGCGTTTTTTCACGTTATTATCAGCCGATTACTCATTTGTTCGGCCCGAGGTAACCTATGACCGACCTTTTGTTTCAGGATGAAAGCTACCTCAAGGAATTCGAAGCCACCATAACGGAAGTGGTTGAGGGTGGCGCGGTTTTGGACCGTAGCGCCTTTTACATCGGCGGCGGCGGCCAGCCTTGTGATACCGGAGTCCTGATACACGATGGGCACGAACACATAGTCACCAAAGTGGGCCGTCAAGAAGGAAAGATTGTCCATCAAATTCCTGACTTGGCTTCTTCTTCTTTGGCCTCAGGCCAATTGGTAACCGGCAAGATCGATTGGGACCAGCGCCTACTCCTTATGCGCACTCACACTGCCCTACACATTCTATGCGGTGTTGTGTGGCGTGACTACGGGGCAAAGGTCACCGGCGGGGATATGCGCCCAGGGGAAGCCCGCATGGACTTTGAGTTGGAACAGATGACGGCCCAATTCGCTGAGGAAATCGAAGAGAAGATTAACACCGAAGTTGCCATCGCCAGAGATGTGCTGGTGAGCAAGATTTCTCGAGAAGAAGCGGACCGCACCCCTGACTTGATTCGAACGAAAATCAACCTTCTCCCATCAGATATACGAGAAGTGCGCACTATAGACATTCAGGGACTGGACATACAAGCCGACGGCGGCACTCACGTGGCAAACACCCAGGAAGTAGGGACAATTAAAGTGGTGGGCCGGGAGAGCAAGGGCCGGATCAACAAACGGCTACGCATCGCCTTGACGGACGTGTAGCCAATCACTTGTAAGTAATGATGACTCGCTACGCTGAGTCTCGCGCACCATTAGATTCTAAGTCAAAATTCTACGCATCCGAGGCTGTGGATAATCATGGCTAAAACCATCGTCGGTATTGACGTGGGCGGCACATTCACCGACATTGCTATCCTTGAGGACGGGCAACTCAAAGTCCATAAATTGCCCTCCACTCCCGACGACCCATCTCGCGGAATCCTGCAGGGGGTTTCGGAGACTGGCGTTACAGACGCCGACTTCGTCCACGGCTCCACTGTGGCTACCAACGCCCTGTTGGAGGGGAAGGGAGCACGCACCGCCTTAGTCACCACCCTGGGATTTGAAGATGTGCTGGAAATTGGCCGCCAAGCACGCACCGAGTTGTACAACTTGGACATAGACCGGGCTCCGGCTCTGGCCCCCTGGGAACTCAGATTCGGTTTGGCAGAACGGGTCGACCACACGGGCGCTATCATCGAAGACCTCACTCCGCAGGCTCTGGAAACACTGGCTGCATTGCTACAAGAAGCTGAAGTCGACGCTATAGCCGTTTCTTTCCTGTTCTCATTCCTAAATCCCGCTCATGAACAGATGGTGTTGGAAGCGCTCAAACGCTTGCCAAACACACCTTTTATTTCAATCTCCAGCCAGGTGCTACCCGAGTTCCGGGAGTACGAACGCACCAGCACCGTCGTGGTGAATTCCTATGTTGGTCAACTTATGCAGCGTTACCTGGTAGGTCTGGAAAAATCCTTGGGAAAAGGGCTGCGCATCATGCAGTCTTCCGGGGGCAGCATCACTGCCGGTATGGCGGCGGAGCAGCCCGTGAGGACCATCCTCAGCGGACCGGCCGGGGGAGTGGTTGGCGCATTCTATACCGCTGTCCAAGCTGGTTATCCCGACATCATTACTCTGGACATGGGAGGCACTTCTACGGACGTTTCTCTGTGCCCGGGAACCATCAAAGAAAGTACAAACTCCAACGTCGGTGGATACCCCATCGGCGTGCCGATGATTGAGATTCACACTGTCGGCGCAGGGGGCGGCTCCATCGCCCGGCTGAACACCGGCGGCGCATTGGTGGTTGGTCCCCAATCGGCGGGCGCGGATCCTGGACCAGCCTGCTACGGCAAGGGCGACCAGATTACGGTCACCGATGCCAACCTAATCTTGGGCCGGTTGCTGCCCGACCACTTTCTGGGAGGAAGGCTGGAACTGGACCGAAAACGCTCAGAAAGCTTGATTGAAACCCTGGCCTCGCAGATCGGCATTACTATGACCGATGCGGCCCTGGGCATCCAAAGGGTGGTGAACGCCAACATGGAGCGGGCCATACGCACTATTTCCCTGGAACGTGGTTACGACCCGCGCCTATTTACCTTGGTGCCATTCGGTGGCGCAGGCCCCATGCATAGTTGTGAGCTCGCTCAAGAGTTGGGGATACCCAGGGTTCTGGTTCCCGCTCGTCCGGGTATCCTATCGGCCTTCGGAGTAGCTATCGCCGACATAGTGAAGGATTACTCACGAACGGTGATGCTGAGGGGCGATGATGTGAACCGGTCTCGGCTGGAGGAAGAATTTCACGGCATGGAGGGCTTTGCCCGCGAGGAACTGCGTGGGGAGGGGCTGCCCGACGGCGACATGGTGGCCCGGCGATTCCTGGATGCCCGCTATGTGGGCCAGTCCTTCGAACTGACCATCGACTACCCAGCTGATACCGGCCGAGGGAATCTGGAGCGCTACATAAGGGACAGTTTCTATACTGCCCACCTGCGGCGCTTCGGCTATGCCGACAAAAAAGAACCGGTTGAGATTGTAAGCATCAGAATGAAAATGGAGCTGGAGATGGACAAGCCGCAATCGGTTGCTCAATCTCCCGGAAGCGCCGATTCATCTGCTGCGAAGATGGGCGAAGCGGAAGTGGTGTTTGCATCCGGCCCATCAATCACGCCGCTCTACGACCGGGAAAAGCTGGTCAGCGGAGCGCATATTCAGGGGCCAGGGCTGGTGATTCAGATGGACTCCACGGTGGTGATTACCCCCGAATGGAGCGGAACAGTGGACCCTTACGGAAATCTTGTATTAGAACCAAATTAATGGAGACCCAATAACATGACGGAGAATTCGTCCGGCATTGCCGGATTAACTGTTTTAGCTGTATTTGCCCACCCCGACGACGAAGGATTCGGCTGCGGAGGCGTCCTGGCGATTCTGGCATCACGGGGCGCTCGTTTGATTACCGTGGTTGCAACCAACGGAGATGTGGGAGAAATCAGCGACCCGGCCTTGGCCACTACCGAGAACTTGGGCCAAGTACGCCAAGATGAGATGCGCCGGGCAATGGCTGTTACCGGTGCCGCCGAAGTGCGATTTTTGGGGTACCGTGACTCCGGGATGGACGGCACCGAGGACAACAAGCACCCTGATAGTCTGAACCAAGCCACGAAGGAAGCGGTGGTCGAAAAGATAGTGAAACTGATTCGGGAGTTGCGCCCCGATGTGGTATTCACCCACGACCCAACCGGCGGCTACGGGCACCCTGATCACATAGCCTCTTACCTTCACACCAAGGATGCATTTGCTGCAGCAGGCAGTGAGCAATATCCAAACGCAGGCCAGCCTTGGACTCCCAGCCTGCTCTATTACGTATGTTTTCCTCGAAACAATTTCAGAAAAATCTGGGAGAAGATGCTGGAGATGGGAATCAAACCCCCATTCGCCAGCGAGATCTTGGACAAAGTAGGCTCGCCCGACGATGAGGTCACAACAATCATCGACGTAAGCAGCCACGTGGACACCAAAATCACGTCTTTGGAGTGTCACGCCACCCAGTTGCAGCCCGATGGCCCATTTGGAACCCTTCCCAAGGACTATATGAAGGAAATCATGAGCACTGAGTTTTTCACTCTGGCGTCTAGCCCTCCGGGAGAGACTGACGCAGACATATTAGCTCATGAACTTCCCGCCGGAAGCCCTATTTAGACCAAGGTTACCCAGGAGCAAGAGGTTCGTCATGCCAGTTGACCCCATAAGCTTGGAAGTTTTCAAGAATATGTTTATCTCCGTTTCGGAAGAGATGGGGGTGGCGTTACAGCGCACGGCCTACTCACCCAACATAAAGGAACGTCGCGATTTCTCATGCGCCGTGTTCAATCCTCAGGGAGAAATGATTGCGCAGGCAGCCCATGTGCCGGTACACCTCGGCGCCATGCCGTCGTCAGTCCAAGCGGCTCTAGAAGTGTTTCCCAACGGCTTGCGGTCGGGAGACATGGTGATACTCAATGACCCCTATTTGGGAGGCACCCACCTTCCGGACATTACCCTAGTCGCTCCCGTGTTCGTGGAAGAGGATGGAGAAAAGATATTTGCTGGCGTGGTGGCAAACCGGGGCCACCACGCCGATGTTGGCGGAATGACCCCCGGATCCATGCCCTTGTCCACTGAGTTGTATCAAGAGGGGACAATCATCCCCCCCATCAAGCTTGTTCGCGGAGGACGGGTAAATCAGGAGATAATCCAGCTAATCTGCCGCAATTCGCGCACGCCGGAGGAAAGGAAAGGGGACCTCGCAGCCCAGATGGCCTCCATTCGGGTGGGTGAGAAACGCCTACAAGAAGTGGTGCAAAGGTACGGGTTGGCCGATACCCATGAGCACATGTCGGCAATCTTGGACTACTCCGAGAGAGTCACTCGCCAGGCTTTCCTGAACATCCCCGACGGCACTTACCGGGTGCTGGATTATATGGACGACGACGGCCTCGTGGACCAGTTGGTGCCCATAGCCGTGGCAGTCACTGTTGATGGCGATGAGATCACCATGGACTTCACCGGAACTTCACCTCAACGCCCAGGGTGCATAAACGCCCCCGCAGCAGTCACCATGTCGGCCTGTTTATACGTGGTTAGGTGCCTGGTGGGAGATGAAGCCCCGGCCAATCAAGGCTGCTTGCGTCCGGTGCACATTATCACTCCCAGAGGCACGTTGCTGAACCCGGAACCCCAGCGCGGAGTTGCCGGTGGCAACGTGGAAACATCACAACGAATCACCGATGTGCTGCTGGCTGCCTTTGCTCAGGCGCTACCCGAGATCATCCCAGCGGCAAGCCAAGGAACCATGAACAACATGATTATCGGCGGCCATGACCCTGTCAGGGAAAGGCCCTACGTCTACTATGAAACCATCGGAGGCGGCATGGGCGCCCGGCCCACGAAAGACGGTATTTCAGGCATCCACACTCACATGACCAACACAATGAACACGCCAATTGAAGCGATGGAGTTCGCTTTCCCGTTAAGACTAAAACGCTATGCGCTACGCCGAGGGTCGGGAGGCAACGGGAAATACAAGGGCGGCGACGGAATGATACGAGAGGTTGAGTTCTTGGCTCCTGCGAGGGTTACTCTTCTGTCCGAACGACGCAAGCTGCCGCCGCCTGGGTACCACGGCGGCCACGACGGTCAACCGGGTGAGAATGTGTTGTTCCGGGGTGGTTACGAAGAAGTGCAGTTGGCGGGCAAGGAAATCTTGGATGTCGAAGCTGGAGACATCTTGAGCATGCGAACCCCTGGGGGCGCTGGATGGGGCGCTCCGGAAGAAGGCGAACAGTCCTGAGAAACAAGCTAGGTCATTTTCCGGCTCGTCTGTTGTTGGCCATTGCCCTATTTTCCAGCATAAGTCTGACGCTTGCAGGTTGCTCCGGCGGGAGCGCCAACGTTGAAGACCTGTTGCTGGGACACGGCGACTTCCCAAACGGAGAAGTCACGGAGTCAAACCCGCTGTCCACAATCACGCCCCAAGGCGTATCAGCAGTCCAAGTGGATTTGACCGGGGCGAGCTTTACTTTGAACCAGAGCATAGTGATGTTTCAAACCCAGGCGTCGGCGCTTTTGGTACTCGCAGGTATCAAGCAGGACCAATTAGCGCAACGGTTACTGCCTACGGACACCAGCAAATTCGAGGAAGCATCGGCGATTCTCAATGAAACACGAGGCGGACAAGATTTCTACACGCTGTTTTTCGTCCAAGGATTGGCTTTGGTCAAACTGACGCTATCTGGTCAGGACGCGGCCGCCATGCTTCCTGTTTACGCGGAAATGGCCCGCTCAAAAGTTAGCCGCCAGTAGCTCCATCAGCGGGTTGGCTAAAGCCCCGCCTATGCAGATTAAATTGACCCGTGCCAGATTTGCTCTAATGTCGTATAATTGTGACGCTACAATCATTATTACAGGGGCTGGCAGCTAAAATGAGCGCAGCCTAAGTAAGGAGAATATCGCTATGGTAAAGTACGCTCGCTGCAACGCAATCTTGTCCCTGGCTCTCGATGCATCGGGAGAAGGCTGCCGCTACATGTCCAAAGATGATACGGAAGATGGCGTCGTGGAAGATATGACCAAGCATATGGGCGCAGTACATCAGGTTGACGCAGGCGAATTAGTTGCCAATATTCGTGCTTGCACCAAGACTACCCGCAAGTAGTCATCATCGGGCGAAGTCCGCCCCTCACACAATCACTGGCTCCCAAACTAGTCAGAAAAGAGAAAACCCCGTTTGACACGGGGTTTTCTCTTTTCTTGTGACAATTTCAGGTGCAGTATCTAAGTGGCTGGCTTAATACTACTTGCCGTCGTCGAACAAGACTATTACCGCAGCATTGGCGATTACCATGGCGTCGGTGCCGTCTTCATTGGGCACTTCCAAACCGCCAGCCACGGATTTCACCGTGGCGGTGCCGTGGGGTAGAATCGCCGCCACCGCCGCTGAGTCCACCGCGCCTGGATTGGGCACTCCAATGGTTACCTCAACCTGCATGTCGTCCGCAGTCTTGCCCAGAAGTCTCTGAAACCCCAGGCTGCTGTGGTGTATGGCGTCATAGACGGCTCGAGTCGCGGCAGCGGTATAATTGCGGCCATGAACGTCGACCCCCATTCCCATCTCCATGATACATCTTACTAAGGCCATGTTGTTCCCACCTCTAGCTAAATTTTTGTGTTGTAAATTTTCGGTAGCATTTCCGGGGCTGGCCTACCCGCCAAATATCTTGGATGCGCAAGCATTCGTTGAAATCCCAGGAAACACCGGTAAATCCCAAGAATCACCGTGCTTACTCAGCAATACCGCCAAAATATCCCCTCTAAGACCCCAGAATTAGAACTCAGATGCCCACCCCCGTCAAGGCGTTGGGGCTTAGATCATCTCACGCTGCGGGCCGGCCCATATTCGAAACGTCATAGCCTCCCAGCGCCTCCACTCTGCGGTGAAGCCCAGGACTACGTAGCAAGTCCAGCAGAGCCTGCACTCCCGGTTCGTCAATCAGATGTTTCGGGAATACCAAGTCATATCGCTCTTCTTCCAAGGTCACAAATCCCAGTCCTAATGCGGAAGCTGCCGCCTGCACTCCCACCCCAACGTCGGCCAATCCTGTCGACACAGCGCTAGCCACCGCAAGATGGCCAGGCGCTTCGCTGTGATAACCGTCCAAGGCCAAAGCCGGAATTCCTTGGGACGCCAGCAGCCGGTCCAACAGAGACCGGCTTCCCGAGCCGGGTTCCCGATTTACCATTCGGACTTCCGGCCGAGCAAGGTCCGCGACGCCGAAGATGTTCTTTGGGTTGCCTGGCATCACAATCAGCCCCTGTTGCCAGGATGCGAAGGTTACCAATACACAAGGGAAAGGCACCAAACGGCGAACCCATGATAGGTTGTAGTCGCCCGTATCTTCGTCCCGCAGGTGGCAACCGGCCACGTGGGCTTCTCCCAAGGCCAGGCCAGTTAGAGCCCGGTAGCTGTTTTCTTCGGATGAAATCAGCCTAACGCCATGCTTGCCCAGTCCAGCCTCAAGCAAGGCCATTGCCGGGTCACAGCCAAGAAGGCTGACGGTGGGCGAGGCCAAATCGTCACCATCGAAAGGCTGAACCGATACCCGGTTGTCTTCCGAGGTGCTGGTCAAGCCAAGGGGCAACAACACACCCTCGGCATCGGCCAAAGAGTGCCTGGCCGCCGTCTGACCGATGACCTGCCTTGCCAAAAGCCGGTCGCCCACCCGCCACAACCGGACCCGTTTCGGGGTTGCTGTGCTGCCCGTTGTTGAATCTTCGTCAAGTGATTCTTCCCGAGAGTTGCCGACAAGTTCGGCCCAGGTATATTCCGGTGGCTCGCCCGCAAGGGAGAAAAGTCCGTCCACCTGATTCCCTAGGGCAAGAGCCAAGCGGAGAGCGACTTCGGTGGAAGGTGAGGATTTGCCAGACTCTATGGCTAGGTAAGCCTGGCGGCTGATGCCGGCCTTCCCGGCCAATGCCTGTTGGGAGAGACCGGCTCTCAGGCGAAATTGCTTCAGGTTATTTTTAAGCATTGTCAGTTTGTAGATTTTCTACGATATCCAATCTACAGAAACAGCCTTTGGCGTCCTTCAACCGTCATGCCAGATTCCATGAACACCCAAAGTTGAGATGCTCTGGAAATATCAGCCTGCACCGGAACGACGACTGCTTTACTGGTACAACAAATAATCTACATTATACTTGTCATTATATCAAGTTTACTTTACAATTCTTAGGTCTACCCAATACCAGTATGTATTTATAAGGGGGAGTGAAATGGCTGATCTGGCAACCCTGGACAAGGCTTACCTGATAACCATGACCCAAATCGTGCGGACCGGACAAGCGCCCCATTACACAGAATTGGCTTCTGAAATGGGTGTTTCAGTTGAAGAAGGGAAATCGATTCTCCACGAGTTGGTTGACGCTAAGATCCCCGCATGGCTCCATCCGGGTACGGATTACATCGCGTCGTTCCCGCCCTTCAACAACCAGCCCACCCAATACCGCATCACCGTGGGTGGCGACCAGAAATGGTTTGCCTAATGAGGATTTGAGTCGCTGGCAGTTTGCTGGCTGTTCCCAGGTCAAACGGTATCGATCAATGCTCCATGCCTGGATTGCGGCGAACCCATGGCCTTGGAGATGAAAGACGGCCAGGTCCTTTCCGCCGATCTTGCGGGCATCTTTGGCTACACGCCCGAAGCCTTAGGTGGCCCACCCGATGGCCGCCCCCACCGTTGATCGGAGATGAACCTCTTCCGGTCGGAAGAGCACGCTAGGAACTGGAGTGGATTCAAGCCGGAGTTCGTAGAACTACTGTTGCCATTGGAATATTGGGTGGAAAGGTTCAGCGCGCCCATGTTTCGGGAAAGGGGTGCCGCAGATTACATTTCACAACGGGCTGCGGGGAACCTTTAGGAAAACCAATTTGCCCAGAACTTTCAGCATTAATTCAGTGGCTATAACCAGAGGCGGAGATTTCGGTGACGGTCCGATGATGCCCAATTTCCCTCCGCTATGAATCCTCGCCTCCAGCAATGGATTAAAGCTTGGACGAGAACGCGGTTGGAATGGGCCTGCAGAATTACCATGGGAGCGGTTTTGGTCGCTGCCATTTTGGCCTGTTCCGGCACTGGAGGCAAAGAAACATTGACCGTCTTCGCCGCCGCCTCCCTCACCCAGGCGTTTACGGAGGTTGGAGACGCTTTTGAGGAACAGCATCCCGAGTATTCCATCAGGTTGGCGTTCGACGGTAGCCAACGGCTCCGGGTCCAGTTGGATCACGGAGCAGTGGCCGACCTGTTTGCTTCCGCCGATGAGCGTCAGATGGACTTGGCCAAAGAATCTGGACTGCTTGTCAGCGAGGCCGTAGCTTTCGCCACCAACAGCCTGGTTGTTGCCGTTTCCAGCAGGGCTGGCGCGCACGTGGATTCCTTGATTGCCCTGGCCGGGGACAATGTCAAATTAGTGTTAGCTCATCCAGAGGCGCCAGCGGGACGTTACGCCTTGGCGGTCATTGATTTGCTGGCCAAATCTCCCGATTTTGGTCCGGGATATTCGGCCCGGCTGTTGGAAAATGTTGTTTCTCAGGAACCCAACGTTAGGGGCGTGCTGCAAAAGGTGGCCTTGGGGGAAGCAGACGCCGGGTTCGTATACGCTTCCGACGCATCAACGGCGGAGAACGTTTCAACCCTTCCGTTGCCCGAACAAGCTAACATAGCCGCCATCTATCCGGTTGCCGTGCTTCGCACCGCTGTCAATAAAATGGCCGCTGAGGAATTCATCCAGTTTCTAATCTCGCCCCGCAGCCAAAGTATTCTCCAAGACCACGGATTCGGTCCCGTTCCTTCAAAAGCAGGGTCAAAATCAAGGCGTCTAGCCGGCGCTCATAGGGAGAGTTGATTTTGGCCTCGATCACTAGACGCCGAAGTATAGGGCTACCCAACACTGGCGCTGGGATGGGCGGCGCAGCCACTCTGTTGTACGTGCTTTTTATTGGATTGCCGGTGGGTGCGTTGCTCTTTAAAGCCGGTCAACAAGAGAGCTTTTTCACCACCCTAACGAGCGGTCCGGCCCTAACGGCCATGCGTCTCTCTTTGGTTACCAGCGCCATCAGTATGGTCGTCATAGTGCTGGTCGGCACTCCCTTCGCTTATCTGTTGGCCCGCAGCAAATCCCCCCTATTGCGACTGATTGACACCTTAGTAGAACTGCCTTTGGTGATGCCGCCGGTGGTAGCAGGGGTTGCCATGTTGATGGCCTTCGGGCGCCGAGGCGTATTGGGCGCTCCTTTGGAAGACTTGGGTATAACACTGCCGTTCACCACAGCAGCGGTCATCATGGCACAGGTATTCGTCGCGTCCCCATTTTTCGTCAGAGCGGCCAAGTTGGGCTTTCAGTCGGTTGCGAAAGACCACGAGGACATTTCCCGCACTCTGGGCGTCTCTCCTTGGTGTACCTTCTGGCGAATCACTTTGCCCTTGGCAGCGCCGTCTTTGCTCACCGGCCTAGCGCTCTCTTGGGCGAGGGCGGTGTCGGAGTTCGGGGCCACCATCATGTTCGCCGGGAATCTGACGGGCAAGACTCAGACGATGCCCTTGGCGATAATGAGCGCAATGGAAACCAGCCTGGACACAGCACTGGTTCTGTCGGTGCTGCTGGTTCTTGGCTCTTTAACGGTCTTGGCTGCTCTGGGCTACTTTGCCCAGCGGCATTGGCAGGGCGAAGCATGAGCCGGGGTTGGGTCCATTGCCGCGTTGGCAGCTTTGGCTTGGAGGCGGAGTGGAGCATCCAGTCCGGGGAGGTGCTTGTGCTATTCGGTCCTTCAGGCGCTGGCAAGACTACAACCCTTCGAGCAATCGCCGGGTTGCTACAGCCAGAGAGCGGACACATCGAGATTGGTGACCGAGTCGTTTACGACAGCGCCAGCGGTGTGAGCATACCAACCCACCGCAGGCGAGTCGGGTACCTAACTCAACGGTACAATCTATTTCCTCATCTAAACGTGGCCAAAAACGTGGGCTATGGCCTCCGTGACTGGAGTCCAGCAGCGGCAGCCGAGCGAGTGCGGGAACTGATTGAGGTACTGCGCCTGGACGGCTTGGAACAAAGGCGGCCGTGGGAATTATCCGGAGGCCAGCAGCAACGGGTAGCCTTGGGCCGGGCTTTAGCCCCAAAACCCGAGGTCCTACTACTAGATGAACCCTTTGCGTCCTTGGATATGGAGCTTCGCCGGATATTCCGGCGAGAACTCCGTTCTACTCTAACCAGCTCTCATGTTCCGGTCATGTTGGTCACCCACGACCGGGAAGAAGCGCTGGCGTTGGCCGATTCGATTCAGGTGATTGACGAGGGCAAACGGTTAACACAGGGAAACCCTCTGGATGTTCTGGGGCAGCCGGGCCAAGAGCGGGTCGCCAACTTGGTGGGGGTGGAGAATCTTTTCACTCTTGCCATCGAAAGCCGCAACCCCCGAAACGGCACCATGATCTGCGTGGGCGGCGGACTGAGAATAGAAGTTCCCTTGGACTCGAATCTGCCAAACATGGGTGCAGAAGGCGGTTCCGAGCCGTCAAGCGATACCAACGACTATGTTACCGTGGGCATCCGAGCATCGGACATAATACTCTCAACGCAGGATATTCAGAGTTCCACGGCTAGAAATCGGTTGCTTGGTAACGTTACCCATGTGGAACTGGTGCCGCCGGGATACCAAATCACGCTGAATTGCGGGCAAGACCTTCAGTGCCAAATCACGGGAGCGGCCTTGGAGGAACTGGGTATCCGGCCCGGAATGGATCTTTGGGCTGTGTTCAAAGCGTCGTCCTGCTTCTTGATTCAACCTCCCAGTCAGGCGGAATTGGCAAGGCTTTAATTCGCCGATGCTGTTTGACCTAGCCAGGGGATTTTGCAAGATTTTGGAGGATTTTGATTGAACCTGCGCCTAAAAACCGGCTACAATTACACAGTTCCGAGAATCTCAGTCAAATCAGGCCAACAATTGTTTTGCTTCTCAACACTTTTCTTAAAACAACGGTGTTTGTGATATGAAATTCACCGACCTTCGAGACTTTGTAGCCTTCCTCGAACGCAAGGGAGAGTTACGGCGGATCAAAACCCCCGTCGATAGCGAATTGGAAATCACCGAAATCGCGGACCGGGTGGTGAAGATGGGCGGGCCAGCCCTCTTGTTCGAGAACGTTACCGGCTACGACATGCCGGTTCTCATAAATATGTTTGGCACCCGACAGCGCATGGCCTGGGGGCTCGGAGTGGATAATCTGGACGATGTGGTGGAGCGAATCGAAGGGCTACTGCAGTTGATGCACGGGCCACCACAAGGGATTATCAACAAACTGCGCACATTGGGCCAGATTGTTCACCTTGGATCGTTCCAGCCCAAGACTGTAAGCAGCGCTCCATGCCAAGAGATTGTGCTAAACGGCGATGAAGTCGACCTATTCCAGTTGCCGGTGCTCAAGTGCTGGCCCATGGACGCCGGCAGATTTATCACATTGCCCTTAGTAATTACACGAGACCCAGAGACCGGCGTGCAGAATTACGGTACATACCGGATGCAGGTGTATGACCGCAATACCACAGGGATGCACTGGCAGACTCACAAAGTAGGGACTCGCCATTACCGCATCAGCGGTGAGCGGGGCGAAGACCGTCTTCCCGTTGCGGTGGCGCTGGGTGCGGACCCGGCCACGATTTGGACCGGATCGGCCCCGCTGCCTCCCGACATGGACGAGATGATTGTTGCTGGCTTCCTGCGGGAGGACGGTGTTGACTTGGTCAAGGGTAAAACCGTGGATTTGATGATTCCCGCCCAGGCGGAGATAGTTTTGGAAGGATACGTGGTGCCAGGCGAGGAAAGGGCGGAGGGGCCGTTTGGCGACCACACTGGATATTACTCAATGACCGACCTCTACCCGGTATTCCACGTGACCTGCCTCACCCGCCGACGCGATCCCATTTACCCGGCTACAATAGTTGGGCGGCCACCCATGGAAGACTACTGGATGGGAAAGGTGACCGAGCGGCTTTTTCTTCCCGCCCTCAAGCTGGTTCTACCCGAAATCGTGGACATCAACATGCCAGCCGAAGGGGTGTTCCACAACCTGGTGATCGTGTCCATCAAGAAAGAGTTCCCGGGCCACGCTCGCAAGGTTATGAACGGCTTGTGGGGTCTGGGGCTTATGAGCCTGGCAAAGACCATCGTGGTGGTGGACCATTTCGTGGACGTTCAGAATCCGTCGGAGGTCGTCTGGAGGGTCACCAACAATATAGACCCGGCCCAAGACTTGGTGATTAACCAAGGGCCGATTGACGACTTGGACCATGCGTCACCAACGCCAAAATTCGGCAGCAAGGTGGGTATAGACGCCACGCAAAAAGGCCCTCTGGAAGGCCGTACGCGAGAGTGGCCGCCGGATATATTGATGGACCCGGAAATCAAAAGCCTGGTTGATAGCAAATGGAGCGAATACGGGATAGATTAATGACCCGCCGATTCACACATGGCGATTATTTCAAATAGGACAAAATGGCAAGAACCGCAGTACATAGCGCCATAGCATTCCCTCGCACCGTGGTGGTCAAGACTCCCATTTACCTGGCGTCCATCAGGATTTGGGAGTCACTCTACGCCGCCCCATTCGCCTACATGGGCATGGTGTTGGCAGCAGACGGCTGGCCGGGGTGGAGTACGTTTATTTGGATAACGGTGGCATTATCCGGCGTACGCACGTTGGGTATGTCGGCCAACCGTTTGGTCCACGCCAAGGAAGACGCATTGAACCCACGCACAATGAACCGGCACATTCCCCGGGGTTTGCTGAAATCAGGTGAAGTTCTGGGCATGATGCTGGTGTCAACCGGTGTTTTCTTTTACGCCACTTCCCAGTTGAACGGACTGGCCCTGGCCTTGGCTCCCGTAGCTGCCGCCTACGTAGTCTTCTACGCATACTCCAAGTATTTCACTTGGGGCTGCCATTTCTTTCTGGGCTGGGCTTTGGCCATCGCCCCGACAGCCGCTTGGATTGGAGTGACGGGACGGTTGGACCCTGAGCCTGTTCTCCTATCCTTCGCAGTGGCGACTTGGGCTGGAGGGTTCGACGTTGTCTACGGATGCGCTGACTACGATTTTGATCAGAACTATGCTGTTTATTCCCTACCCAAGAGGTTCGGCATCGGAACCGCACTCCGGGTGACCAAGGTGATGCACTTTTGCTCCGCATTGGCTTTGCTGGGCGTGGGGCTCTGGTTGGAACTAAGTTTTTACTACTTCATCGGTTGGGCTATCGCCGTGGCGTTGTTAGCCTTCGAAAACACCTTGGTTCAGGCTGATAACCTGTCCAAACTTCACTCACCGTTCTTCAAATACAACAGCGTCATATCCATGCTGCTGCTTTTATTCACCACTCTGGCGGTGGTCTTATGATGCGTTTATGGTAGCGCGCATGTCGATAATAGTTGGCATAACCGGAGCCAGCGGGTCGGTCTTGGCACTGAACACAGTGGATGAGTTGCTGAGGCGAAACGTAGCAACCGCTGTTGTGTGCTCAAACAGCGCTCGGCTAGTCTGGCAAGACGAGTTGGGAGCAACTTTCAACGACACATTGGTTGAATGGCAGGAAAACCCCAATTTTAGATTCTATTCAGCCAACGACATGCGAGCGCCCATCGCCAGCGGCACCTATCCGGCGAAAGCAATGGTGGTGGTTCCCGCCAGCATGAACACCATAGCCTCGATAGCCCATGGGATTACCAGCCACTTGGTTCACCGGGCGGCGGATGTTTGCTTGAAAGAAAGGCGGCGCTTGGTGTTGGTGCCCCGGGAGACCCCCCTCAACAGCAACCACTTGGAGAACATGTTGACATTGAGCCGCATGGGAGCGGTGATTCTTCCCCCCGAACCTGCCTTTTACTTGAAACCTCAGAGCGTGGATGACATAGTCCGATTCGTGGTCAGCCGAATCATGGTGGCCTTGGACTTGGACGAAGCGTTGCCCGAGGAGTTCCGATACGAGGAGAAGGAAGATGGCCATCTTTAACCGCTTTAGCCGGTGGCCATGCGCATTGCCAGCCTAATCATATGGCACAGTTAGAGGGTGATGCGAAACAAGAGTACGTTGCCGGATTATTTGCCAGCATATCCGGCAAATATGACTTGATGAATGACCTGATGACATTCGGGCAGCATCGCCGGTGGAAAAAGCACACCGCCAGAATCACCGCCCAAGGCCTTCATGGAATCTCCCTGGATATTGCCTGCGGCACCGGAGATTTGGCGCGGGCCCTCAGCCACCGTCAGGAGATCGCCCACTCCGTTGGACTGGATCTACTGCCGGAAATGATATCCCTGGGCAATGCCAAGGTCCGGTCCCAAAATCTGTCATCCAAAGTCACATTGATGCTGGGGGACGCGCTTCGGTTGCCCTTCCCAGACGGTTCTTTCGCTTGCGCCACCGCAGGGTTCAGCCTACGCAACATGCCAGACCTGAAGGCAGCCTTGTCCGAGATGGTACGGGTGGTTAAGCCAGGTGGACGGGTCACCACCTTGGAGTTGTCCCCAATGCCCGGCGGACTAAAATCCAGCCTATTTCGGCTCTGCTTCCACAAGCTAGTGCCCTTGCTGGGCGGATTAATCAGCGGCAACCGTGCCGCTTACGCCTACCTGCCCCAATCGGTGGACTACTTCTTGGAGGCCGACCGACTGGCCGCCATATTCCGCGAATTGGGTCTGGTGGACGTGGGTTACCGGCGAATGGGAATGGGGACAGTGGCACTGCATTGGGGCCAGCGTCCGCAATAACCTCCAACTGGCTCTGTCCCAATGTCTCTCGTCTTGTTCAGCCATGAGGATTGGGATAAACTAATGGGACACTTTATTAATTTTACACGGCATATGTTATGTCAATATCGAATTCTAGAAGGAGCGATTTCCACCAAACTCCATGATTTCCGTGTTCGATAAATTAGATTCCGTGCTTCAACGATATCAGGAGATTGAAGAAGCCATGGCTCGCCCCGAGGTTGCCGTGGATTTTGAGCAAGTACAGGAATTAGCCAAAGAGAGAGCAACATTGGACGGCTTGGTGGAGATATCCCGCAAGCACCGTACCTTAACCGACGAGCGCGTTAGCCTGGAAGGGTTGCTGAGGGAAGAAACCGACCAAGAAATGAGCCAAATGGCCCGGGAGGAACTGTCCCAGATTGAGGCCAGTTTGGCGGATCTCAGCGAAGAACTGAAGTTTGCCCTGCTCCCCAAAGACCCCAACGATGAAAAGAGCGTTATCGTGGAAGTTCGAGCGGGGACTGGAGGCGCCGAAGCCTCCCTCTTCGCCAGCGATTTATTCCGTTCTTACACCCGTTATGCCCAGATGCACAACTGGAAAGTGGATGTCATGGACACTAGCACGTCCGACCAGGGCGGCTTCAACAAAATCGTCTTTGAGATTCAAGGGAAGGGGGCTTTCAGCCGGCTCAAGTACGAACGCGGTGTCCACCGAGTCCAAAGGGTACCCGATACCGAAACCCAAGGACGAATCCATACCTCCACAGCCACCGTCGCAGTTCTTCCGGAAGCCGACGAAGTGGAAGTTAAGATTAGCCCCGAAGACATACGCATAGACATTTTTCATGCAGGTGGCCATGGCGGCCAGAACGTGAACAAAGTAGCAACGGCGGTTCGCATCGTCTATGAGCCCACGGGTCTTACCGTGGTATGCCAGGACGAGCGTTCTCAATTTAAGAACAAGACGCGGGCCATGGCGATGCTGCGTGCCAAGATACTTGAAGCGGAGCAAGAACGCCACGACGCCGAGATTTCCCAGGACCGCCGCTCCCAGGTTGGGGCCGCTGACCGCTCGGAGAAAATCCGCACTTACAATTATCCTCAGGACCGGGTGACCGATCACCGCATCAATTCCAGCTTTCACGACATGCCAAAAATCATGGACGGTGGGCTGGACATCATAATCGACCAACTCACCAGCTGGGAGCAGGCCAAAATGCTGGATGGCGGGATGGCCTAACCCGGCCCCATAACCATGGCAACCCTGCGCGACGTTATCCGATCCACTCACCGCATCCTGGAAGCTGAGGACATCCCTGATTCACGCTTGGAAGCGGAAGTCATGGTGATGAGCCACATGCGCATGCCCCGGCAGGATATATTCTCCAACCAAGAGAACGAGGTTTCAGCCCTGCAAGAACGGGAGCTAGCAGTCACCGTGAAAAGGCGGCTCACCCGGGAGCCACTGGCTTACATTCTGGGCATCCGCGAATTCTACGGAATCAACTTGCTGGTAAATTCTGAAGTCTTGATTCCCCGTCCCGAGACCGAAAGTCTGGTTGAGCACGCTCTGTTCATGGCACTGATGGGGATGGAGACCACTGAGTTGGCAATCGCCGACGTGGGAACCGGCACCGGCGCCATAGCCATCAACTTGGCTCTGCACCTGCCTGCCGCCCGCATCTACGCCGTGGACTCATCGGACTCCGCACTGGATGTTGCGGCCTACAATATTCGGACCCACAACGTCGCTGACCGGGTCACCCTGGCCAAGGGCGACCTGCTGGTGCCGGTTCCGGAACCGGTGGACCTGATTGTGGCCAACCTGCCCTATCTGCCGACGGCGCGTATTCCGACGCTGCAACCGGAGATTCAATGGGAACCGAAGTTGGCCTTGGACGGCGGTGAAGACGGCCTTGATGCTATACGGCGGTTGCTATCACAAGCGCCCAGCAAGGTGAAAGAGCAGGCGACCATACTACTGGAATTGGACCCGGAGCAGGTGCCTGCGGTCGAGGAATTGGCCAAGACCTACTTCCCAAATGCCACCACCAGCGTGGAGAAAGACTTGGCCCAATTGGACCGAATCTTCGTGATTAGCCACGGAGTGGGTGACGATTAGCTGAAGCAGGCTCAAACTCGACGTTACTCTAAACAATTCACCTATTGTTGGAACGCTGTTGGTTGCACTGGGAAGACCTGACTCGACTGGGACTATCATTCATTTAATTTCTTCTATTTTGCCTGTCGACCCATCTCCTCGGAGGTACCTCCAAAAGCGCCACCCGTTCACCTGCGTGCGAGTGATGAGGCGAGCCGCTGCCGATGCGCTACGCCACTGCCCTTTAAAGAAAACACAGTCTTCTCTGCCTCCATTGGTCCGGGTCTTATCAAACCGAGCCTCGTACTTCTCACCTTTGAACCTTACGAAGATTGAGATTACGCCTGCCAAACCACCAGCAGGTTCAACATCATCGACTGACATATCCAGAACTTCGTCCTCTCCACGTAGAGGGGCAAGAATCTCCGTGATTTCGACAAGAGATCGATATGTTTTCATGTCATTTTCGTCTAAAGTAAATCTGGCGAACTGCCAAACTTCATCCATCAATTTGGCTAGTCCGA
>Ga0066376_10001844_pt1 | contig 20201 bp, 23 predicted proteins | sample Knorr_S15_td_Bot_FD_77009 | JGI IMG/M metagenome (GOLD analysis project Ga0066376, IMG submission 77009) | Marine microbial communities from Southern Atlantic Ocean transect - Knorr_S15_td_Bottom_ad_5009_LV_A | ecosystem: Environmental > Aquatic > Marine > Oceanic | place: Southern Atlantic...
CGCCGGCACTCAAGCAGCAATACACCGTGACTTCAGCAGCTCAAGTGAAGGATCGTGGCTTCGCGGTGGCGATCATGGGGGGGACTGCCCGAAAGGGCCGCTGGACGCCGGCTCGAAACAACTACGCCATCGCGGTGATGGGTAGTGCCCAAATTGGACTTCCGTGACGCCGTGATGCCTCAGGGGGTCACCGACGTAAAGGTGTTTACCATGTGCGGAGGGGTTGAGATCATCGTGCCCCCCGGAATGAACGTGGAAAGCTACGGATTCGCGCTCATGGGTGGCTTCGAGCATGCCGGGGACAACTACGAGCAGCCCGATCCGGATGCTCCGACTCTCAGGATTACTGGCGTGGCGTTGATGGCGGGTGTCGATGTCTCGGTCCGCCACCCAGGTGAGACCGGCCGGGACGCGCGTCGTCGCAGAAAGCTCGAGAGAAAGGAACGGCGCCGCTTGGCCAAAGGCGGCTGATCGTTGGGGCACGATTCTCCGCGCGATGTAGGGCTCGTCAGTGTGCTGATCGATCTCGGTGCGGGCCGGCGGGGTGTCGATATGGGTCCCTCGGCGCTCCGGATCGCCGGGGTTACTGAGGCGATCGAGGCGATCGGCCACAACTTGATCGAGTTGGGCTCGGTCGCGGCTGGGGGCTTCGAGACCACTGATCCGGGCGATGGCACGGTTCGATTCCTCGATGAGATCCTTGTTATCGCGGCCCGAACCCGTGGCATCGTGTCTCAGGGCCTGCAAGACGCTTGCTTTCCCGTGATTCTGGGCGGAGATCACTCTCTATCTATCGGGTCAGTCGGGGCCGTGGCGGACCATTATCGGCGCCAGGGAGAGAGAATCGGCCTGATCTGGGTGGACGCACACACCGACATGAACCGCCCGGACACCAGTCCCAGCGGCAACATCCACGGCATGAGTCTGGCTGTGCTCATGGGCCACGGGCATCCCAAGCTCGTCGCGTTGGCTGGCGATGAACCCGCAGTGCAGCACCGAAACGTCGTGGTATTCGGCGCGCGAGATGTGGATCAAGGGGAAAAGGACTTCATCCACGAGCACGGCATCCGCGTCTTCACCATGGCCGAGATCGACGACCGTGGTGTGAGCGCCTGCATGAAGGAAGCCCTAGGCAGGGCCACCGATGGCACGGTCGGCTTCCATATGTCCTTCGATCTAGACGCTCTGGACCCTCGGTTGGCGCCTGGGGTCGGCACGCCTGTACAAGGCGGGCTGACCTACCGGGAGAGTCACCTCGTCTGCGAGAAGGCTGCTCGCTCGGGGCACCTACTCAGCTTCGATCTCGTCGAGTTGAACCCGGTCATGGACATCCGGAACATCACGGCCAATCTGGCCGTCGGCATCATCGCCTCCGCGTTGGGGCAGTCGATCCTCTGACTCGGGCGATTAGAGGCCTGCTCCACCGCTCTGCAGCATCGGCGATGCCTGCCCACCTCGCGCGACGGAGAGCGGCGTCAGCTCAGCCACCCGGTTGAACACCAGATCAGTTGTCAGCAAGGTCAGCTGGTGCCTGAGGCAGAGCTGAGCGAGAAGTGCGTCGATCGTTCCGAGCCTGATACCGTCCGCGCTGAGTTGGGCCCGCAGAGCCGCCGCCGCCACGTGGTCACGACGGTCCGGGACGACGTGTGGCAGCGAGGCGAAGCGCTCGAGGATCGCATCTCGGGCCTCGTGGTCGGAGAAGCCCTGAATGAGCTCCTGGAGGATGAGCCCCGTCGTGAAGACCTGCTCTCCGTCTTGAAGCGCTTGTGCCAAGCGACGGATTTTGGGGAGCGTCGAGGGGGCGTTCTTGCGGAAAGCCAGCGACCAGACGCTGGTGTCGACGAGCAGTCTCACAGCCTCGACCGGCTCGTTTTGTAATCGTACGGATCCCAGTCCATGCTGTCGAACAGGTCCAGAATCTCGACCTGCCTCCGCCGGGCGATGAACTCCTCCAGAGCCCTGGTAACAGTGGCTTTCTTGGTCTTCTCGCCCCCGATTTGGTATGCAGACTCGAGGAGTTCGGGGTCCAGCGCGAGGTTCGTTGCCATCTGTATTCTAGGATGTGTAATATACCACACAGAAAGCTACACATCTCCATCTGAGCTGCAAGGGCGGTGCTCTTGTGGCCTGCGGAGGCTGCGGACACCCAGGTGAAGAAGTGCCGCCGGCTGACGCCGGGCTTGATCCGATTCGGTCCTGGCCGCATGGTGGCACATGGACAGTCGTCGCCCCTTCCTGCTGGCCCTGCTGCTCGCCCTGGCCTCGAGCGCTCTCGTCATGGCGTGTGACTCGGGTACGATCGGACCCGTCGATGCCGGCGCCGACGACGAACCGGACCCGCCGAGTCCAGGTGTGACCAACCTCCAGGTCGAAACGCTCGTCTCCGGCCTGGATACGCCCTGGGACCTCGCGTGGGGGCCGGACGGGGCGATCTGGTTCACCGAGCGGGCCGGGCGGGTCTCCCGCGTCGACCCGTCCGGCGGTGAGGTGACGGTCGTCGGCGAGATCGAGGTCGAGGAGCGTGGCGAGAGCGGCCTCATGGGCATGGCGTTTCACCCGGATTTCGAAACCACTCCGTACGTGTACTTCGTGTACTCCTACGAGGCGTTCGGAGGGGAGGAGAATCGCCTGATCCGGATGCGGTATCAGGCCGGCGTCTTGATGGACGCGGAGACCCTCGTCGACCAAATCCCCGGCAACGTTTTCCACGACGGCTCACGCCTGACCGTGGGCCCGGATCGACTGCTCTACTTCACGATGGGGGACGCGGGGGACCAAGACGCCGCTCAGGATCTCGAGTCCCTCTCGGGGAAAGTGCTCCGAGTGACCTTGGAGGGAGCCCCCGCACCCGAGAATCCCTTCGACTCCTATGTCTATTCGTATGGGCACAGGAATCCACAGGGTATCGTCTTCAACCCCCTGACCGGCGACCTGTACGTCGCCGAGCACGGTCCGGGTGATAACGACGAGCTGATGCGGGTCGTAGAGGGCGGAGACCATGGCTGGCCCTCCGTCCACGGATTCTGCGATGCCGATGTGGGCACCGAGAACGACTATTGCGACAGTCACGAGGTGGTGGAGCCCCTCCGAGCGTGGACGCCCACCATCGGCATCTCGGGGCTCGACTACTACGGCTCCGATTTGATTCCTGGATGGCGCGAGAGCCTCCTCGTGACATCCCTCATCGGGGAAACCCTGTGGAGGCTCGAGCTGCTGGACGAGGGCACGTCGCTGGGCGACTTCGAGGAGATCCTCGGTGACGAGTACGGACGCCTCCGTGACGTGATGGTCGCCCCGGACGGCACGGTCTATGTGGCCACGAGCAACCGCGACGGGCGCGGGCAAGCCATCGCAGACGACGACCGCATTCTCAAGATCACTCCGGCTACGTGACGCGCCACTTAAGGTGGCGCCGAGGATGGGGGGTCAAGCATCTTCCCTGCCTCATCCTTCTCCCGGAGTGTCTGTGCGCGCCCACCTACGCCTACTAATGAAGATCCCAGTGGCCGCGGCGGCCGTGATCGTGCTCACTGCCGCGACGACCGGGCGGCCACCGTCGTTTTCTCCGCTCCCGACCGACGCCGACATGTATCCCCGCCGAATCGGGATCGATGTCGAGAACTACCGCTTCGAGATCAGCCTCAGGGACGACACCGATGAGATCGAGGGTCGTGCAACGGTGTCGATACGCTTCACGACGAACGGTCTGACCGCACTGCCACTCGATCTCACTAGTGTTGATGCCGAAGGGCTGGGCATGCAGGTGACCGCCGTGACCTCAGGCGGCACACCGCTCACATACGCACATCAGGACGATCTGCTCACGATTCAACTGCCGGAAGCCGGGCGCTCGGGTGTCCGACTCGACGTCTCGGTCGAATATCGAGGAATGCCGGCGGCCGGCCTCCGCATCGGGCCGAACAAGTACGGGGACCGCACCTTCTTCAGCGACAACTGGCCGAATCGGGCGCACAACTGGCTTCCAACGGTCGATCACATTGGGGAAAAGGCGACCTCGGAGTTCATCGTCACCGCGCCATCTCAGTATCAGGTGGTGTCGAACGGGCTTCGCATCGAAGAGACCGATCGTACCGATGGCATGCGCGTCACCCACTGGAAGCAGTCGGTGCCGATTTCACCGTGGCTCTACGTCCTGGGGGTGGCCCGATTCGCCGTGCAGAACGTCGATGACTTCGACGGCAAGCCGATTCAGACGTGGGTCTACGCGCAGGACCGGGACGCGGGCTTCTACGACTTCGCGGCACCCACCAAGCAGGTCTTGGAGTTCTACTCGGACTACGTCGGACCCTTCGCTTACGAGAAGCTCGCCAACATCACCTCACCTGCGACCGGTGGGGGCATGGAGGCGGCGACGGCCATCATGTATGGGGAAAACTCCGTCACGGGTGACCGGAGCATTCGCTGGCGGAACATCATCATCCACGAAGTGGCGCATCAGTGGTTCGGCAACGCGGTCACCGAGGCGGATTGGGACCATGTGTGGCTCAGCGAAGGCTTCGCGACCTACTTCACCCAGCTCTTCATCGAGCACGCATACGGACGAGACGAGTTCGTCGCGGGAATGAAGAACGCCGCCGGGCGGGTCTTCGCCCAGTACGCGGATGACCCGGCCTACCGCATCGTCCACGACAACCTGAGCGACATGGGACGGGTCTCCAGCGGGGCGACGTACCAGAAGGGCGCGTGGATCCTGCACATGTTGCGACGGCGCATGGGTGATGAAGTGTTTTGGGACGGCATCCAGCTGTACTACGCGACGTACTTCAACGGAACCGCGACCACGGACGACTTCATCGATGCCATGGAGCAGGCATCCGGCCTCGATCTAGAGACTTTCGCCGAGCAGTGGCTCTACGACGGTGGAAACCCTCGCCTCGAGGGCTGGTGGGAGTACGATCCGACTTCCCAAGCCGTCAGCGTTGAGATCAACCAGGTGCAGCCGGTGGGCGGCCTCTTCGAGCTACCGCTCGACATCGGCGTGCTCATGGACGGCGAGCTGGTCCCAGCGCTGGTCCAGACCGTTCAGGTGACGGATCGATTCCATCGGTTCGTCATTCCGGTCGAGGGGCGGCCAGCCGATGTCGTGTTGGACCCCAACACGTGGGCGCTGTTCGAGGCCGATTTCGGTAGGCGCGGGCGCTAGGGAGCCATGCACGCGCGGAGCGCCCTACTTGTGGTGAGGCTTCCTAGAGCTCCGTCACCCGCAGGTTCCGCCACCGAACCCTGATCCCGCCCCCGTCGTGGATCTGCAGGGCGATGTGGCCTGTGGCCTCGCCGATCTTGTCGTCCGTGAGGTCGATCATCTCGGTGCCGTTGATCCACGTGGTGACACGAGGGCCCACGACCCGGACCCGCATCGTGTTCCACTCGCCCATGCGGAGAGCGCGGTCCTTCTCGGGGTCGGGCTGAACAAGCCACCCACGTCCGTAGGACTCGTAGATGCCGCCCGAAAAGAGACCCGGTGGTGCGACCTCCGCCTGCCAGCCGGTGATGATCACGCCGTCGATCCTCGACCTGAAGAAGACGCCACTGTTCCCGTCGGCCTCCTGGAGAAACTCGAGCGTCAGGTCGAAGTCCCTATAGCTCGCGTTGGTTCTCAGGTATCCGTATTGGGCGTCGGGACCGCTTTCGCAGATCAGCTCGCCAGCGTCCACGTACCACCGCTCGGTCCCGTGGACGGTCCAGCCCTCCAGGTCTCGGCCGTTGAAGATAGACACAGGCTGCTGGGCCGCGATCGGGGTCGCGCATAGAAGCGCTGCGGCCCCGAGGAGCCACGTGCGGAGGTGGAACGACCCGATCCTCACCTCCCGGCGCCCAAAGGTCGAATCTTCATGTTGCGATAGCGGACATCGTGTCCGTGATCCTGGAGCCCGATGGAGCCGGTCGGGGTCGTTCCATACACGTCAGGGTCGAACTTGCTGTTCGCCACCTGCGCCGTCCACTCGTCCGAGTAGTAGTCATATTCGACGGTCATCTGGCCGTTCAGCCAGTGCTCGACGTGGGTCCTGTCGACCACGATTCGCGCCACGTTCCACTCGCCGATCGGGTTACTCGCAGTGACCACCGACGATTGAAGGTCGTAGTTGTCACCCGTCAGATGCGTGTTCATGTCCATGGTGCCCATGTCGATGTAGGCCGTGTCGTCGAGCACCTGGAATTCGGGGGCGACCTCCCACATCGCGGTGCCATCGACGTCCTGAACCCGATAGAAGACACCACTGTTGCCCACGGGCGATACTCTGAAGTCGAAGACGAGCTCGAAGTCACCGAACTCCTGCACGGTCACGATGTCCCCCCCGAGGCCCTCCTCGCTCCCGTCGGAAGCGAACACGACCAAGTTGCCGTCCTCGACCGCCCATCCTCGCTCGGGGAACGACTCTGAGAGGTATCCGCGCCACCCGTCCGTGGATACGCCGTCGAAGAGGAGTATCCACCCTGCGTCGGTTTCGGCCGGAGTGAGCGTGTTGTGGGCCACATCGGCGACGGGACCGTCGTCGGCCGCAATGTCAGCCTCAGGTTCGCCACCGCCACACGCCGTCAGAGCGAGCAACACGGCCGCACAAAGCGTTCTCACAAGACCTCCATCCGCTCGGGATCCCAAGTGACGACCTTCTCGTTGAAGTAGCTGTCGTTGCAGGCCAGCGCTGGTGCGGCCGCTCGGAGGCCGAATACGGCGTCCTCGGCGACCGGTGTCCCATCTCGAACCCCTTGGAAGAAGTTCATGAAGTGGTCGAAGTGCGCGCCCATGTATCCGTTCTCGACCGTGTAGAGGCTCTCGGCCGGTGGCAGCATCTCCTTTCTCGCCTCGACCCGGCCGTCCATCTCGTCGGACTTCATCTGGCTGAAGATATCGGTCGGGCTCACGGCCTTGTTGCGCCGCAGGACCACGTCGGTCCAGGTGACGTCCATCGCACCCTCGCTCCCTACGAGGCGCAGGAACGTCGTGCCCGACGTGCCATCCACGAAGTTCACCCGCAGCGAGAGGTTGAACGGTGGGTGCGCGTCGGTTTCCGGGTAGTCGAACATCCCCAGCAGGATATCCGGGACCTCACGGCCATCCTTCCAGTACCGTAGCCCGCCTTGGGCCATGACCTTTCGCGGCCCGTGTGAGGACGTGATGAAGTGCAGGCTCGAGAAGAGGTGCACGAAGAGGTCCCCGGAGACGCCAGTCCCGTAGTCGCGGTAGTTCCGCCAACGGAAGATCCTGAGCGGGTCATACGGCAACCGCGGTGCGTTGCCCAGGAACATGTCCCAGGCGACGGTCTGCTCAGAAGCATCCTCAGGAATGGCGTACTGCCAGGCGCCGATCGGGTCGTTCCGAGCCCAGAAGCCCTCCGCGTAGTTGAGCTGTCCGATCGCACCCTCCTCGAGCAACTCCTTGGCCTTCTCGTTCCCGAGCGAGGCCATGCCCTGACTCCCTACCTGGAAGGTCTTGCCGGATTCCTCTTGGGCCCGGACCACACCCGCCCCCTGCGCGATGGTGTGCACCATCGGCTTCTCGCAATAGACCGACTTCCCGGCACTCAACGCGTCGATCGAGATCTGCTGGTGCCAGTGATCGGGCGTGCCACAGATGACCGCGTCGATATCGTCGCGCGCGAGAATTTCCCGATAGTCGCGCGTGACGAAGATGTCACGGCCGTGGCGTTCACGAACCGCCTCCAGCCGGCCATCGAAGCAGTCCGCAGCGGCCACCAACCTCACGCCGGGCACTTGCAAAGCTGTGGACACATCCGCCATGCCCATGCCTCCGGCGCCGATCACCGCGATCTGCACGACATCTTGGATCGACTTGTACTCGCGGGCGGCGAGCTCGTACCTGACTCGGCGGTCCGACGCCGACAAGAAGCTCGGCGTGACGCCGGCGGCGATGGCACCAGCTGCGAGTCCACCGAGGAATTTCCGGCGGGACTGAGGCGCTTCAGGATCAATCATGGGTCTGCTCGTAGCGGGGTCGATTGGGCTCAGTAGAATGTGCGAGGTCGCGGTTGATTGCCAGCCAATTGGGGGTGGGGGCATGTTGCCGCCTCCACCACTTCCAGGACGGATGATGCTGAGACCCCTGCGCTGTCTTGCTCTCGTTGTCTTATTGGGTGCCACGACCGCTCCCGCGCTGTCGGCACAGATCGACCTCGAGGCTCTTCAGGACGAGGCGGTTGGCTGGGTGCGGGAGTACATCCAGATCAACACGATCAACCCGCCGGGAAACGAAGTGCGGGGCGCTCGCTTCTTCGCGGCCATCTTCGATGCGGAGGGCATCGAGTATGAGATGGCTGAGTCCGCACCCGGACGGGGCAATATCTGGGCACGGCTCGAGGGTGGTGATGCGCCTGCCATCCTCCTGCTGCATCACATGGACGTGGTACCCGCAGACGAACGTTTCTGGACTACCGATCCGCTCTCGGGTGCCCTCGAGGACGGCTACATCTACGGTCGCGGCGCTCTAGACACGAAGACAAGCGGGATTCTTCACCTGGCGACCTTCCTCGCGCTGCACCGATCGGGAACGCCGCTGAATCGAGACGTGATCTTCATGGCGACCGCCGACGAGGAAGCCGGAGGCTTCTTCGGCGCCGGATGGCTCGTGGAGAACCGGCCTGAGATCTTCGAAGACGTCGGCTTCCTCCTCAACGAGGGCGGCGGCGGAAGTGTGGTAAACGGCCAAGTGCAGTTCGGTGTCGAGGTCACGCAGAAGGTGCCGTACTGGTTGAGACTGACTACCACGGGCGAGCCCGGACACGGCTCACGCCCTCTCGTGTCTTATGCGTCCCTCGAGATGATCAAGGCGTTGAACCGCCTCCGGCAGTACGAGTTCGACGCCCGTGTGATCCCTGCGGTGGATGTGCACTTCAAAGGGATGGCGGAACGGCACCCCGAGCCCTGGCGAACACGGTTCCAGGAGCTAGGCGCCGCGATTCAAGAGCCTGGGGTGCTCCGCGAGCTGCAGATCTACAACCCCGGGCTGCATACGCTGGTACGGAACACATGCTCGATCACCCGCTTCGAGGGAAGTGGCAAGATCAACGTGGTATCGCCGGAAGTATGGGCCGAGATCGACTGCAGATTGCTGCCTGACCAGGATCCCGACGAGTGGCTCGCGGAGGTGCAGCGCGTGCTCGGCCCGGAGGTGGACATCGAGGTCCTGATGGGCTTCACGCCGGCGGTCTCGACCACCGATACCGAGCTATATCGAACGGTCCGCGACGTGACGCTCGAGACGTTTCCGGACGCGAGCTTCGTGCCTCAGGTTCAGGGTGGATTCACGGACAGCCACTTCTTCCGCGATCTGGGCATCGTGAGCTACGGGTACTCCGCCACGGCCACGCCGGCTGAGGATGCCGGTGGCGTACACGGGAACAACGAACGTGTCACCGAAGAGAACGTGCGGCGAGGTGTCACGATGACCGTCAAGATCCTGGAGCGATTCGCCGCGACTCGCCCGATCACATAGGGAACCTCTGCACAAGTAGGGCGCAACGCCCTGGGAGTACTGACATGTCAGCAATCGATGTCTGGTCGCTCGAGTCTCGAGAGATCATGCCGGGCTTCCACGCCCGTATCGTGCATACCGAACACACCACCCACCTGTACTGGGATATCGAAGAAGGCGCCTCCGTGCCGGCCCACAACCATCACCACGAGCAGGTGGTGAACGTACTGGAGGGGACCTTCGAGTTGGTCGTCGACGGGACACCCCATGAGCTGAACGCGGGCGACGTATTCGTCGTCCAGAGCCACGCGATGCATAGCGGGACGGCGAAGACTGCGTGTAAGATTCTGGACGTATTCACGCCCGTTAGGGAGGACTACAGATGAGGTTCCGAATCGGATGGGGATGGCCGCTCGTCCTGGCCCTCCTCATTGGTAGCTCGGCGGTGTCGGCTCAGGTAACACCACCGGCCGCGCCCGTCCCGACGGACGCCGAAGTCGATCGGTGGCCCCCCATCGCGACGTTTTCGATTCTGGGGTACGACCCCGAGACGGGGGAGGTCGGTGGAGCTGTGCAATCCCGCGTCTTCGCGGTCGGAAACGGCGTCCTGTGGGCGGAGGCCAACGTGGGCGTCATCGCGACCCAGGCGGTGGTCGATGTGAGCTACGGCCCCCAGGGGTTAGAGCTGTTGCGCCTGGGGTTGGACCCCGAGGCGGTGGTGGAGCGACTCCTCGAGGACGACCCGAATCCGCGCCCGGATGGTTGGGCCATCGAGGGACGGCAGTTCTCGGTCATGGACGCACGTGGAAACGTGGCGACCCACACCGGCAGCAGCTCTTCCGATTGGGCGGGGCATCGCGTAGGTACGAACGTGTCGGCCCAGGGAAACATTTTGGCCGGTCCCGATGTCGTCGAGGCGATGGTAGACGCGTTTGAAGCGACCGACGGGCACCTGTCGCTCAAGCTGCAGGCGGCGCTAGAGGCGGGTCAGGCTGCCGGGGGTGACCGTCGCGGCATGCAGTCGGCCGCAATGATCATCGTCAAAGAAGACGGCGGCGTTTGGCTGAACAACGACGTGGTTCTTCGGCTCCAGGTGGACGACTCGGAAAACCCGATCGTCGAGCTGCGGCGTCTGGTCGAGATCGCTGCCCGTCGGCGTGACCGGATCCGAGGCCACTAGGTGCCCTGTAGACGCAGCGAAACGAGAAAGGCCGCGGGGGCAGAATCGCCCCCGCGGCCTTTTGATTTCACCAAAGAGCTGGCTAACCCTGTCGGATCTCGACTGTCGAAGCTGACAGGTCCATCTTGAGCCAAACCGTTACGGTCTGCTCGGACTGAAGATGAATCTGTCTCGTCTTGATCGCCTGCGTGTTGCTCATGAGGGATCTGCCCGGCTGGTTCGGATAGACCTTGATCTGAATTGCTCCCATCTCGGCGATCTCGTTTGAGATCTCCAGCGCCTTGAACTGACCTCTGGCAACGATGCCCAGGGCGTGCAGGCGACCGTTGGCGTCGAGCGCGAACACCCGAACCGACGACGCGAAGTTGTTCACCACATTGACTTGGCGAGCCTCGTCATCGGTTCGCGGATCGACGTCCGCCCCCTCGAGTGACGTGGCGCTAAAAGCGGTCAAGCCCAGCATTAGGGCTGCTCTGTAGATGCTCTTCACTTTCATCCCTTTCATCCTCCTCCCGTAAGTGGTCGCATCGCGCGCTGTCTCGGCGCGATACGGGGACTAGCCCCCTGGCTCACCCTGCGTACGATGACGAGAACCTCGATTCGTCACTTCCTACCTTCACACAGACGTGACCTTCGCATCGAAGGTTGCACCCCCGGTTCTCGCTACGTGTCATCCCTCTACGAAAACGGGGCCCAGGTATTTCACCGGGGCCCCGTCCTCGTGCAGATCGGCTAGATCGCCGATGCCTCATTGGCTTTGCGTCAGCAGTGCTCCTCGTACGCGGTCTGGAGGTCCGCGGCGATGTCCTCGGGGTGCCGCCCCTCGATCTGGTGACGCTCCATGAAGTACGCGAGCTCGCCATCCTTGAAAAGCGCGATGGAGGGAGACGAGGGCGGATAGCCCGTGATGTAATCGCGGGCCCTGTCAGTAGCCTCCATGTCCTGCCCGGCGAACACCGTGGTCAGCACCTCCGGCTTGCTTTCCCCCTGCAGCGACATGTAGACCGCCGGCCTCATCATGGCCGCGGCGCATCCGCAGATGGAGTTCACTACGACGAGGGTGGTCTTCGTCGCGCCCTCTAGCACGTCGTCGACGTCCTGCGGGGCTCTCAACTCTGTAAAACCGACGCGGACGAGATCCTCGCGCATCGGTGCAACCATCATTTCTGGGTAAGGCATCGTGTAGCTCCTACGATCGCTACGGGAGGGACGGCCAGCACGGCTCATTCAGGCCGAACCCAAAGTTACCCCCGACCGGCTGTGGGTTCCACATGTCGGGTGCCCGTGCCGTGTTGCAGCCCCACCGCGAGGCGGCGACCTTTTTCCCATGTCCGCTGCCACCGAAATCGTCCGTCTCACCGTCAATGGTGATCGCCTCGACGTAGGCGTTCCGACGCATTTCACCCTGCTCGAGACGCTTCGATACAGCCTCGGCCTCACGGGTTCGAAGCAAGGGTGTGACAAGGGAGACTGCGGTGCCTGCACGGTCATTCTCGACGGGGAGCCGACGCTTTCGTGCCTGACTCCCGTGTGGGAGGCCGAAGGCCGGGAGGTCATCACCGTCGAGGGGCTCGCGACGTCTGCTGGGCCTCATCCACTCCAGGACGCCTTCGACCTCAACGGCGCGGCTCAGTGCGGTTTCTGCACACCTGGGATCCTGTGCTCGGCCGTAGCGCTGTTGGACCGAACAGCTTCGCCGTCTCGTGCCGAGATCCAGGAGGCTCTGGCAGGGAATCTGTGCCGCTGCACCGGCTACACGAAGATCTACGACGCGATCGAGGCGGCAGCCAAACAGCTCAATGGTTCGAGCGGTTCGAACGGGTCACGCGGATGAGTACGAACGGACCTAACGTGAAGTCGGACTTCACGTTAATCGGTTCGCCGATGCGCAAGATCGAAGGTCTCGACAAGTCGACGGGCCGGGCGGTTTATACCGACGACATCGTGTTACCCGGCATGCTCCACGGCAAGATCCTGCGTTCGCCCCATCCGCACGCACGCATCCTGTCGACCGACACGTCCGAGGCCGAGTCGCTCCCCGGGGTCCACGCGGTGATCACCGGACGCGACATGCCGACGACCTACGGGATCATCCCCTGGACCCCCGACGAATATCCGCTCTGCGTGGACCGGGTCCGCTACATCGGTGACGGCGTCGCTGCGGTCGCCGCGCTCGATGAGGACACCGCGAACCGGGCGTTGGGTCTGATTCGGGTCGAGTACGAGGAACTGCCGGCATTCTTCGACCCGCGCGAAGCGGCCGATGCCGATGGCTCGACCCCCTATATCCACGATGCCAAGAAGGAGGGGTGGAACGGCAACGTCACCAAGAAGGTCCAGCTCGAGTTTGGTGAGGTCGATGAGTTGATGGATGCGTCCGACGTCGTCGTGGAGGGCGAGTACTTCTTCGAGGGATCTACCCACACGCCCATCGAGCCCCACTGTGCGATCGGGCTGTGGGACGGCGTCGGCAAACTCACGGTCTGGTCGGCGACGCAGGTTCCGCACTACCTGCACCGCGAGCTCGCGCGGGTGCTGGAGGTCGATCAGGCCCACGTCCGCGTCTTGCAACCCCTGGTCGGCGGGGCCTTCGGTGGGAAGAGCGAGCCGTTCGACCTCGAGTTCTGCGTGGCCAAGCTGTCCATGGTCAGCGGACGTCCGGTGAAGATCCTCTACACGCGTGAAGAGGTCTTCTACGCCCATCGGGGCCGGCATCCGTTCCACATGAAGTACCGAACTGGAGTCACCAAGGAGGGAAAGCTCACCGCGGTTGACGCGGAGATCCTGCTCGATGGGGGCGCATACGCGTCGTTCGGCTTGGTGACGACGTACTACTCGGGCCAGCTGCTGTGCGCCCCCTATACCATGCCGGCCTATCGCTTCGACTCGACGCGCGTGTACACGAACAAGCCGGCCTGTGGCCCCAAGCGAGGGCACGGCTCGGTGCAGCCGCGATTCGCGTTCGAGATCCAGATGGACAAGCTCGCGGAAAAGATCGCGCTCGATCCTATCGAGTTCAGGCGCCGGAACTTCATCGGCTCGAACACGCGGACCGTGAACGAGTTGCGCATCACTTCGAACGGGTTCCTGGAGTGCTTGGAGTCTGTCGAGAGCGCGAGTGCCTGGGGACAGAAGTTCAGGCAGCTGCCGTTTGGGCGTGGCGTGGGCATCGCGGGTTCCACGTACATCACGGGAACCAACTACCCGATCTACCCGAACGAGATGCCGCAGTCGGGCGTGCAGATGCAGATCGATCGGTCGGGGCGCGTCGCGGTCTTCAGCGGCGCGAGCGAAATCGGACAGGGATGCGACTCCATGGTCGCGTACATCGCCGCCGAGGAGTTGGGCGTGCCGCTCGACTACGTGAGGGTTCTGCGTGGCGACACGGACTTCACCCCGGTCGACCTCGGAGCCTACTCGAGCCGAGTCACCTTCATGGTCGGTAACGCCGCGATCGACGCCGCACGCAAACTGCGCACCCTTGTGCAGGAGGCGGTCGCGGAGGCGTGGGAGGTGAAACCTTCCGAGGTCCTGTTGGCAGGCGGCTTCGCGCTTTGGGCGCCCGACACCGAGCGGCAGATGCCCGTCCGTGAGGCCTTCAACCTGGCGGAGACCAAGTTTGGCACCCTCGGTTCGACGGGATCGTACAACACGCCGAAGGACGTGCACGGAGAGTACCGAGGCGGGACCATCGGTGCGTCGCCAGCCTATTCGTTTACGGCACATGTCGCTGAGGTCGAGGTGGACGTGGAGACCGGTGTGGTCGACGTCCGCAAGATCTGGGTGGCTCACGATTGCGGTCGGGCGTTGAACCCCGTCCTGGTCGAAGGCCAGATGGAGGGCTCGGCCTATATGGGCTTCGGCGAGGCACTCATGGAGGAGCAGATCTACAAGAGTGCCGACCAGGGACGCGCAGGCCTCCACAACGCTCCGTCGCTACTCGACTACAGGATTCCCACGAGCCTCGATACCCCGGAGCTCCAGTCGCTCATCGTCGAGTCCATCGACCCCGAGGGCCCGTACGGTGCGAAGGAGGCGGGCGAAGGCCCCCTCCATCCGTCGATCCCGGCCATCGCGAACGCGATCTATGATGCGGTGGGCGTGCGCCTGGACTCTCTCCCGTTCTCGCCTCCGAACGTCTGGCGAGCCATCGAGGCGGCGCGCGCAGCCGACATGCTCCACAAGCCGGGTGCGCCATGGGCTGACGCCGCGGCCGAATCGGTTCCTGCTGCAGGGATCCCGGCCGACTGATGAGGGAATTCCGCGCTCTGCTGGGACTGGTCTCTGTGGTCGCGCTCGTCGGCGCGGCCATTCTGTGGTCGCCGTTCGAGCCGCACCGGCCGCCGGTGGCCGACGTTGGACCGACCTCCGCCGCCCCCGGCACCACAGGTGCCTCGTGGGATGACCGGGACTGGGGGATTTTCTACGAGCGCGTCCAGTGGGCGATGCGGGGAGGGCTCGACACGCTACCGATCGGTACGGCCATGGTCGAGCTTGGTCGCTCGTTCGTCGGGGCGCCCTACGTGCCGCAGACACTCGAGGTGGACGACCCCGAGCGGCTCGTCATCAACTTCCGTGGCCTCGACTGCGTGACGTTCGTGGAGAACATGTTTGCGATGTCCCGGTTCATCGGCTCGGGGGGGGCGGACCTCCTGAACGATCGGAGCGTCGCCGAGGACCGCTACGAAGCGCTGCTGAGCGAGCACCGCTACCGGAATGGCGAGGTCGATGAGTACCCGAGTCGGCTGCACTACTTCACCGATTGGATCGGAGACAACGAGCGCCGCGGGCTCGTCGCCGACGTGACCGTCGAGCTTGGCGGCGTGCTCGACAACGAGCCCATCGAGTTCATGTCCTCACATCCGGACGCGTATCGCCAACTCGCCGATCCGTCCTACGTGGAGGCGGTCGAGAAGGCCGAGGAGCGCTTGAGTGCCGCCGGCCGCCACTTCGTGCCGAAAGACCAGATCGACGGGGTGGCCGACCGCATTCGGGACGGGGACATCATCGCCGCGACCAGCACCGTAGCGGGTCTCGACGTTGCACACACCGGCCTGGCGCTTTGGGTCGGGGACGAGCTGCACCTGCTGCATGCGCCCCTGGTGGGGGAGGCCGTTCAGATCAGCGAGGTGCCGCTTGCTCGGCGTATTCTGGACATCTCGAGCCAGGACGGAATCATCGTCGCGCGTCCGCAGGATGACGGCGCGAGGGGAGGGATTCGCTGAGATGCTGAGGCTCCCCCCGTATCGGTATCACCGTCCGGACAGCGTCAGCGAAGCCACGGGGCTTATGGGCGAATACGGCAGCAACGCGATGTACGTGGCCGGTGGCACCGACCTTCTCCCGAACATGAAACACCGACTGTTCGAGCCCGCGCACCTGATCGCCCTCAAGGGCCTCCCCGAGCTGAGGGGGGTGCGGGAGGAACACGGCCACCTCTGCATCGGGGCTGCCGAGACGCTCTCAGCGATCTCTCAGAATCATGAGATCGTGACGCGCTTTCCGGCGCTTGCCGATGCCGCGGGCCACGTCGCGGGCCCTCAGCTGCGCAACATGGGGACGATCGGAGGCAACCTCTGCCTCGACACGCGATGCACGTACTACAACCAGACCGAGTTCTGGCGGGAAGCACTCGGCTACTGCTTGAAGAAAGATGGAACGGTGTGTCACGTGACGAAGGTCGGGAAGAAGTGCGTTGCCGCGCATTCGGCCGACACGCCCCCGGTGCTCATGACGTTGGGGGCCGTCGCGACGCTGGTCGGGCCGGAAGGGACCCGGGAGGTGCCTGTTCGTGACTTCTTCGTGACCGACGGGATCTACAACTCTCGGCGCACGCCCGCTGAGATCGTCACCGAGCTCCGCATCCCTCTCGAGTCAGCCACCCGCAAGCAGGGCTACGCGAAGCTGAGACAGCGGAAGTCGATCGACTTCCCCCTTCTGACCGTTGCGGTTGCAGCCGACCTCGAAGCGGACGGTACCGTGCGCTCGATCGATGGGGTGGTCACGGCGCTCGGGGCACGACCCCGCGTGTTGACTGGGTGGGAGGACGTCGCGGTGGGTCGCTCCTTCGACGCGGAATTGGTAGAGGAGCTGGCAGAACGTGCCCACCGACAGTGCCATCCGCTCGAGAACTTGATTGTGGATGCGGAGTGGCGCCGGGCGATGGTGCCTGTCTATGTACGACGCGCGCTGGAGAAGCTGATCGCCGCGTGACGGACTTCCTAAAGGGGGTGGTGGCCTAGCCTCCCCGTGGATCCGGACAGTTCTCGGTGCGGCGCGTATCCGAGATCTGAGTGACCTTCCAGCCCTCGGCGTCTTTGAGCAACTCGATGGAATTGATCCCGCAGTGCGAGATCTCGCCGCTCAGGTAGAAGGTGTAGGGTGCCCATGCCGACGCCATGCTTCCGTCGACGTGGACCTCCATGTCGTAGATCTGCTCGTCCCAATCGCCGTTCGACTCCCCGATGGCTCCGATCCAACTACTGACGTCCTGGGCTCCGATCGTGGGAGGCATGTTGCGGGTCCGGATCACGGCGAAGCGCGCATCTGGCGCGAAGACCGCGGAGACCATCGCCGGGTTCGCGGCCCGCATGCCGTCGAAGACCTGAGTGATCGCGGCGATGACCTCATCGCGCGGACTCTGAGCCGAGGCGTCGCTTGGTGGGACGGCTGATGCGGCTAGGATGATCGCGGCGGCGGTGACTGCGCGCATGTCTCTACTCCAGGCTGAGTGCTGATCTCGGTCGCACTAGCTATCAAGTGACTCGGCAAGATGGCATGGTGGAGGGCCTGGGGGCAGTCACGCGCGGCCTCCGCGAGCGATCGGACGGAGACGCTTGCGGCCGAATAGCGGGGTGCTGGCCGTGCGGTCCTGCCGGCCCGTCTGGCAGAAGAGGCCGTCGGTCGCGATCGTAGCGTGATCATGACTGAGGAACGCACTACTTATCGAGAGCGGACGCCCTGGCCGGGGTGGGTCAACGCGATCTTCTGGGGCGCATGCGTACTCGGCGCGTACCCGCTGCTCGCCGGTTGGGACAACACGCTGCCTCTCCTCGGTAGATTGGTCGCCGTCGCGTCGATCGTCACGCTGTGCGTGGCAATTCGAACACTGCTGGGCGGCCTCACGGTCCTTGTGCAGGAGACGGGGATTTTCATGCACCTAGGTTCGGTCCGCCTGGTCAAGACGAGGGTGGCCTTCGCGGATATCGTGCAGCTCGAGTCCGTACAGTACCGACCCCTCCGCGATTTCGGGGGCTGGGGCGTGCGTGGCTTCGGCAAGAAGAAGGCGTGGTCCGCCCGGGGCGACAGAGCGGTTCGGGTTACGTTGAACGACGATCGCCAGATCTACATTGGCAGCGACCATCCGCAGCGGCTCGAAGAGCGAATCCGAGCCGCGGCGGCAGATCAGTTGGGCAAATACGCTTAGGAGCCGCATGCCAGATTCAGAGCTCACGCCCCGCCTGCCGTCGGACTCGATCGCCGTTGTCTCCGAGCTCATGATGCCTCACCAGGTCAACAACCTGGGCCACGTTTTCGGTGGCGAGCTGCTGTCCATGGTCGACAGGGCGGCGGCGGTGTCCGCGATGCGTCATTCCGGCCGCCCGTCCGTCACCGTGTCGATCGACCGGGTCGACTTCAAGGAGCCCATCTACACTGGTGAACTCGTGACATGCACCGCCCACGTTCGCTTCGTTGGTCGAACGTCGATGGAGGTCGGGGTGGAGGTGATTGCCGAGAACCTCCTGACTGGGACGAAGCGGCACACGAACACCTGCCGGCTGACGTTCGTTGCGATCGATGAGAATCACCGTCCCTGTGCCGTCGCACCCTTGGATCTGTCGGATCCCGAGGACGAGCGGCACTTCCACGAGGGTCGCCGTCGGCGCGAGGTTCGCGAGGATCTCGACAGGGAGCTCAGTCAGACCGACTGAGTTGTCATCATTGCGGGCATTTCGCCCTTTGTGACACTATCCAAACATGCTCCTACCACTCCGCCCCGTAGCTCGCATTGCGGTGACCTGTATGCTGGCTGTGTTTGCGGGGGCGTGTCTTCAGGTCGATCAGACACTTCCGCTCTCGCTCGGGGATGGTCAGGTCGCGTCGCGGACGATCGGACCAGAGGGTGGGATCATCAGCGTGCCGCCCGATTTCTCGATGGATGTGCCTCCTGGAGCGGTCGGCTCTGCGACAATCACCGTCCAGCCTCGTATCACCGCGCCGTTCCCGTCCGACGCCGGAGAAGTCCTGCCCGGAACCGCGTACGACCTGACACCCGCCGGGCTGGTGTTGGCCGCCCCGGCGACGGTCGAGCTTCGAGTCGCCAGCTCGCTGTTCGCCGCCGGCGACGAGGTGAAGTTGGCGGTAGCTGTGCTACAGCAGGACGGATCACTGGTCACGGTGCCGGCCAGCTACGATGCGACCTCGGGCTTCTTGTCCGGAGACATCGACGTGCTAGGTCCGGTCGCCGCGGTCCTGGAGTCTCGACGCGATCGACATCGACACGGGAACGCCTCCCACGCTGGGTGGTGGCACCTTCGGCGGCGCGCCAACCGTGAGCACATACTTCTTCGTGTCCTCGCTGCCCGGCGTCGACTTCCTGAAGCAGTATGACGTCATCCTGCTCTACATGAACGGCCTGTTCGACGACTCCTCCAGCCTGGGCAGCGAGATCCGGTCATTCGTCGACCTGGGCGGCAACGTCGTCTTCGGCTCGTTCTACTGGCAGGGCCGGAGCGGGAGCGGCAAACAGACCGTCGGGTGGGGAGGACTCGAGAGCATCGATCCGTTCTCGAGCACGGGTGGCGCCGTATACGTGGACGGCTCGTTGGGTAGCGTCTCGGCGCACGCACTCACTGACGGCGTGACGTCGCTGACGTCCACTGGTTTCTGGGGTGGGGTCAGCGCCAATGGCGGCACCAGCGTGGTGGCGTCGTGGAATAACGGGACGCCTCTCGTCGGCCATCGCACGCTGTCGGCTGGCCAGAGAATGGTCGGGGTCAGCCTCTTCCCAGCCCACGGCGCCGTCGGCGGTGTGACGGGCGATACCGGAACGCTGTGGAAGAACGCGGTGAGGTGGGCGGGCGCGGCGGGCGGCCCTGCGCGCGTCGGAGTGGTTGTACCCGGCGGGTAGTACGCTCCTAGCGTCGCTCCACGACCATCGCGAAGCCCATGCCACCGGCGGCACACACGGTGATGAGGCCGAACTCCACGTCCCGACGGGCCATCTCGTTCAAGATCGTGATCGTGAGTCGTGCGCCGGTCGCTCCGAACGGGTGGCCGATCGACAGGGAGCCGCCCATGACGTTGATCACGTCCACGTCCGGATGACCTACTGCGTCGCTTCGCCCTAGCTCTTCCTCGGCGAACGTCTTGGACGAGAGTGCCTGGAGGTTTGATAGAACCTGCGCGGCGAACGCCTCGTGCATCTCCATGAGGCCGATGTCCTTCATGGTCAGTCCGGCGCGATCGAGAGCGATCGGCGCGGCGTAGGCGGGCCCTTGCAGGAGCTGACCCGCCGGGTCGAGTGCGGTCCAGGCCCAGCTGCGCACATAACCCATCGGCTCGATTCCG
>Ga0066376_10001845_pt1 | contig 20200 bp, 16 predicted proteins | sample Knorr_S15_td_Bot_FD_77009 | JGI IMG/M metagenome (GOLD analysis project Ga0066376, IMG submission 77009) | Marine microbial communities from Southern Atlantic Ocean transect - Knorr_S15_td_Bottom_ad_5009_LV_A | ecosystem: Environmental > Aquatic > Marine > Oceanic | place: Southern Atlantic...
AGCTGTTCCGCTTTAGCTCCCGAGCAATGGTAGATGGCGCGCGATCCAGACTTGCCGCGATCTGCCTGATCGAGGTCCCCGCGGCCTGTAGGCGGGCAATGTCACACCGCTCTTCAATGATGACCTGCGTATATCGGTTTCCCATGACAACACCTTGACTTGGTGTTGCACTTCGTTTGTGAACTTAGGAAATCCACGCAAACCATATCTGGTTATTGTTGAGTGACTGGCGTTAAGCCGTCGCCCTCACCTCCGACTACGTCGAGAGTCTCGACTTCGTCGGACCGAACCCTCTCCCATGCGTGGGAGAGGGAATCATCGCTCGTCTTTCCGGCGAAAGACCTACCCCTTGAACAGACTAAGGGCGTTCCCACGGGTGATGCGGTCCTGGTCGGCCTGGCCCAGACCCACATTGCCCACTGCGTCCATCAGGCCGCCGCTCATGGCCGCCCAGACCCAGTCTGACCCCAGGAGCACGTGCTCCGGCCCGGCCAGGTCCAGCAACAGCTTCAGGGAGCGAGGGTTAACCGTGACCGTGTCGTAATACAGCATGGACATGTAGTCTTCGGGGCCGTCTTTCTTTAGGTCCGTCAGTTTCTCCATGCCCCGCCGGTAGGCCACATCGATCCGGCCGATCAGGAATGGCAGAGACCCGCCGCCGTGGCAGAGCATCAACTTCAAATTGGGATGCCGGTCCAACAGCCCGGAATGGATCAGCTTGGCGGCCAGGATGGTCGTGTCCAGGGTCCGGCCCATGCTGAAAGCCATGAAGCTGGGTCCCACCAGCGGCCATTTGCTGTGGGAAGCCCCATGGAGCATCACCGGCACATCCAGGTCTTCCGCGGCGGCCCAGAACGGTTCCAGGCTGGGGTCGGCCACGTCCACGTCGGCCGGGTCGCTGGGCAACATCACTCCCAACATCCCCAGGGTCTTAACCGCGTACTCCAACTCCCGCGCCGCCCGCTCGCCGTCCTGCATGGGCACCGCGGCGATGGTCTGGAAGGCTGGGCCGCTGTCCTTGGCCGTCTGCACCATGTGTTCGTTCAACAGCCGCACCCAGTCTGCCTCTTTATCCGGAGGCATGGTGTAACCCTGGATGTCCAGCCAAGCGGCCAGGTACTGCGACCCGACACCCTGCTCTTTCATCCATTCTTGGCGGGTCTCTAGCTCCGACAGACTGCCGCCCGCCGCACGGAGAGTAGGCAGGCCGGGGAAGGTCAGGGCGTGGCCGGCGTCGGTCTCTTCGACCTCCACACCGAACGCCTTGGCCGACTTCTGAGCCTCTTTCAAGAAGCTAACCGGGGCTATATGTGCGTGGACATCGATGAATCCATCGGGGGCATTGGGAGTCGTTTCCTGAGCCATGGCTCCTCCATTTTTGCTGACGGGCGGGTTGGAATTAGACAGTTACATCGCGCCTGAGCTTATATTCGGGAACCAGCGGCGTCAAGGCTGTGAATAATCTGTATAATGGGCGGAAATTCACCCACACAGCATAATAGTAGATATTCGGGAGGAACCTCCGATGGCCCAACGCAAAGACGGTGGCGACGCCGTCCTAGAAGCCCTACGCAAGCTAGATGTGGACTACATCATCTCCTCACCTGGCTCCGAGTGGCCCTCGGTGTGGGAGGCGTTGGCCAGGCAGGCGATCAATGAGGAGCCCGGCCCCAAATACATCAACACCTGGCACGAGACCCTGGCCGTGGCCATGGCCCAGGGTTACACGCGGATGACCGGCCGCATGCAGGCTGTGTTGCTCCACGCCGGCGTCGGCGTGCTGCAGGGCTCCATGGGCATCCACGGCGCGTTCCAGGGTGAGATTCCCATGCTGATCGCTTCAGGCGAGACGTCCACCTACGGCGAGGCCGACGGCTTCGACCCTGGCCCCCAATGGCTGCGCAACCTGAGCATCGTCGGCGGGCCCAACCGCTTGGTGGAAGGCATCACCAAGTGGAGCAGCCGGGTGACCAGTGCCGAAGTAATCTACGAGACATTCAGCCGGGCCGGAGAGATGGCCCAGCGCACCCCCAAAGGCCCAACCTTCCTGAACGTCCCCATGGAGACGATGCTGGAGGAATGGACTCCGCCCCCCGGCCTCAAGAACAAGCCCGTGGCCCCCAAGACCCGGCCTGAGTCTTCGGTCGTAGAACTGGTAGCCGACCTGGTTATTCAGGCTAAGAATCCGGTGATCCTGGCCGACTCCTCAGGACAGAGCGAGGAAGGATTCAAGGCGCTGGTGGCCCTGGCTGAGACCATGTCCATCCCAGTTTTCGAATCGGAGGGACCTGGTTACGGCAATTTCCCCAAGAGCCATCCGCTGCATAACGGCTACGACCTAAAGCCCAGGTACGCCGAGTTCGACCTGTTCTTGGTGGCGGGCTGCCGCGCTCCCTGGTATCCGGCCAGCGCCCGCCCTGACCATGGCACCGTGGTAATCATCGACGAGAACCCCATCAAGGAGTTCATGGTCTACCAGGACCTGGGCGCCGACCACTATGTGGAGGGCGATCTGCCCCTCTCCTTGGAACTTCTGACGGAGGCGATCAAGGCCAAGGGCGGGAAGGCCAACGGCTACGACGGTAACGGCGGTGTGTGGGAGAAGTACCGCGCAGTGAATGACGCCGCCGCCGGCGCGAGCCCCATCGACCCTGGGGTGCTCTGCAACGCATTGAACGAGTCGATGCCGTCCGACACCATCTACATCGACGAGACGATCATCCACCGCCCCCAGATACTGCGCCGCATCAACTGGGACAACCCCCAGAGCTACCTGCGGCCCATCGGCGGACTGGGCCAGGGTCTGGGCACCGCCCTGGGAGTGAAACTGGCCTCTCCCGACCGCCCGGTCGTGGCGCTGATGGGCGACGGCGCACTGCTGTATAACCCCATCACCCAGGCGCTAGGCGTGGCCCGAGAGAGCGACCTGCCGATCATGATCGTGGTGTTCAACAACTCCAGCTACGCCGCCATGAAGCGGCTGCATCTGTCCTTCTACCCAGACGGCGATGCCGCCAAGTCGGGCATCTTCCACGGGGTAAACATCCCGGGCCCCGATTACCAGGAACTGGTAACCCCGTTCGGTGGCCACGGAGAGCGCGTGGAGGACCCGAAACGCCTGGCCGGCGCCATCAAAGACGGCTTGGCCGCGGTGGCCCAGGGCAAGGTGGCTATCCTGGATGTGGTGTTGTCGGCTTAGGCGGCAAACACGGCCATTAACAAACGTAGGGGCACGGCAATGCCGTGCCCTTACGTTTGTCGAACAGGCTAAAACCGCGAGAGATTGAAGGGTTCCAGCGGCGCTGCGTTCCCGTCCAGCAGATATTGGGCCATCAACTCGGCGGTGGCGGGGCTAAGCATGATGCCAATCGCGTCATGTCCCGCCGCGATGCTGAGCCCTTCAACGTCTGGCGCCGGACCCAAGATTGGCATGCCATCCGGCGTGGCCGGTCTTACCCCAGCCCGGCCGGACACGAATTCAGCATCAGCCAGGCCTGGAAAACTCAGGGCCGCCGCGGCGATCAAATGACTAACGCCGCCGGCTGTCACCACTTCGTCGAACTGGCCTTCTATTCGCGTGGCCGCCACCAGCACGTCTCCGTTCATCCTGGGCACCACATAAGCTACGGAGTTCCGGACGGGCGAGCGGGGCAAAAACCCGGGCTTACGCAGTAATATTCTCTCCCCCTTGACCGGTCTCACTGGAATCTCCGGCGTCCCTTGCCGCTGTAGCCATCTGGCGGGGAGCCCGCTCCACGGCCCCGCAGCCAGCACCACTTGGGGAGCATTGATGCTGCCACGCGACGTTACCACCCCAGTCACCCGTTTCCCCTCGGTCCGAAGGTTAAGGACTTCGACCCCTTGGTGAAACTGCGCGCCCAGCCTACTGGCGGCTTGGACCAAAGAGTCCACCAGCCGCTGGCCCCGGACGTATCCCTCCTTGGGGGAGAAAATACCACCCAAGACCGCTGGATTGACCTCCGGCTCTCGTTGTAGGACCTCTGCTTGGTCCAACCAGACAACGCCGAAACCCAGTTCGCTCTGCCAAACCAAGTTCCGTTGCAGTTCCTCGGCTTCTGCGTCCGTAAAGGCCAACTTGAACACCCCGGTCTGGCGAAATTCAGGGTCGACTCCAGCCTCGGACAGTTCCGACGCCAACGACGGGAAGAGTTCCAGGCTGCGCATGCCCAAGCGCCACATGGGCTCGACATCCGGGTCCACATGCCACAACGGCGAGATCACGCCAGCCGTCGCCCCCGAAGCCCCGGCGGCGAACCGCGTGCGCTCCAAGACCACGACACGCACCCGCTGCTTGGCCAGTTGATAGGCAATGGAGCAACCGGTCACACCACCACCGATTATCACGACATCTGAAGACTTCTCTAGCACCAACTACCCCGCCATATCTTCATCGATAAGCCCTGCTATCTGAAGATTGACCTCACCGCCTAAGGTTTTCAGCTTCTTGGAGACCCTTTGGCGGCGTTCTTCGGGGTGGTTCTGGTTCAGCTTCCACTTGCCCTGTAGCCGAGTTATCTCTATCTGGAAGGCCATCACGCGCTTGAGCATCTGGTCCATGTAGGTGGTTTCCAGGTCCGGTTGCCATGGCTGGGGTTGGAGCGCCTCGTGCTGGGCCGTGAGCCGTGCAACAGCCTCTTCCGAATCTGACCTATCTTGCAACGCCTTGAACACGCCGGTGGCATGGACCGCGACGTAGTCCCAGGTCGGCACTGTGTCTTCAGCCTGGTACCAGGTCGGCGAAACGTAGGTGTGGGGGCCGTGGAAGACCACCAGCACCTGCTGCCCGTCGGCGTAACGCCACTGCCGGTTGGCCTTGGCCATGTGCCCGATGACCAGCCCTTGCTCCCCGGCTTCCTCGTCGATGATGAACGGCAGATGGGTTGCCATCGGCTCGTCGCCGGTGTGGGAGAACAAGATGCCGAAGCTGTTGTTCCGCATGAACTCCAACATCTTGGACCTGTCGGTGACCTCGTAGTGCTTGGGGGTATACATGGCGGTCCTCTGTGAATGGCTCGGGTGTTGGGGATTATTTTACTACTTCGTAGGATAAGGATTAGGCGTGCTTAGGGATCGGGCCAAGTTGCGCTCCGAGATGGTGATCGGTAGCTTTCCAGGCCAATATTTCCCTCTCAAAATCTGAAGGTATTTCCTTCTTTAAGATGTGGATACGAGAGTGTTGGATTGACATTTTTATGAATTCACATATACTCTCCAAATTAGTAATATACGTAGTATAAATTACCGAATCGAAATAATCGCTTAAGGAGGGTAACATCATGACTGATCATGCGATCACGACTCTAAATGCGGCGTTGGTTGAACAGGTACTACAAGGCACTCTCAAATCTGAGGAATATTTAAAAAGGGTAAGCGCGGATCCTGCGAGTGCATTGGTCGAGATTGGCCATCAGATGAATTTTTCCCAGTTTGAGGGATTTAACGCGATTTTCAGAGACCGTGAGTTCGGGGTAGGTAGTCTGCTCGACCGGATCGGCAATAAAGAGTTCGCCAAGGCCGAAGACTTAGAAGCTGCTATGAGCGATGCCGGGTGCGCGCTTTTCAGAATCGGTTCCTACACCATCGCAGCAATCATTATTGGGGTAGGTGTCGTGGGAATCTTGGTCTTGGGGCCTACGACTCCAGTCGTCATCGCGTTCGCTGCTTATTTTGGCTGCACGGCAGCCGTTGCGTTCGCTGCTATCACAGGGATCGCCGCATCGATTGAGTTTGGCGTCGGCGCCGTTGCCACCTCGATTTGTGAATGGTCCGGAGCCTGCGCAAAGTGACCTAAAGGTTGTGCGGGACTGCACCGCCCACCAGCGCCAACTATGGGGACCCGCATTTGATAGATATGATCCGGGTCTCGAGTTTTGAAATCCTTCCGACCACTGCGTCTGAATGTCTCCCTACTCCAAATTTTTAGGTTGCAAATCCCCATCTCACCTTTACCCTGTATCCACTTTTAATTCGCAGCCGTTGTCCATCGCGACTAAATCTAACTCCCCCAAGTTGCCACCCTCCCATGCCTCTGTTACGCTTCCGAAACCCAGATACAGGAGCGAGCGTCTTTGACTGCGAAACCCAACGTCACCGCCGATCTTTACGTCACCTGCATCATCGACCAGCTATACCCGGAGGTCGGTGTCAGCGTGGTCAACGTGCTGCGGCGGCTGGGCGTCGCCGTTGGCTTCCCTAAGGACCAGACCTGTTGCGGCCAGCCGGTCTACAACACCGGCTTCAACCGCGAGGCCCGCACCCTGGCCAAGCGGGTCCTGGAGCAGTTTCGAGATAGCGAATACGTAGTCGTGCCGTCAGGTTCCTGTGCCGCCACCCTGCGGGTCTTCTATCTAGAGCTTTTCGCGGAAGAACCGGCGCTGCTTGAAGAGGCCAAGGCCCTGGCCGCCAAGACCTACGAGTTTTCCGAGTTCTTGGTGGATGTCCTGAAAGTGGAGGACGCCTCGGTCTGCGGGGCCACCCACCAGGGGACTGCCGTCTACCACCCCAGTTGTCACCTGATGCGCGAGTTGGGCGTTAAAACCCAACCCCGGAAATTGCTCGGCTCTGTGCCCGGGCTGGAAGAGAAAGAACTGGAGGGCGCCGAGATCTGCTGCGGCTTTGGCGGCACCTTCTCGGTGAAGTTCCCCCACATATCCGAGGGCATGGTCGGCGACAAGATCACCAACGTGCAGGCCAGCGGCGCCGAAACACTGGTGTCCTGCGACATGAGTTGCCTGATGAACATCGCCGGGGCGCTGAACCGTCAGGAGTCCAACATAAAAGTCCGGCACCTGGCCCAGATCCTGGACCCAAACTCCCTTTAATCAATCAGAGCAGAGGCCAAATTGCCCGAGATAAAGACACAAGATTTCTCCGCGGCCTCAGTGGCCGCCATGGCCGACCCCAAATTGCGCCGTGCCCTGGACCGCGTGGCCTCCGGGTTCGAAGTGGCCCGCCTGGCCCGTGTTGCCGAAGCCACCCCGGAGGTCTGGGACGCCTGGCGGCAAGAAGCCCGCGACATCAAGGCCCACACCATCGAGCACCTTGATTATTACCTGGACCTGCTCCACACCAACGTCACCGCCGCCGGCGGGCGCCTCCATTTCGCCAAGGACGCCGATGAGGCCAACGAGATAGTCGCCCACATCGCCCGCACCCGGAACGTCAAAGTCGCCACCAAGAGCAAGAGCATGGTTTCCGAGGAACTGGCCCTGAACCCCGTGCTGGAGGCCATGGGCGTGGAGGTCTGGGAGACGGACCTGGGCGAATACATCATCCAACTGGCCGAAGAGACCCCCTCCCACCTGGTGGCCCCGGCGCTGCACAAATCCAAAGAGGACGTGGCCGAACTTTTCTCCGAGAAGCTGGGCATCCCCTACGACGAAGACATCTACCACATGGCCGCCACCGCCCGCGAGGTATTGCGCGACAAATTCATGGAGGCTGACCTGGGCATCAGCGGGGCCAACTTCGTAGTGGCTGAGACCGGCACTCTGGTGATCATCACCAACGAGGGCAACGGCCGTCTCTGCACCTCAGCCCCCCGGATACACATCGGCATCACCGGCATGGAGAAGGTGATTCCCTCCATGCAAGACCTGTCCATCTTCCTACGGCTGCTGCCCCAGTCCGCCACCGGCCAGCGCATCACCAGCTACGTCAGCATGATCACCGGCCCCCGGCGCTCCGAAGACGAAGACGGTCCCGAGGAATTCCACCTGATTCTGGTGGACAACGGACGCTCCAAGATGCTGGCGGACCCGGCGCTGCGGGAGGCGTTGTACTGCATCCGCTGCGGGGCCTGCTTGAACATCTGCCCGGTCTACGCCCGCGTCGGCGGCCACGCCTACGGTTGGGTCTACCCCGGCCCCATCGGCGCGGTGGTCTCGCCCATGCTGGTCGGTCTGAAAAAGGCCAAAGAACTGCCCCAAGCCTCCAGTCTCTGCGGGGCCTGCCGGGAGGTCTGTCCCATCAAGATAGACATCCCCAGGATGCTCTTGGACCTGAGAACGAAGACCGCCGAGAGCCCGGATCCCAGCGTGCGTTCCGCCCCGGCCAGCGAACGGGCCTTCGCCCGGGTCTACGCCAAGCTGATGAGCAGTCCTGCTTTGTTGCGCATGGCCACTAGATTCGGAAGGTTTTTACAGAAAGTTGAACGCGTTATCCCATTCTTCTCGCCCATGACCAAAGACGGTAAATGGATCAGGAACGCGCCTGTTCCGCCCCTCTCCAAATGGACCCGGTCAAGGGACCTGCCCACCCTGCCCAAGCAGACTTTCCATGAACTATGGGAGAAGGGGTTGTCCAGTGACGACTCCTGAGTCCGATGAACTGCTGGGCACACCCAAGGCGGAATTCCTCCGATCGGTACGAGATGCCCTAGGCCGCGGCGATGTCCCGCCCGCAGAGCTCTACCCGCGCCTGACCGACACGGTACCGGAGCTGGAGGAACAGGCCACCCAGATACGAAAGAGGCTGGAAGAGAACCTGCCGGCCCTGCTGGACAAACTGGCCGAGATGGCGGCCCTGGGCGGTTGGAATGTCCACCGGGCAACGGGAGTAGAAGAGGCCATCGGCTATATCGAGTCCGTGGTCCGCGAGTCCGAAGCCACCAACGTCGTCCGTTCGGCCCAGGATGTCTTCGACGCGGTACCAGTCGACGCCGCGCTGGCCAACATGGGACTGAAAGTGACCACTGTGCTCCGGGACGAAGCGAACCCTCGGGAGGCGCTGCGGGAAGAGATAAGGCGGTCGGGCATCGGCATCACCGGCGCCGACTACGCCCTGGCCGAGACCGGTTCGCTGATAATTTTGCCCAGAAAAGGGTTGAGCCGACTGGTGTCCCTGGTGCCGCCGGCCCACATCGCGTTGGTGCGTCCCGAGGACATATTGGAGTCGATGGACGACCTGTTCTTGTTGCGGCGGCTGGAGTATCATCAGCGGGGCGGCGAGATGGGCAGCTACCTGAACTTCATCACCGGGCCCAGCCGCACAGCCGACATTGAGATGACCATCGTAGAAGGCGTCCACGGCCCCAAAGAAGTCCACATGGTCATCCTGGGCTAACCCCCGAGCAAAACCAAAAGTCCCTTCTCCCTCGCAAGGGAGAAGGTTAGGTCCGACGAAGTCGAGACTCTCGACGTAGTCGGAGATGAGGGTACTCCCTTTTCCTGCGCCCCCAGACCTGAGAAACCCACCCACCACACCAATAGGTGAAAAAATGCCCATGCGCGTTGGATTCGCCGAGTTCCGCAGGCAGATGCTGGAGCGGGACCTGCAGGCCATAGAAGAGATGATCCCCATACTGGGCGTCGAGAAGGTCATACTGACCGGCGACATGGCCGCCGGAGACTTCAGCCCCGACACCAAGATCGAGCTGATCATCGTCCACAAGACAGAATATTCCTTCGGACGGCGCGCCGATTTCTTCTCGTACCACCTGCCGAGCTCCGTGGACATAGACACACTGGTCTACACTCCGGAAGAGTTCGAAGACATGAAGGAGAAACTGCCGGCGTTGGCCAAGGCCTGCCGCGAAGGACGGGAGATATTTAACAATGGCTGATTATCTGGCAGAGGGCGCGCGCTGGTTGCGCCAGGCCGAACAAGACTTGGAAGACGCCAAATACCTCAAAGAAGGCGGCCGGCACAACCTGGCCTGCTTCATGGGACAGCAGGCGGCGGAAAAAGCGATCAAAGCCTACCTGTACCACAAGCGGGTCGAAGACGTCTGGGGCCACTCGCTGCTGGACCTATGCGAAGACGCCAAGCTCTTCGACATGATGTTCGACACTGTGAAGGCGGAAGCCCGCCAGTTGGACAAGTACCACTACATCACCCGCTACCCAGAGTTCCTGCCCAGCGGCACCTGCTCCGAAGCCTTCGACGAGATCGACGCCGAGCGGTCAATCGAGCTATCCGCGCAGGTGGTGGGGTTCGCCAAAGAGCGGATAGTTTAGATGTCGCCCAGGGCGGAGTCTCTGCTCCCAGAGCAATTCGGCCCGCTCCAAGGGGTGCGTATCCTGTCTACCGGGACCATTGTAGCCCAACCATTTGCCGCGGCATTGGCGGCGGAGATGGGCGCCGAAGTGATCCAGATCGAGCGTCCGGGCGTTGGCGACGTAACTCGGAGTCTAGCTACTCCGATCGGCGGTGAAGGCGAGCCCAGGATGAACGGCCTGTGGCTCCAGGACCGGCGGAACACGTTCTACACCACGTTGAATTTCTCCGTCCCCGAGGGCAAGGAGATGTTCCTCCGATTGATCGCCGGAGCGGACATCTGGATGGAGAGTTCCAAAGCCGGCACCTATAACAAATGGGGCTTGGATGACGCCACTGTCCTGGCGGTCAACCCCGCCATCGTGATCACCCACGTGTCCGGGTACGGGCAGACGGGCCACCCCGATTATCTTAACCGGGCCTCCTACGACCCAATAGGCCAGGCCTTCGGCGGCACCATGGGTATCACCGGTTCGCCAGACCCGGAGCCTCCGATGACTGCCAGGCCTTTGGCCGCCGATTACACCACCGCCCAGATGTGCCTGTGGTCAACGCTGGCCGCCTACATCTACGCACAGAAATCCGGTCAGGGGCAGGTGATAGACCTGGCCCAATTCGAAGCTGTGCACAAGGTCTTGTCCGGCACCATGGTGGACTACTTCGAAACGGGAACCGACCCCGAACGCCGCGGAAACCAGAGCGGAAGAGGTCAGCCCTTTGGCAATTATCAAGCCAAAGACGGTTGGGTCGCAATCGCCGCTTTAGGCGCTGTCTTCGACCGATTGTGCGCGGTTCTGGGACTGGATACCACGGGCGGGTACTGGCGAGCCGCCAGGAATGATTTGGATTCCGTCGCCGGGATCGAATTCGACGCCATATTACGGGGTTGGTTGGAGGAACGCACCGTGATGGAAGTCGTGGCGGAGTTGAACGCCGCCCAAGTCGGTTGCAGCCAGATCATGACTCCAAGCGCCATCGCAGAAAACCCTCACTACCAGGCCAGGGAGATCCATACCGAGTGGGAAGACCTGCAACTGGGCCGGAAGATCAAAGGGATCGGAGTGATCCCAAAATTCTCTGAAACACCCGGTAAGATCTGGCGCGGTTCCGTTCCCCTGGGCCATGACAACGACCTGGTCTACCAGCGCCACCTGGGTCTGGAAGATGCGGAACTGGACCGGCTACGGGAGCAGGGCGTGATCTGACCGGGATTTCGTTTTTTGGGCTACCACGAACCTCTACTCTGATCGCAGCATTCGTGATTGCAAATTCTAAAGGCCTGTTGCTCTGAATCAATCAATATCAGGCGGCAGCGTCGATTGACAGCTTCAGACGACAATCCTATAGTCGCCATTGTCCAAATTCGGTTTGTCGGGAAGACTTAAATCTATCCGATTATGTCGTATTAAGTTAGGAACTCCAATGAATCACAAGGATTCGACCCCCGTCCTGAATGTAAATTGACCTTATAACAGACAGAACTGAATCAGGCACAGGACCGGCGCATCGTCTAAAAAGATATCTGCTAAATACGACATCGGGAAAGCTTAGAATCGCAGCCAGGTCAGTATCCTTGGGATTACTTCTGGCTGCCGGACTCGCATTGTTGGTCGGCTGTACCGCAGATGGTCCGAGCCTGGATGAGCTTTCCCCTGTGACCCTTCCCACGCCGGCTGTTACCACGGATACGGGAAATCGAACGGCGCCTTTACCAACCTCGGTGGTCACGAACAGGGACGAAACAGGGCGCGAAACTACTGAAGCCGACAACGCCAAGTCTACGCCGATACCGGCACCTGCTCTTACACCTGCACCCACACCGAATGTCATCCCCTCGCCTACGCCAACCGTTAGATTTGTCGTCAACTCAACTAACGATGCCATCGATGCCGATCCCGGTAACGGCGTCTGCGACGATGGCTCAGGCAATTGCACGCTTAGGGCAGCCATCATGGAAGCCAACGCGATAGCTGGGGCCAACACGATCACCCTTCCCGCTGGTCTTTATGCACTCGCCATCACAGGTGTTGGCGAAGATGCGGCACGGACCGGCTATCTTGATATAACCGACGACTTAATCATCAAGGGCGCGGGAGCAGATAAATCAATCATCGACGCCCGCGGACTTGACCGCGTGATCGATATCCTCCCTAGTACAGCAGCAGTTGAAGCGTATATGGAAAAATTTTCCCTGGATTCAAACTTGCGAAGGCCCACGCTCGACCTATTTGCCGTTGTGGTCCGAAATGGCAATGTCAACATCGGCGGCGGTATAGCCAACCGTGGCGGCACGTTGACCGTCACAGACAGCATCATTGGCGGCAACTCCGCAACCGACGGCGGCGGGATCTGGGGATATAGGTGGCGTCCAGTCAATTTGGATTTGTATATCGCCACAGAAAACCCGATCGCCCTGTTTAACACCACCCTCAGTGACAACGTGGCAAGCAATGAAGGTGGCGCGATCTGGAGTGCGACTACGTTGGTTGTGGCTGGCGGCAGCATCAGCGGCAACTCAGCGGAGAACGGCGGCGGCATCTACAGTTCAGGAAGACTTATCCTGGCCGACAATGCCTTAAACAACAATTCAGCGACTAATGGCGGCGGAGTATACCTCACAAGGCGCAGCAGGCCGGATTTAACGAATGGAGGTATTCTTTACGATAGCGTAGTGGAAAAGAACACTGCAAACGGAGAAGGCGGTGGCATCTGGAACGCGGTTGCGCTAACACTGTTCGACAGCTTTGTCAGGGACAATTCGGCTGGAAACGCCAACGGTCTTGATTTTCACGCGGGCAAAAGAAGCTCAAGCTCGTCTTTCGGCACAGTAGTCGTGAATTATACCGCCCTCGATGAAGACCCACTGCTATCTGAATCATTGAAGCGAGCCGCAAAAGCGTACGACACGGTTGATTACGATACTTCACTGCAAATCCGGCTGGCCTTGGCACAAGACGGTCACGGAGAAGCGCAGCAACTTTTGGGGCAGATGCATTACGACGGAATAGGTACTGAACAGAACTACCGAAGCGCGGCTCAGTGGTGGGAAATGGCGGCGGAACAAAACAATACGATTGCGCAAAATGATTTAGGTGTCCTCTACCATGAAGGCCTCGGGGTTGAGCAGGACTACGAGAGGGCTGCATTCTGGTATCAGGCGGCGGCGTCACAGGGCTCTCAGCAGGCGCAGCTAAACATCGGAGGACTGTGGTTCAACGGTGACGGCGTAACACAAGACTACGTCTTGGCCGCATATTGGTTTGCCAAAGCTCGGATTGGGGACGACGGCCGGGCTCGCCAATTGGCCACCCAATGGATCGTCACGAGTGAACGGGTGGCCGCCGGGCTTTCCCCGACACCGATAGATTATTTTAATTTGAGCGCAAACGAACAGAAGAAGCTATCCGCGGATGAAATCCAATCTGCACTCATTCGCTTTGCCATCATCACGTTGGTGGATCTTGGTATCGAGACAAATTGGGGTGTAAATCGGAGGCGTCTTACCCCTGCCGAACATCGAGAGTTTTACAACAACTGCCTAGCTGAAAAAAATACGAATCGTCTTTACGGTTCGAGACTCACCATCTACTCATCGTATTGCTAGAAACCGTGAGGCGATTCATCTGAGGGGTTTGCGGTGGTTGTCTTGCGCACTGTCCAAGTAGGGGTTGAGAATCGAGAAAAGCTCGACACTCCCAGAGGCTTTCCCCTACGACAGAGGCACGGAATTTAAAGGTCTTTTCGAAAGCAACAAATGGATAGAATGCCAGGAATGTTCAAGGCCAAACCTAGATTCATAATCATCGTTTTGCTGTTGATCGCCGTGCTCGCCCTGGTCGCAGGCTGTAGCAACGGCTCATCTAAGTCTTCCGAGACAACTGATAGCAGCGGTGGTGATTCGTCGTCTCCTGGTTCTGCTGGGAGCGGAACTGATCAGGACAACCCCGGCGAATCAACCAGCCCCGCCTCATCGCTTACGCTAGCCGAACAATACATAGTCTTTTCGGCGCCCACACCAGCGCTGACTCCAAGATTTCACGTCAACTCGACCAACGATACCGTTGACGCCAACCCCGGTGACGCCGTGTGTGACGATGGCGCCGGAAACTGCACCCTCAGAGCAGCCATCATGGAAGCCAACGCATTAACAGGAACCGACGCCATCGCCCTGCCTGCTGGGATCTACTCCATTACCATCTCCGGCGTTGACGAAGATGCGTCGAGGACTGGGGACTTCGACATCACCGATGAACTGGTCATCCTCGGTTCAGGGATGGACGCGACGATCATCGATGCCGGGGGACTAGACCGGGTGTTTCACGTTCTCCCAAGCACGGCCGTCTATGAAGCATGGCGTCAGCAGGGGTCTTCTCTGGACAATCCGATAGTTGGGCCACGGCTAGAAATATCTGGCGTCACCATTCGAAACGGTCTCGCCGGCGTAACAGTCCGTAACGGTATCGTATCTAAGGACCGCGAGAGGGAACGCCGAAATGGTGGCATCCCGGATTGGAGCAGGGGCGGCGGAATCGCCGTCCGCGACAGTGCGTTAACCCTCACCGACAGCGCCGTCACCGGCAATGCGGCGACTCACGGCGGCGGCATTTGGAAACGCAGTAGCGGGAAGTTGGCCATCTCTCACAGCGCCATCAGCGGCAACTTCGCCAGCGATGACGGCGGAGGCGTTTCAGCGACAGGAACATTGACGTTGTCCGATAGCACCATCACCGAGAACTCCGGGGGGAATGGCGGCGGCATCTACAGTTCCGGAGAATTTACGCTGCTCGACAGCACCGTCAGCGGCAACACCGCTAAAGATGGCGGTGGCGTCTACCTCATCTGGTTCGGCAGCTTGAATGCCCATGGCGGAACGATTTACGACAGCACAGTGGAAGGCAACACTGCGAGATTTGAGGGCGGCGGCATCTGGAGTGCAGCCTCACTAACTCTGATCGACAGTTCGGTCAAGGAAAACGCCGCGGCGACGGACGACATCTACGTGCCCCGTAGGTGTAATAATTGCACGGCTGGATCGGGCTCTTTCGACGAAATCGTGACCGCAAGCGGCGGCGATGCCGCCTCCGCCGAAACGCTCAAACAGGCTGCGAAAGCGTACGCCACCGGTGAATACCGAAAGGCGCTCGACCTCCGGCTGGCCTTGGCTCAGGAGGGTTCTGGAGAAGCTCAGATTCGCCTGGGCTGGATGCTTTACGGAGGAGATGGAGTTGATCAGAGCTTCGAAGGCGCGGCGCACTGGTGGGAGATAGCGGCCGTACAGGGTCTGGCAGAAGCTCAAAACCTTCTGGGCGGTCTCTACAATCTGGGCAAAGGGGTCACCCAAGACTACCAGAAGGCAGCGGAATGGTATCACCAGGCGGCAAGCCAGGGTTTACAGTGGGCAGAGATAAACATTGGAGGGCTTTGGTTCAATGGCGACGGCGTAGCCCAGAATCATGTGATGGCGGCCTATTGGTTTGCTAAAGCTGAGATCGGTGACGACAGGGAGGCTAGCGATCAAGCCTCCCACTGGGTTCTAAGGAGTAAAAGAGTCGCTGAAAGACTCCAAAGCAGGCCGATAGATTACCTGAACATGGCCCCGGAAGAACGCGAAAAACTATCCCACGATGACATTACCGCTGGGTTGATTGGAGTTGCTATTGCTTCTGTGGTTTGGGCAGGGGTGCAGTCAGATTGGGTAATAATATTGGACCGATCAGTTCTGAAGAACAACACCAACGAAATGTCAGTGTTTGCATAAACGACAAAATTTTGTCAGAGATGACTGGAACTTCGCGTTCGACGACCTACGGTTCGTATTGCTAGTAAACGCTCGGCAACTAATCATTTGCCCTTCGATAGACTTCCAACGCTGTAAAATTGCCTCAACATCGTGCCTTGGCATCCATAACTTGGCGGAGCCTTCAGCACGTGCCCGGCAGGTGTGCAGCCGGCCTTACCTAGGGCTCAACAGAAACAAGCGCACCGCCCGTTCCGCCGTCCCCTCCAGCATCACTCCTGTTCGGCCCAGCGCCTGCTGAAAGGTCATGGTGCCGTCGGAGATGCACAGCACCGACGCCACGCCGTGGTTGTACAGTTCTTCGTGTCCTTCGCCCAAACTGCCCGCCAACAGCACCGTGGGCACCCCGTGGGCCTGGGCATGGCGCGCCACTCCAACCGGGGCTTTGTCGAAGACTGTAGACCGGTCGGCCCGGCCCTCACCGGTGATCACCAGGTCTGCGCCTTCCAGATGGCGGTCGAAGTCCAGCACCTGGCAGACCATGTCGATTCCGGACTGAATCTTGGCCCCGGTGAAGGCAACCAACCCCGCTCCCAGCCCGCCGGCCGCCCCAGCGCCGGGAATGTCCAGAACGTCGTGCCCAGTGTCCCTTTGGACCACCCGGGCGAAGTTTCGTAGCGCGGCGTCCAGCTCGGCGACCACCTCTTTAGACGCTCCCTTTTGAGGCCCGAATATCTCTGAAGCGCCGGTCGGCCCGCACAGAGGGTTGGTCACGTCGGTTGCGGCTATGATCTCGACCCCAGCGATACTGGCCAGCAGCCCTGATGTGTCGATTCGGTCCAGGCGGGCCAAGGCGGCGCCGCCGGAGGGCAGGGCGTTTCCGGCGGAGTCCAGGAACCTAACCCCCAAAGCCGAGGCCATGCCGGCGCCGGCGTCATTGGTGGCGCTGCCGCCCAGACCGACGATCACCCGGTTAAAACCCCGCTCCAGCGCTTCTCTCAGAATCTGGCCGGTGCCCAGCGTGGTAGTAACATTGGGGTTGCGGCGGCGGGGCGGGACCATCGCCAGTCCTGAGGCCCTGGCCATCTCGATCACGGCGGTGCGGCCGTCGCCCATGACGCCCCATTGGGCCTCCACCTGCTGGTTGATGGGGCCGGTCACCGTGCTGGTGAATATCTCGCCCCCGGTGGCGTCCACCAAGGCATGCAGCGTGCCGTCGCCGCCGTCGGCCACCGGGAGCAGGACTGTCTCGGCGTCTGGAGCAGCCGCAATTACCCCACGGGCGATGGCACGGGCGGCCTCCAGACCGGAGATGCCGCCTTTGAATCCCTGGGGGGCAATGATTATCTTCATACGGGTGTTCAGGATGAAAACCAGGGCACGATTCGAGCCTAGTCTGGGCTCAGCCACAGCCCGGCCATTATACACTCCGGGATACCCATCCCAGGCTGCCTTTGTTACAATCGAACGCGCTGGCAGGATCGCTGTCAGGAACGCCGTTTGGAGCCTGATAGGGAACCTGGATAAATCGCGGCACGTTTGGAGATTGCCTGATGCCCTCGAAAGAGGACCTGAAACGCCGTGCGGCCGAGATCATCGACGCCAAGGCCGATGACCTTACCGCCATAGCCAAGACCATACTCAAGAACCCCGAGCCGGGGTTCCGCGAGCTAAAAACCGCCAAGCTGGTGGCCGAGCAGTTCGCCGCCCTGGGGATGCAGCCCAGAAGCGGACTGGCCGTGACCGGAGTGCGGGCCGACGCCTCGGGCACTGCCCCCGGACCAACCCTGGCCGTGCTGGGTGAGCTTGACTCCCTGATCGTCTCCGACCACCCCCACGCCGACCCCGACACCAACGCGGCCCACGCCTGCGGGCACCACTGCCAGATAGCAATGATGCTGGGCGCGGCCACGGCGTTGACCAACCACGACGTCCTCGACCACCTGGCCGGGCGCATCGCCTTCATGGCGGTCCCGGCGGAAGAATACATCGAGATCGAGTTCCGGGACGGTCTGCGGCGCGCCGGCAAGATCGAGTTCCTGGGCGGCAAACCGGAGATGGTCCGCCTGGGGGAGTTCGACGATGTCCACCTGGCCATGATGCTCCACACCACCAGCAACCCGGCCGAAAAGCTGATGTGCATCAGCAACACCAACAACGGCACCGTGGCCAAGCGCATCCAATTCATCGGCAAAGCCTCCCACGCCGGGGGAGCGCCCCACCTGGGCATCAATGCCCTGAACGCCGCCATGATGGCGATGACCGCCATCAACTTCAACCGGGAAACCTTCCGCGACGAGGACAGCATTCGAGTTCACCCCATCATCACCAAGGGCGGAGAGGCCGTGAGCGCGGTGCCCGCCGATGTGCGGATGGAGACCTTCGTCCGGGGCCGCACCTTGGAGGCGCTCATGGACGCCAACACCAAGGTGGACCGGGCGCTCAGGGCCGGGGCCATGGCGGTGGGCGCCCAGGTCAAGATTCAGACCATCCCCGGCTACATGCCCCTGATGCAGAACAAGGCGATGGCCGAGATATTCCGGGTCAACGCCGCAGAACTGGTGGGCGAAGAGAACGTTGGGTACGTCGACCACCGGGGCGGCTCCACCGACATGGGCGACATCAGCCGCCTGATGCCGGTCATACACCCCTACGTGGGCGGCGCCACCGGCCTGGGCCACGGAGCTAACTACGTGATCGAGGACTACGGCTTGGCCGTTATCAAGGGGGCCAAAGCCCTGGCCTACACGGCCATCGACCTGCTTGCCGACGATGCGTCCCATGGCAACAGCATCGCTGGGGGTCAGCGCGCGGACATGTCCATCCCCGAATACCTGAAATTCATGCGCGACCTAGCCTCCGAAGAGACATTCAAGAGCTAATGAGCCATGACCACACCTACTCTTTCATTTAGAACCTCTAAACCATGACCACACCTACACTCTCCATAGAAGAACTTAAAAAACGCGCCTGCGAGACCATCGATAAGCGCAAGAAGGAGATCGTGGGACTGGCCCAGCAGGTGTTGGCCAACCCAGAGGCCGGGTTCCGTGAGGTCAAGACCGCCAAACTCGTATCCGAGAAATTCCAGGAGCTGGGCATCCAGCACGAGAGCGGGCTGGCCATCACCGGACTGAAAGGCCGCATCCAGGGCGGCGCGGGCCCCGGACCCAGTGTGGCCGTGATCGGCGAACTCGACTCTCTAGTGGTGACCGAACACCCCCACGCCGACCCGGACACCGGCGCAGCCCACGCCTGCGGTCATCACTGTCAGATCGGCATGATGTTGGGGGCCACGATGGGTCTGCTGACCCCTGAAGTAGTGGCCCAACTATCGGGCGAGATCGTGCCATTCGCCGTGCCCGCCGAGGAGTTCATCGAGGTCGAACAGCGGCTGGAAATGCGGAACGAAGGCAAGCTCGAGTTCCTGGGCGGCAAGCAGGAGCTGATCCGGCTGGGCCAGTTCGATGACGTGGACATCGCGATGATGTGCCACACAGCCAGCGACATGGGTGAGCGCAAGTTCGCCATGGGCGGCACCAGTAACGGCCACGTCGTGAAGTTCGTCAGGTACACCGGCGTCGGGGCCCATGCCGGCAGCCTGCCCCACCGGGGCGTCAACGCACTGAACGCCGCCTCATTCGCCATCCAGGCCATCAACGCGCTGCGAGAGACCCACAAAGCCGACGACACCGTCCGCATCCACGGCATCATGACCAAGGGCGGAGAAGCGGTCAGCGCGGTGCCCTCGGATGTGAGGCTGGAGTGGCGTGTCCGGTCTTCCACTCCCAAGGTCGTGGTGGAGAACTCCGAGGCTGTGGACCGTTGTTTCCGGGCCGGGGCCTTGGCGGTGGGAGCGTCGGTTAACATCACCACCATCCCCGGCTACCTGCCCATGCGCCACGACACCAAACTGCAGGACATCTTCCGGCGGACTGCCGTTGAATTGTTGGGCGAACAGGCCACGCTGGTGATGCCGGCCCGCCGCAACCGTGGCGGCTCCACCGACATGGGAGACCTGAGCCACCTGATGCCCGCCTGCCACCCCTACGCCGCCGGAGCGGCCGGTCCAGGCCACAGCAAAGAGTACGTCATCACCGACTACGAGTCCGCGGTGATCGTGCCCGCCAAGATCATGGCCATGGTAGTGATCGATCTGCTGGCCGACGGCGCCAAGCGGGCCAAAGAGGTCAAAGCCAACCACCGGCCGCTAATGACCAAGCAGGCCTACGTGAAATTCCAGCGTGAGCGGGCGGAGATAACCGAGTTCGACGGGGCGGCTTAGAGCCCCCGTTCGTCCTGAGTTCCAGCCGCAGGTCGAGAGTCTCGATGAAGTCGGACCGGTCGATGGACCCCCCTCAGTCATTGTTGCGCTTGAGACCGGAAATTACCCCAAGCGGTGGTTCGACGGGCTCACCACGAACGGACTTAGATCAGTCGGCTGGC
>Ga0066376_10001846_pt1 | contig 20193 bp, 14 predicted proteins | sample Knorr_S15_td_Bot_FD_77009 | JGI IMG/M metagenome (GOLD analysis project Ga0066376, IMG submission 77009) | Marine microbial communities from Southern Atlantic Ocean transect - Knorr_S15_td_Bottom_ad_5009_LV_A | ecosystem: Environmental > Aquatic > Marine > Oceanic | place: Southern Atlantic...
CATCGGGCAATTTTGCGGCGGCGTTTGCCTATATGGGGCAGTTACTCGGCATTCCTACCACCATCGTGATGATGGAGAAAACATCGCCTTACAAAGTGGATCGTACCAGAAAGTTCGGTACCGAAGTGGTCTTATGCGAAAATCGGAATCAAGCCCGATGGGAGACGCTTGAGAAGCTGGAAGCGGAACAGGGCATTACGGCGATCAATACCTGGGAATATTCGAATGTGGTGATCGGGCATGGCAGCATTGGTGCTGAGATAATGGAGCAGGCGCCGGACGTTGAGGTTGTCCTGGTGCCTGTCAGCAGCGGCGGACTTATCGCAGGCATAGCGACGGCTGTCAAAACGCTGAAACCGGCTGTTCAGGTGGTTGGTATTCAGCCGGAGGGATCTCAGGCGATGTATCAGTCGTTTCAGAAGAAAGAATTGTGCGAAGTGCCCGAACCGAAAACCGTATGTGATGCGTTAGTCGCCCCCCGTCCGGGCGCCCTTCCTTTCGAACTGGTAAAAAAATACGTGGATGATGTGGTCCTGGTATCGGACGAACAGGCCATTGATGCGATTCGGATACTGATCAGTACGACCAAGCTCGTCGTCGAACCCGGTGGTGCGGTCGGCGTGGCGGCCATGTTGAATGGTGTGGTAGATGTAAAGGGTAAAAAGGTGGTGGCGCTTCTGAGCGGAGGTAATATTGAACCCGCGCAACTGGGCGGGTATCTGGCCACCTAGTATTTCTATGATGACTGTATAACTGGGATGACGGTTTTATGGTATGATCAGTCTCATTCCATCATAAATCATAAATTGGTATTATCAAGAGGTATTTATGCCTGACCTTTCTATTCCCTGGCGCCCCAGGGTGATTATGCCGGGTCGGTCTTTTCGATTGCCGGTGACAACTGAAGGGAATGAAATCGGATTAGATACATCAGATTTTAAATTGATAGACAGCCGGTGGGATGGGCGTGACTCCACCCGGTATTTTTATCTGAGGTCACCTTCGACGCCCGGTGATTACAAGGTGATGGTCGGTTGCGGAAAAAAAGTGGTCTCGACCGTCATTCAGGTAAGAACGCTGAACGACCTCCGTCAGCCACATACATACCATGGCGCCGTATGGCCGCGCCGCTGGCCGCTGGGAAAGGGATGGGATTCTACCAAAAGGGCCCAGACGTTGCAGGATATTCCACTACGTATCACGGCCTCTGATGAACAGGTCGACTGGTGGATCAGCCAATCGGATGAAACGATCTGGGGGCAGTTGCCCTTTCCGGAATGGCCACAGGCTCACTTCGTCAATGTCAATCAGGGATGCCCGAATTGCGGCACAGCCGTGTTTCAATACGGCGGTTTTTATCCGTGGCTCAGAAACCACTTTCCAAGCGACTTTCGCTCTACCTGTCCAGCCTGCAGTACCTACTATCCGAGTAACGATTTCTTAAACGAAGATTTTACCGGTGGCGAAACGCCTGATGACGGTTTCGGATATTTTGATGAGGACGGGTATATTTACCTGTTTACAGCAACCTATCATCGGGATCAAGTGGGGCGGTTCGACCATCAGATGCAGCAGTTAACCGGCGTCCTGCGTAGCACGCCGTTTGATGAGACCGTCGCTCGAAAACTGACCATCATGTTGCTTCGATATGCGACAGATATTCTCTATCTGGCAGCCGTGCCGCAGTTTCGGTACGGTCCCTCGCTAGGAGCAGAAGAGCCCTGGGCATGGGGACAGCCGGATTGGTCTGATGAGGCCGATCCGATAGAAGCGCTGAAAGCCAAAGGCATGCGGCGCTATTCTATTGATATCCCCTATATCAGTGAGACACTGGCGCTGGCTTATGATACGGTCTGGCCGTTCATCCGCCAGGACCGGGAGATCGTAGATCGGGCACAGGCGCTTGGTCTTCAGGTGAATACCTCCGAGGAGATCATTCTTCTCCTGGAGGAAATGCTCGCAGCTCAGCTTCAGTGTACCATGGATCGGGGGGGCCGCAGCAACCTGCCGCGGGAGAGCATGGGGGCGCTGGCGGTAGTACGCGCTCTGGATCGTCCGGATGCGCAGGATGTGATGGACTGGTTGTACGACGAAGGGCCGGACCGGCTGCGGGTATTCGGGACAAACAACTTTTTCCCGGACGGCAGTCCACCTGAATCTACAGGCAATTATAACGGCATTCACACCAATGGTCTCTTCACGCTGGAATACCATCTGAGGCAGTTACGAAAACGACATCCACATGCCTATTCCGAAGGGAAGTATCCATCCTTAGTCGATGATCCGAGAGCCGCCAGAGTGGCGCGGCAACCTCATGAAGTGACGATGATCGGGAAGTCATGGTTTCAGTTCGGCGACGGCTCAGCCCCTGGCAGCAAGGCGCAACTAGGGCAAGCGGATGGCCAGACATATTCTCTTCTGCTTCAAGAAATCCTGATTCATTCCCACATTGCACCAGACACCATCAAACGGGCGATCGAGTATACGGATGATCCAGTCGTTAAAGAAATCTATGCAGCGGAGAAATCCAACCAGCCCAGACACATCGGTACGACAATACATGATGGCGTGGGCATCGGGATTCTCCGTACAAATGATACACCGGAACGGGCGGCGCTGGGGATCGTCTATGGTGATACATCCAATCATCGGCACATGGACTTACTTGATGTCCAGTTGTTTGCCCATGGCCGGCCTTTCCTGACTGATCTGGGCTATCCGCAGTCCTGGGCGACGATCAAGAAATGGGAGGGCAACTGGGCGACGCATAATACGGTATGGAGTGTTATACCTGGTGTGGCGCCTGAGATGATAGCCGGGCGTGGGCGACTCGTGCGTACGCTTTTTACGGAAGGCATTCAGGTCCTGGAATTGGCGGCGGAAAGATGGATTGCGGATGCAGAGAGCAGGCAGTGGAAAAAGCCCGGCGTATCCTATCGCCGACTTATCGCTCTGGTTGAAACCGAAGATGACGGCGTCGCCGTGATTGACTTTTCTCGTATTCAAGGCGGTAGGGAACATTGGCGCGTATGCAGAGGTTTGCAGGGTTGTTTTTCTACGGATGATCTGACCTTTACCCCGCAATCCGGTACGGTGGACTCTGTTCAGGGCAACCGTGGGAATTTAAGCTCATTAGCCTATCCGGACTATGACGGTCTGGCCTCTATGGATGAGGTCGCTCTGGCGGCAGCTAAATCCGCCTGGCAAGGCGATTGGCAATCAAGTGTCGAACCGGAGGTTTATCTCGATCTCCATCAGGTGTCCGTCAGTGATGAGACCGATGTATTAACGGCCCGGGCTACCGCCCTTATGGGAACCCCGGAACAGTCGGATTATAACTTCCGTACGCTGTTATGGCGGCGAAAGGTGCAAGAGCCTGATAAACCCACCCATGTTGATCTGGTGATGGAACCACGTATCGGTGAAGCCAACCTGACGGAAGTCCGATCCGTGAAGGTCATACAAGGCGCTGCCTCCGGTGCGGGCGTGACCCTGAAGACCAGAGGTGGAAAACACATCACCCTGTATTGGTCACCGGAAGAACCAGGTGATCAGGATACCGTATTTGACGATGGCACCGTGATGCAGGGTCCACTCGCCGTGGTTGTGGATCACAAGGTCGCCACCACGGGCGTAAAGACATTCAGATATCGAGATCATGTCTATTCGAGCGCCGGCCCCGTGGAAGGCCGAATTATCGGCTTGAATAGGGATCAAAAGACCATTGACGTAGATCGCTTGCCAAATATAAAGCCCGGTGACCGTATTCGGATAAACCCGGGCGGTCGCGCCCATAACTACGAGATAGAGGCCGTAGAGGGTCTGGGGGAAGGTCGATTACGATTGACCCTGGATGTCACCTCTCTTATCGGTCGATCGCCGATAGAAAGCGTGGAAGGACAGCGAATCGAACTCACCATGCACATCATGACACGCACGGGAAATCTGGAGCAAACCAGACTGCAACTAGAAGCAAATGGTGTTTGGGCATCGATTGAGAAAGCGTATAACACGATGACCGGCCGTGGGTCGACCTCTATACAGGTTGATGATATATCAAAGCTTGGTGATCTGAAGCCGGGGAGGTGGGTTCAGGTGGTGGATTATGTAATCGGCGATCGGGTGGTGTTTGAGCCCTCGGTGGGCGCCTAGGTACACGGCGCGTGCCGTGCACCTACGATGGCCGCCTATCGATTTAATTTACGAATATAAATATCCCCATTGGTGGTGTTCAGACGAATCCGGTCGCCACCGCCGTTGATATCGCCCTGTGCTGTAATCCGGCTTCGATATCTTTCGTCATCGTCTTCCATCTCCAGATCGAAATCCGAATAAATGCGGTAGTCGTCATCCCGCCATCTGTCGTTATCCCGGATACGGATTTCGGCATCGATCGAGGCCGCCAGGTTTTCCGGCAGATAAATCGTGACATCGCCGCCGGCACTTTTACGGTGAATCGTATCTGCATGGAACGATAGCTTCGGCGTCTGAGGCCATCGACTTGAATGCGGACATCATCTCCTCGTTGATCCATTGATACCTCGATGTCACCGAACTCTTCACGGGCGTCGGCTTCATCATTCAAAAATCATCATTTAAAACTTGGGGGGTCCATCTCCCCAAAGTGTTTTTCTTCGTCCTGACCCCGGACGAGGAGGGCATGATATCGTATTCCCATGGAGTTGGCGTTGACCTGCTTAACGAAGGTGGGAACGTAGCGCATAGTCAGACCGCATCGGCGGCGGTCCGACTGGTTGGGGAGGCTGCCGTGGATGGTAAGCCCATGGTGTATAGACATTTCACCGGCTTTGAGGATCAGGTCTACGGCTGTCTTTTCCTGTTCGGGCGACATGTTGACTTCCTGGTTGATGCTCAAAAGGTTCCCATCCTGAGCGGATTTGCCATGTTCCCGTATTCCTGCGGCGTGGGTGCCGGGAATGATCTGCATACAGCCATTATCCCGATCGCTGTCATCCACGGCAAACCAGGCGGTGACGGCCATGGGCGGTTCCAGGCCCCAATAAGTCACATCCTGATGCCAGGCGACAAACCGGTCACTGCTGCCGCCGTATTTGCAGAAAAAATGGGTGGCTAAGAGAAGAATATTCGGACCGATAACCGCTTCAATACAATCCAGGATATCAGGTTGAGTAGCCAGTTCCCAGATAAATGGGTGGTCCATATGTCGGTCGAGCAAACCGATCATACTCTTTTCCCGTCCTTCGCGTGCTTCCAATTGATTGAATTGATCGCGGCAATAGTCCGCCTGCGTCTGATCGGCGATACGAATCGGGCTGATATAACCTGCCTTCTTAAATGATGCAATCTGTAGATCGGACAACGTCATCTTTTATCTCCCGGTGTTACCAAAGTGAAAAGCAAACACATCAGCATCTTTCATGGTCATATGTATAAGATGGGTTCAGACCAGCCAGTGCCGGAATAAGGGTTTCACATCGTCCGGCAAACCATCATACACCGCACCGGGAATTTGGGGGACCATATTTTCGTTCCGGCCGGTTTCATCGACCATGCGTTGCCGGTCCGCTGAGTCTTGTTTGAGCACATCCAGGTTCAGCCACCAGGGGGCGTAACGGACCACAACAGCTACCCGCGGATCAGCGGAGGTATTCGCCGCTGTCGCGTGCCAGAGACGGCTGTCCATCACGAGGACACTTCCGGCGTTGCCGCTCACATTCATTTCCGTGGCGTACGGTTCACCGGGCGGTACACCGTTATCTGCTGTCGGGTTATCGGGAGATCGGTGACTGCCGGGCACGATGAGGGTGCCACCGTTCTCGCCGGAGAAGGGCGTCAGCATCCAGATGGTCGTCAGATGGACAACCGCATCCGGGTATGGGGCCGGAATATGACCACCGTTGTTCTGATTGAACGGCCAATCCGCATGCCAACCGCTGCGAGCATTGCCCGGTTCGTTGATCGTGGCCGAGGTAAACGAAATACGACTATACGGTCCAAGCATCTCTTCGACCAGGTCGAGCATTCGCCGGTCCGCCAGATAGGGCGCCAGGGATTGATCAAAATTAATGAAACCGCTGACATGGCCGATCCGATCAGGGGCATTCGGATTACGGTGTTTCTCCGTGGCGGTCTGTACATGCTCACGCACCCCTGCAATACAGTCCTCCGGTATGATCCCTTCCAGGATGCACCAGCCGTCTACCTGCATGCGTAAAAGTTGTTGTTCCAGTGACATGAAGACCCTTTCTCAGATAAAACGCCGAAACCACCAGAGCTATAATATGTGACTATATATGTGATGCGCCCGTGAAGGACACAAGCTATAGTTGGCCACTGCCTATCTCCGTGAGGGCATCGGCCGGCGCCTCCACCCGGCCTAGCCATCATCAACGGGATATGCGTCATCGGTTCGTACAGTTGACCAAGATCCCCCACGGTTTACCCTGCAGACCATGATCGCCGAAATAATGCCCGTGATCCGACATTCAGACATAATATCTTTTGAAAAACCGTAACAGGGATACATGACGACACCACCTTCATAGCCCGAATCATACTGATCTATATAGTATTGGGGCGGATCCCACGGTTCGTGCGGGTCCCAGGCGTCCCGCCATCGTCGCTTCGCCATATGCCCTGACCAATAGTTCCGATGAAGACCGTTACGTTTGATGCCATATCTCCTCCGTATGGAAAGGATGGAAGGGTGGGAGGATAGGGTATACTTGAGTCAAGTTGCTAGTTGATCCACAATATGTCGTCTCCCCGGCGAAAGCCGGGATGACAGACTGTTTTACTATAAATAGCGAAGTGGGTTAAAATAATGGGATCTGGTGTGGCGTCAACCCGCAATAGCCCTGAGCCACATTATGGGATCTGCATTCGAAAGAGGCCTCACATTCTGTTCACAGAGCTTTTCCAGGTGAAGAACAACCCCCTTTTTTTGTATTTGATATTTGAATGTATACGAGATGTATTGTGTTTTTCCGACTGGGGATAATGAACACCTTTCATGTATCAATAAGGAATCATGATCATGACGATTACACAATTCCTCGAACGCTATGATACCAGGCCCTTTCGACCAATCACCATATTCAATGGCCAACCCGCCACCCTGGGAGCAGAAAGGACGAGGCCTTGCCGTCTTTAACTGCCCTGCCGGTTTCACCTTTCCGGCCATTGAACATTTGCCGGATTCGGTGATTATATCTGATATCACCTCCCCGCCGGACCTCATGGATACGGCACCGCGTATTATCCTGAAGTTATCCCTGCAGGACCTCCATCATCTTAATAAACTCATGAATACCATCGTCCTGCCTGCCTTCCATCGGTACATCCCGTTCTATCTTTTTGCTTCATTTGAAACGGACCGGTTAACGGCCCGGGCTATTCCCATGCCGGATAGACAAGAGGTAGATCGCACTGTTGAAGCCTTATGGCCTGAACAGTTACGAGTTCTGCTCGCCTGCCTGTGTGTTGTATCTGGCTCTCCCGAGGCCATTACATCCTCGAATACAAATCTCTATACCCCCTTTGAACGCTATCTGTTCAATGGATTTTACATGGCAAAAATACCCTTCGAGCCACACGCTGTTATAGGTCCGTATCAGGTAGATGGACTGGTAACCGACTTAGAGGGAAAACGGTTTGCCGTAGAAGTCGATGGGCGACATTTTATTCATGAACGACAACAAGCCCGTGACGCCCATTTGATACAAATATACGGATTATCCAGTGTGATGCGATTCAGCGGGAGCGAACTGTTGTATGATCGTTCAGGTTGTATCAACCGTATTCGAGACCGAATGAAGTCCGGTGCGCAAACACACGTGGTGCGAGTCCCGGAACCGGTTCCTGCACTTTCCGAAGAACAGGGGGCCTGTATGATGCCGCTTGGCGGTCCTATGTTGACGCTCGCGCCCGCCGGTTCAGGCAAAACGCGTGTGTTGACCCGCCGGGTGGTGGAGTCGGTGCATGGCGGCATAAATCCAGCGCGTATCCTTTGTGTCGTATTTAATAAAGCCGCGAGTCTGGTGATGTCGACGCGTATTCATGACGAAGCGGGGTTGCTCGACGTTCATATACGGACGTTGCACAGCCTGGGGTATGAAATCTGCCGTCAGGCGCCGGAAAGTCCCTATAAGGGTTATGAAGTCGTCACCGACCGCACATTGGCCGGCGGCATGCTATCGCTCTATCGTCAGGCGCTTAAACAGGATTTTCAGCTTCAGCACCACACGTTACCCCGGCCCTTTCCAGAGCATCTGATCTTAGCCTATGAGGAGGCCGTCTCAAGACATAGAAGGACATTGATACCGATCAATGATCCAGCGCTCGGTAAAAATGCCACCGGATATGACCCGGAACAGCTTGAACGGGTTTACCGGTCGGTTCATCGAACGCTTTGTAAAAAACAGCTCATGACCTACGATGATCAGCTTTACAATGCCGTAAAAGTGTTGCTGACCGTCCCTTGCGCCCGCCGGTTTTATCAGCATCGTTTTGATGCCTTGCTCGTAGATGAGGTGCAGGATTTAACGCCGGTCCAGTTTTTTCTGCTCAGGCTGCTTGCTTTGCCGCAGAACCATCTATTCGCCGTCGGCGATGATGATCAGATGATCAACACGTTCACTGGGGCAGATCCGGCCAACATACGATCGTTCCAGACCTGGTATCCGGGCGCTTCTATACGGACGCTGGGTGAGAACTACCGTTGCGCACCGGATATTGTCCAGCAATCGGCCCATGTTATTTCTTATAATCAGGAACGATTTGAAAAATCGATCCGCCCGGCCAAAGTCGACGTGACCCATCAAGAGGCGGTACGCATCATTACCTGCCCCTCCCTCACGGCAGAATCCGCCGCTCTGGTACATACCATCCGACAGTGGATCGGGACGGACTATAAGTACGCTGATATCGCCGTACTTGTTCGGGTGAAATCAATAGCCGGGTTGGTCCAGATGGTCTTGAAAGAACACTCGATTCCTTTTCTGCCGCTGGAAAATGCGGTCTTGTATACCTCACCGATAGGGCAGACCATCGGCGCGTATCTCGACATCTGTCGCCAACCCGAACAGGCCTCTCCGGCATCATACGCTGCAGCCCTGTCGGCGCCGACCCGATATCTGACGAACAGCCACCTGAGATTGGTGGCGAGGCATGGACACCGTTTTCTCCAAAATAAAGCGCCCTTTCCCGTATATATACGCGCTGCGCTCAAAGAGTTTCATACATCGATCCGTCATATGCACCGCCGATATCAGTCGGCACGCATGTCGGCCACCGCGTATTTCGATGAAATGATTGACCGGTTCGGTATGGCCGAATATTTTATACGTAAGGATCAGTTAAGCCGGCACCCGCTTGCCTCTACCAGCCAGGATATTCTTGAAATCATTCGCCGGACGGCAGATGAATATGCTGATCCTCTTCAATTCACGGACGCCTATTTCCAGCGTCAGGCAGACGAGCAGACGTCAACACCGACGGCCTCTGAAGATCGGGAGAATCAGGTAACGATCACGACGATTCATCGGAGTAAAGGGGATGAATACCGCGGGGTGATTTTATTTCACGCTGCCGAACAGACCCTTCCGCATCGCCGCATGATCGGGACCCCCGAAGATATAGAAGAGGAACGACGCGTATTCTATGTCGCGGTGACGCGCGCCGTTGACCGCCTGTGCATCACCACGGAACGCGGTTGTGAATCCCGTTTTCTGGCCGAGTTGAAAACGCCATATAAGGAGAAAAAAATCCATAGCGTTCGTGAATGGTCACCCGTATGGCGTATTATAAAGAAGGTGCGTGGCATGGTGCGCAGAGGCCATACCTCATGAGCCGTATTGAAACTTATTATCCCCTTTGTACGTCTATAAATAGGAACCCGCATTAAATCACCAATCACCATTCACCATTCACCATTCATATGCCCTGTTCTCGATGTATCCTGATTATGCTTCTCCTTTTAACGTTTACGCCGACAGCGAGGGCCCAGATCATCATATCGGGCTATGTGCGTGATGCCACTACAGAGCGATTGTTGCCGGGCATCACAGTACAGGTGGAAAATGGATTTCAGGCGACGGTCACCAATGCCGACGGCCGTTTTGAAATCAATGTGAACGTAACGCCGGTGACGTTACGGATCAGCCAGGTGGGTTATTTCTCGCAACAGCTTCTCGTGGAACAGCCCACCTCGGTTGCGCAACAGATTATGTTGATCCCTGCCGTTTTCGATCTGGACCCGGTCATCGTCACCGACCGGGAATCTGTCGAGGACATCATGCGCCGGGTTATCGAACGCAAGAAGGCCTGGTATCCCAGGCTTAAATCACTCCGTTGTGAAGCCTTTGCCCGGATAACCGTAGAAAAAGATACGGGCATTGTGTTCATGATCGAAGGTCATGCGGACGCCGCCTGGTCGTTCGAAAAGGGTTGGAATATCGTCATGAAATCCTTCCGGCGATCATCAGGTAAATTCTTCGATGACGACCTGAACGATCTAAAAACGCTGGATGAGCTGGGTGAAGAAGCGCTGGTGCTCAACCTGTATGATGATAATATCCGGCTTGTTGATTATAATTTGATGGGCGTCACCCATCCCAACGCATTGAAGACGTACCGGTTTGAAATGCTGGGACTGCGGCTGATGGACAACCGGATCGTATACGATATCGGCGTACGTCCGAAAAGCCGAATGGCGACCGCGTTTGTGGGGCGTATTTCAGTGGTCGACAAGGACTACGCCTTAATCGCAGCCGAGCTGAGGCCCAACGAATCCATGATCTTTCCACCACCGGTACGTGATTTTTCCATGGCCTTGAAGCAGCAGTGGGCGCAGTTCGGTGATGGATTCTGGTTACCAGTCCGTCTGCAGACGGAATCCGCAATTAAAACCGGTATTATCGGCCTGGTATTCCCCAATATGATATTTAAACTGACGACGCAATGGTCCGACTATCGGGTATTCGGAACGCCCGCGGATGCGCCGGAAGACTCTATATATTATGTGCCACCACCTCTGGTAGCCCCGCCGGACCGGGTGATTCTTGCCTATGATGACAGCCTGATGCAGGGTAAGATAATCCCGCTGTCCGAGATCGAAAAAAAGGCGTATGCGGCTATAGATACCAACAAAACGTTTATCCAGGCTTTCGAACCGGAAGGGGTTATCGCCCGGATGTTGAAACGCCGGGGGGCTTTCGATGACGATGACGATGATGATCAGCCTAAGCCAAGTATGTCGGGCAGACGGGGCTACCGCAGTGATCGCAGAAATGGACGAAGCGTAGGATTTGAGTACACTCCGGCCTTCCGCTATAACCGGGTTGATGCGGCACATCTCGGGCTATCCGGTCGCCTGATTATCCATGACAGGTCCATCGCGTTAAACGGTCTGGCCGCCTATAATACCGGGACAAAAAACTGGTCGTACGGCGGAGGATTGACCTTACGGTGGGGTGATCGGAATCAACGGTATTTTTCCGCCCGGTATCTCCACGATACCGATACACGCTATGCATCCATCTATTCAAAAAAGCTGGTCAGCACTGCCGCCCTTTTCGGACGGGAGGACTATTTCGATTATTACCGGAATGAACGCCTGCGTGTCAGACTGGGATCACGTATTGGACGCAGCCGATGGAACCTGGTCGGCGGAGTGAATATAGAACGGCATCGGTCCAGGGTTAAGACCACGGATTATGCCCTGTTCGGTATCGACCATGTTCAACGGGTTAATCCGGCCATCAATCCAGGCCAACTGAGATCCTTAACACTCCGTACACATTTCGGCCGGGCGCCTGGGGCATTTAATCCGGAGGGTCGACGATATCTAACCGCAGAAGCCGAGTTCAGCCATCCTGATTTTCTTGGCGGCGATTTTTCTTTTGGACGATATCAACTCACCTACGGTCGGCGCATACCAACGCTTTTCAAACGACGCATGCTGCCCAATACGCTGGATATCAGACTGGTCGGTGGATTCTCGCATGGCAACTTGCCACTACAGCGCTTCGGCATGATCGACGGCAGTCTGGGGCGGAGCAGCACAATGGGCGTCTTTAGAACTCAGCGCCAACGGCCCTACGAAGGCGAACACTATGCTGCCGTCTTCTGGGATCATAATTTCCGCTCGATTCCCTTTGAAATACTCGGCCTCATGCCGTTGGTAAAACACGGCATCGGCCTCAGTGTCTATGGCGGACATGGTCGAACCTGGATATCAGCCGGCCGCCGGGCTTCGCTCTCCTTTATTCCGTCCTATCAGGATCAATTTCACCACGAACTGGGCCTTTCCATCACCGGCCTCGCCTACTTCTTCCGCCTGGACTTCACCAAGCGCATCGACACGTCCGGATTCTTTGTGGGCGTGGGCATCGGACCGGGGTTTGTGTGGTAATCTACCTCGACCCCTTAGCTGCCTCAACCGGCCAGGTCACCAACTGATCATCGTCAAGGACCACATATTCCCTGGCCAGATTCGCCACGGGACAGGCATGGACGGGGATGATGCGAACCTGGGAGCCAATGGGCAAGTCGAAACCGGTACGGCGAATCAGGCCGTGTTCCTCAGAGACCTTTTCAACAATAAGCGCGTAATCCGCCGCCTGGTAATGATCCAGGGGATAGGCCAGTCCGAATCCTTGCGTGCCGGTCATACCATGTACACCGGTATCTGAGGTCAGCGTCTTCGAACCGGTATCGGTAATAAAATGATCGTTGTTTTTACTGATGACCGTACCAAGTATAGAAAGCGCGATATCGCTCTGCTGGGCGACGCCGGCTCTGACAGGTAATAAGTCAAGAAACACATAATTGCCGGGGCGAATCTCTGTAATGCCTTCAAAATGGGTTGATGCCAGAACGGTTGGCGTAGCACCAACCGATACTTCCGGAACAGGCACATCATTGGCAAGCAATGTGTCACGGACGACCAGCATGAGGCACCGTTCCTGTTCTGCCAGATTTGCTGCTTCATCGCTTGATCCAGCCGCATAGGCATGGCCAGCATGGGAGAGGATACCACGAAAATCAAGATGCGTTGCCTCTTGGGCTATAATCGCGAGATCCAGCAGGCGTTTATCCTCAGGTGATAAACCGCAACGATGGAGACCTACATCGATTTTGATAAAAATGCCTACCTCTTTATCATAGGCCGTTGCCCTGTCCGCCGCGATCCGCAGTCCTTCTTCCGAATCCGCGACGATTCTTACATCGGCCTCATGGGATTCAAGTGCCGAGAATAAACGATCCCATTTAGTGGCGGAAACCATGGGTCTTGCAATGGTGATGGATGCAAACCCGCCTTCTATGAATACAATCGCCTCATCCAGAGTCGCCACGGTGATACCCGTTGCCCCAAGGTCAAGTTGCCGTCTGCCGATTTCAAGAGATTTATGGGTTTTTACATGCGGCCGTAACGCCACACCATGCCGGTCCGCCCGTTTCTGCATCGAGGACAAATTGGACGCAAGCTGCGTCGCATCAAGCAATACAGCCGGCGTTTCGAGTTCTTTCAGTTGTTCCTGGATATGCGAGGATGCCATTTTCCTGTTTCCTAATCTATTTTCCTGTTTTATAGTATACGCCAAAACTGAGATTAATTGTCATTCCCGCAGGCATTAATCGGAAATCGATAGCCTGGAGAGACCGAATGGAAGCGTCCCGTTGGGAACACATCAAGTTCTACCTGGTTCCCGCTTAAGGATATCGGATTCATGAAGATATTTAACGAAAGGGGTTGGAGGCAAGAAAAACCTGTGAAGAAATATCAAGGGCCTGTTTTTTATCCAGAAAGGAGACAAGGATGGTACAGAATTTGTATTTGCTATTATGCGTATTGGGAACGGTGTTGCCGTATTCACAGTGTATTCGATTTATTACTGAACATGGAATGGATCTGCCATTGTTTTTCAATCAAATATTTCAAACGCCCGGTTCCAGTTTTTTCGGTCTCGATGTGATCGTCTCATCGCTTGTCCTCTGGGTGTTCATCTTCACGGAAGGCCGCCGCAGGCAAATGAAACATCTGTGGGTGTATGTCGTCTGTAACCTGACCGTAGGCGTATCGCTGGGGTTGCCGCTGTTCCTGTATATGAGAGAACGGCAGCGGTGAGAATGGTGAATTATGAATGGTGAACCGCGCAGCGCTCGCTGGAGCCCGCAGGGATCAGCAATGGTGAGAATCCTCTTGTAAGCGGAAAGGAGTCGAGATATCTTGAGCCCATGCTCAACCAACCGATCACAAACCTGGCCCAACAGTATGTCGAACGTTCCAATCGTCATATTCTGGATGACGTGTTTCCGCTGTTTGAAGTCCATGCGACTTATCACTCTTCCCAGTTCGGGGCCCTTGAGGGGATAGAGTCCATTAAAAAAATGATGACCGGGTTTTTTATAAAATTCCCGGATGTGCATTGGGCGGTGGAAACCTATACCCCGGAATCCGATGATACCGTAGTTTTCGATTTTGTCATGAAAGGCACAGATCGGGAAACCGGAAACAAGATAGAACGGCATGGCCGGGAACGCATCCGGTTTTCAGAATCGGGCTTCATTGTACACGTTGAAGTTGAGGTATTGACACAGGCATAATGGAAGACAATCTACTGGCGGAAATTCTCCGCGCAGAACAGCGTATCCGGCCGTATATTCTCAAGACGCCGTTGATCCCCTCCTTGCCCATCGGGCAAATGGGGGGAGCAACCGTGTATTTGAAGATGGAAAGCGAGCAGTATACCAATTCGTTCAAAGCACGTGGGGCTATGAACAAGGTGCTCTCGCTGACAAATGAAGAGCGGACACACGGTATTGTGACGGCCTCTACAGGTAATCATGCCCAGGGTACGGCCAGGGCGTGCAGCCTGACCGGCTGTCCCTGTACCATCTTTTTGCCCGAACACGCCGAGCCGTCCAAGGTCGAGGCGATAAAACAGTATCCGGCAGAGCTCGTCTTTCATGGCCGTGATCCTCTGACTACGGAGTTATACGCCAGGCGGATGGCCGCCGAGCGGGGGCAGACCTGGATCTCGCCTTATAACGATCCGCAGATCATCGGAGGGCAGGGCACGATTGCCCTGGAACTGATGCAGCAATTAAATGGGTTGGATGACGTGCTCGTGACGGTAGGCGGAGGTGGTCTGATCGGCGGCATCGCAACCTACCTCAAATCGGTTGCGCCCGATACACGGATCATCGGCTGCCAGCCGGAACAGGCGCCGGATATGTACCGTTGCATACAGGCGGGTGAAATCATCGAAATCGAGCAGCACGATACCCTCTCGGATGGCTCAGCAGGCGGTGTTGAACCCGGTTCGCTGACTTTTCCTGTCTGCCGGGATCTGGTCGATGACTATATCCTGGTATCGGAAGAGGAAATCAAATCCGCCATGCGGTTGATGGTGGAAACGCATCACAAAATCATCGAAGGCGCTGCCGCAGTATCCCTGGCTGCCTTTCTTCGAAATCGGGATCGATTCAGGAGCCGAACCGTCGTAATCATTATATGTGGCGCCAACATCGCTACGAGAAAGCTGTTGAACGTGCTGAAAGAATAGAACATGGAGGAAAGGATGCCACAAACTGGTGCTGATCTGATCGTTGATGCACTTGCTGATGCCGGCGTATCCCATATATTTTCGCTCTCGGGCAATCAGATATTACCCGTTTATAATACGCTTATTGGACGGGATATTCGGTTGATCCATACCCGTCACGAGGCCGCCGCCGTCCATATGGCGGATGCGTGGGGGCGATTAACTGAGCAGCCCGGTATCGCCCTTGTACCGGCTGGACCGGGCCATGGAAATACCATCGGCGCGCTGTATGTAGCCCAGATGGCAGAATCGCCTGTTGTGCTGCTCAGCGGACATTGCCCTGCTGTCCAGGTCGGTCATGGCGCCTTTCAGGAAACCGATCAGGTAGCAACCGCAGCGCCGGTCACCAAAGCCTCATGGCAGGTGGCGCATCCGGATCAAATAGCCTCGGATATAACGGCGGCCATGGCCATCGCGACGACCGGAAGACCAGGCCCCGTGCATCTGAGTCTGCCGTTCGATATGCTGGAAGCAGACATCGCCGGTATGAGGCAGGAACCGGGACACCATGTCCTGGCTGTGGCTCCTGATATGCCTGATTCGGTAATGAACCTGCTGCTCGGTCATCTGCAGGAGGCAAAACGACCGATTATTCTGGCCGGACCTGCCATGAGCCGTCCAACACGTTTCCAGGCGCTGACGGAACTGGCCGGGCAGATTCACATGCCGGTTCTGATTATGGAGAGTCCGCGAGGTCTCAACGACCCCTTTCTCCGGTATGCGCCAGCCTGTCTGGCTGAAGCGGATCTGGTCCTTCTCGTGGGTAAAAAGCTTGATTTCTCCTTGAAATTTGGTCAACCCCCGTTCTTCAACGTCTCCTGTGATTTCATTAAAATCGACGCGGAGCCGGAAACCGTTTATGAAGGGCAACGTGCAGTTATACATATTCATGCCGATCCGGTGGCAAGCATCCAGCACTTGATCAAGGCCACCCGGTCACGATCCTGGCCGATGTCCACGTGGCCGGATGAAGTAACGACCGCCTGCAGGAAATCGCCGGAAAGCTGGGTGAACATCCGTCATGCATCGCGGCAGCCCATCCATCCGTTGCTTGTATGCGACGCCCTGCAGCCGCATCTGAATGCGGGTGGCATCCTGATCAGCGACGGCGGGGAATTCGGCCAGTGGGCCCAGGCGGCGTTGGAAACTCCGATCCGCCTGATCAATGGTCCCGCAGGGGCGATCGGGGGAGCGATACCCGCGGCCCTGTCGGCTAAACTTGTTCATCCGGATCATCCGGTCTTTGTCACCACAGGCGACGGCGCCTTCGGCTATCACACCATGGAAATGGACACGGCCCTTCACTATGATATTCCGATAATTGTCATCGTTGGTAACGACGCCCGATGGAATGCAGAATACCAGTTGCAACGCGCACTGTACGGCGCTGATCGCATCTACGAAAGTGAATTGCGCCCGATACGATATGACCACGTCGTCGCAGCCCTGGGCGGCTATGGAGAATGTGTAGAGCATCCGGAGGACCTGTCTCCTGCGTTGCAACGCGCCGTCGAATCCGGCCGGCCGGCGTGTATTAATGTGAGCATCGAGGGTGCTGCAGCGCCAGTGTTTAATTGAGTGATTTGTTGATTGTCTGATTGTCTGATTGAATACGAAAATATAGAGGCCATGGGAGTTAATATGATACTATCGATATAATTCATGTCTTCGACTCGTCTTCGAATGATGGCCCCAATCAACAAATCAGACAATCAACAAATCAACAAATCAGAAAGGTTTTTCCATGTCCCGCACCCGTCCAAATGTCCTTTTCATCATGTCCGATGACCATGCGTCCCATGCCATCAGCGCCTATGGTAGCCGGATCAATACTACGCCGCAAATCGACCGGATTTCTGAAGGGGGCATGCGGTTTGACAATTGTTTCTGTACAAATTCGATCTGCACGCCCAGCCGGGCGACGATCCTTACTGGTACGTATAACCACATCAATGGCGTCACTACCCTGTCTACCCATATGGATGGCCGGTTACTCACCTATCCCAAGCTCATGCAACAGCAGGGCTACCAGACGGCTATTGTCGGGAAATGGCATCTGGGGCATGGCGGCATCCATGATCCGACCGGTTTCGATTACTGGAATGTGTTGCCTGGCCAGGGACTGTATCATAATCCCGTTATGATTGAAATGGGTGAAGAGAAGGTGCGCGAAGGTTACGTCACCGATCTGATTACCGATTTCTCTCTCGACTGGCTGCGTCAACGGGATCAGGACAAACCCTTTTGTATGATGGTGCATCACAAGGCGCCGCATCGTAATTGGGAGCCGGATGATAAACATGCGGATTTGTATGAAGACGAAGACATCCCGGAGCCGGTCACGTTCAATGACGACTATGCCAACCGGGCAAAGGCGGCGGCAGCAGCGAAAATGCGCATCGATCGGGATTTAACCGATAAGGACCTGAAGCAGCCTGTCCCCGAGGGCTTGACCCCCCAGGAAGAAAAACAGTGGAAGTATCAGCGATATATTAAAGACTATTTGCGCTGCATCGCCTCTATCGACGACAATGTTGGTCGTCTTCTGGACTACCTTGATGAAGAAGGATTGACGGAAGATACCATCGTAATCTATACTTCAGACCAGGGGTTTTTTCTTGGCGACCACGGCTGGTACGACAAGCGGTTCATGTACGAAGAGTCTCTCCGTATGCCGTTTCTGATCCGGTATCCGAGGGGGATCGCACCGGGCAGTGTGAACGACGATATAATCCTGAACGTCGACTTCCCGGCGACCTTTCTCGATTACGCCGGAATCGATATACCGGCGGCGTTTCAGGGAAACAGCTTCCGGGCTCTGCTACAGGGCGAAACTCCCGATGACTGGCAGACGGCTATGTATTACCGCTACTGGATGCACGGTGCGCATCACAACGTCTACGCCCATTACGGAATCAGAACGTTGCGCCACAAGTTGATCTATTATTACGCTGACCCGCTGGACCAGGAAGGCGCTGTCGGACCGACCGAAGAGCCCGAATGGGAGCTGTTCGACCTGACCCGTGATCCCCATGAACTGGTCAACGTCTATGATGATCCGAGGTACAAAGACGTCATCAAAACCCTGAAAGCCGACCTCAGCCATTTGCAGGATACATTAGGCGACACGCCGTATGAACCGTAAGAAAGACCCATGGCAATAAATGAAGAAACCATAAACGCCCTGCGTCTGGCGCTGCAGGCCACGCCGGATAATATACCGCTACAAAAGCACCTGGCCGAGTTGCTGGTTGGGGCCGGCCGGTTCGAGGAGGCGGAACAGGTGTACCGGGCGGCGCTGGCGCAATCGCCGGACGACGACGACATCAAAGTGGGGCTTGCCGGTGTTTTCTATCATCAACATAAGCCCTCAGCGGCCCTGGTGATTATCGACGAGCTGCTCAAGCAGGCCGATCCGCCGCCCCCCGCTTTGCTGCTGGCGGCCAGACTGTACGTTCAAGCTGGCGCCCACGAACAGGCGGCCGAATTCTATCGTCGCGCTCTGGGGCGGGACCCTGCTCTCGCGGATGCGGATCTTGGGGCTTTGCTTTCGGAGGTAGTGGAAGATCTTGACGAGGAGGAATGGGGGGACCGGATGGCTGCCCCGGTAGAGGAGATACCTGAATCCCCCATCTTCGAGTTGGAAACAACCCGGATTTCATTCGAGAATGTGGGCGGTATGGATATGGTTAAAGACGAGATCCGGATGAAGATCATCCATCCCCTGAGTAATCCGGAGCTCTACCAGGCCTACGGCAAGGCGGTCGGTGGGGGCCTCCTGATGTTCGGCCCGCCCGGATGCGGTAAGACGCATCTGGCCCGCGCGACAGCCGGCGAGGTGAAGGCCTCCTTTATCTCCATAGGTATCCACGACGTGCTGGACATGTGGATCGGCAACAGTGAGTAAAATCTACATGAATTATTCGAGATGGCCAGGGCCAACACGCCATGTGTGTTGTTTATCGATGAAGTCGATGCCCTGGGCGCCAGCCGCAGCGATATGCGTCATAGCGGTTCCCGGCATCTGATCAACCAGTTTCTTTCTGAGCTGGACGGTATCGACCAGGCCAACGACGGGGTCCTGGTACTGGCTGCGACCAACACACCCTGGCATCTGGACGCCGCGTTCCGGCGCCCCGGCCGGTTTGATCGTATTGTTTTTGTACCGCCGCCCGACGAAGCCGCCCGGGCGGCGATCCTGGCTATTCATCTCAAGGGCAAGCCGACAGAAGCCGTCGATTGTCTCAAGATAGCCCGCAAAGCCCATCAGTTTTCAGGGGCGGACCTGAAGTCCGTCATCGATATCGCCATCGAAGGCAAACTGCAGGAAGCCATGAAACAGGGCAAACCGATCCCGCTGACGACCAAAGATCTTTTAAAAGCGGTCGGTGCGGTCCGTCCCACAACAAAAGAATGGTTTTCCACTGCTCGAAACCACGCCCTATATGCTAATCAGAGCGGGCTTTACGATGATATACTAGCGTACTTGAAATTATAGTTCCGAGTTCTGAGTTCTGAGTTCCGAGTGATAGTCAAAAGTTACTTTATTCTGTATACTCAGAACTCAGAACTTTATACTTTCCTATGCCCTCCTAGTTCGAAC